>OGGT01000681.1_pt1 | contig 14977 bp, 12 predicted proteins | sample 1571311 | NCBI WGS metagenome assembly OGGT01 (sample SAMEA2581931, study PRJEB24529) | metagenome | biome: Human gut stool | place: China | collected 2011
CATCCCGGCCTGGGTCATCCACAGCGCCGCCCGCTGGTTTGCCGCAAGATGCTGAGGAGAGAGATAAACCCGGGTCAGGGCATCCGGCGTTTCGCTGATCGCCGCCAGCTCGTCGGCGCGGGCCATCACGCCGGCGACGGTCTCGTTGCCGGCAAAGCCCGACAGCATGCCGACGCTCTGGCTGCCCTGGCCGGGAAACACGAATGCAATGCGCATAGAACTGGTCCTATGGGTTGATTTGAATCGGTAGGAGTTTAGCAGGTGGGGCATCGACCGAAAACAGGAATTCCCCTCCCGTGTTGGCGGGGTTTTCGGGCTTCCGAGACCCGCTTACCAGCGGATGAGCGCCGATCCCCAGGCCATGCCGGCGCCGACGCCCTGAAGCAGGACGAGCTCGCCGGGCTTCACCATGCCCGCGCGCACAGCGCTGTCGAGCGCAAGCGGCACGCTCGCGGCCGACGTGTTGCCGTGCTCGGCAACGGTCCTCACCATCCTCTCCTCGGGAATGCCGAGCTTGGCCGCCACCATCGTCATGATCCTGAGGTTGGCCTGGTGCGGCACGAAGAGCGCGACGTCCTCGGTATGCACGCAGGCGAGGTCAGCCACTTCACGCGCGCTGCCGACAAGGCCCTCGACGGCAAGACGGAAGACCTGACGACCGTCCATGCGGATGTATGGATCGCCCGAGATGACGCCGTGGTTGAGGGAGGCCGTGAGGCTCAGCACCTTTTCGCCGTAGTCGCCGTCAGCGTACATGCGGGCGGCGAGAATGCCGGGATCGGACGAGGCCTTGAGCACGACAGCGCCCGCGCCGTCGCCGAAGAGCACGCAGGTGGAGCGGTCCTTCATGTCGAGCACTCGGGACATCACCTCGGCGCCGATCACGATCGCGGCGCGGTAGGGACCAGCGCGCAGCATGGCGTCGGCGGCGTTGAGCGCATAGATGAAGCCCGCACAGACCGCCTGCACGTCGAAGGCCGCGCATCCCCTGGCGCCGAGCGCAGCCTGCACGCGGCAGGCGACGGACGGAAACACCATGTCGGGCGTCGTGGTGGCCACGATGATCAGGTCGATTTCGGAGGTCTCGACGTTCGCGGCCTCAAGCGCCCTGCGGGCGGCGGCCACGGCCAGAGACGACGTCGTCTCGCCCTCGGCCTCGTCAGCGAAATGGCGGCTCTCGATGCCGGTGCGCGTGCGAATCCACTCGTCGCTCGTCTCAATGCCGTCGCGGGCGAGCATGGCCGCAAATTCCCCGTTGGTGACGATGCGCTTCGGAAGCGCACTGCCCGTGCCTAAAACGCGTGAGTACATGGAGGCTTTCCTTCTCTATTCGTGAAAACCCCGAAATCATAACGAAGAAAGGGGAGCGCACGCGGTGCGCTCCCCCGGCATTTGTAATAAGACGCAAAACGCCCGCAGGACTTAGCGGACGAGCTCATAGGGCCACTGCGTGACCCCGAGGAAGTTGTAGACGTGGCGGTAGCCCGAGGCTACAAGCGCCTCGCCCGCATATTCGGCCCTGCGACCCGTGCGGCAGTAAATGAGGACGGGCGTGTCGGGATTGGGCGAGAACGGCAGGCGCATGCCCGGGCGGATCGCATCGACGGGCACGTTGACGGCGCCCTTGATGTGCCCCGTGGCGAACTCCTCGGGCGTACGGACGTCGAGCACCACGACGCCTCCGCGCTCCATCATCCTGCGGGCCTCCTCGGGACGGATCACCTGGTAGGCGGGAGCCGCGGCAAGCAGAGCGGCAGGAGCGCAGGAAAGTGCGGCGGCTGCACAGCCTGCGGCGAGCAGGCTGCGGCGGTTCATCATGGTCATGGGACGTCTCCTCGGAATTACCTCAATGGAAGCATCAATTCTACCTCCCTGCGCACAGGAGGCGCCTTGCCCCTCAGCGGGCCGCAAGGTCGATGGCAGTCTGCACGTACATGGCGACGCCGCCCGAAAGTGCGTCCTCGTCGACCGTGTAGGACGAGTGGTGCTGTCCGTAGACGGCGCCGCAGGCCTCGTTCCTCACGCCGAGAAGCCCCATGCAGCCGGGCGCGCCTGCCGCAAAGTGACAGAAGTCCTCGCCTACCATCGAGGGTCCTATCTCGTAGAGGGCGTCGGGGCCGAGCACCTTGAGGGCGGCCCCGCGGGCAACCTGCGTCACGGCGGGATCGTTCACCGTGGGAAGCGCCTTCTGCTCATAGCGCACGACGGCCTCGGCGCGACGGGAGGCGGCGATCGTTGCGGCAATGCGAGCAACGGCCTCGGGCATGCGCGCTGCGGTCTCAGGCCTCAGCGTCCTGACGGTACCCGTGAGTCTGGCCTCGCCCGCAATCACGTTCCAGCGGGTGCCTGAATTGAACGTACCGATCGTCACGACGGCCGTGTCGACGGGCGAAACCTCGCGACTCACGAGGATCTGCAGTCCGTCGACGATCGCGGCGCCCGCCACCAGCGCGTCCACGCAGTGCTCGGGCTGCGCGGCATGACCGCCCACGCCCTTGACGTCTATCTCAAACCTGTCGGTGCCCGCCATGCATGGACCTGAAATGAGGCCGATCCGTCCGGCAGGGACGTCCGACCAGACGTGCATCGCGAAGCAGGCGTAGACGCCCTCGAGCGCCCCTTGGGCGATCATGGAGAGTGCGCCCTCACCCGACTCCTCTGCAGGCTGGAAGGCGAGCCTGACAACGCCGCCCCATTCCTCCCGCATCTCCTGCAGCACGAGTGCGGCGGTGAGCAGCATCGCCGTGTGGCAGTCGTGTCCGCAGGCGTGCATGACGCCGGGATTGCAGCTTGCGAAAGAGGCTCCCGTGGTCTCGGTGACGGGAAGCGCATCCATGTCGGCACGAAGAAGAACGGTCCTGCCGGGCTTCGCGCCCCGGATCTCGGCAAGCGTGCCCGTTTGAAGCCCGCAGGGCCTCCATTCGATGCCGGCCTTCGTGAGCTCCTCCCGAACGAGGCCTGCGGTTTCAAACTCGCGGCCGCTCAGCTCGGGATGAGCGTGAATGCGGCGGCGCATGCCGATCAGGAAGTCCGCCTTGCTGCGAACAATCGATGCGAGGTCCATGTTGCGTGTCCTTTCGTGCGTATCTGGAGTCACGGGCCTCTCGTCGGCCCGCGCATGAGGCGATCATACGCCATGGACGCATCGGTGCGACGGAGCCGTATGGGGGCAAGGGACATAAAAAAAGGGACCCGTCTTGACGGATCCCTCTTTCTATGACTTCGACGATCTTTTCAACGTCTTCCGATGCAAGCTGCAGTGGAGCCTAATCCTTGAAACCTTCACGCGAGTCAGCTTGATCTGTCACTCACCGTGGGGTTCGCGCGTTGCATCCTGCGCGCAAAGACTTGCCGGACGGCATGGCGCTGCCAACGGCTTCGGAAGGAAGCTTCTTTGTCGAAAAGACCGGCAGACGCTAATTATTCGTCAGCCTTCGTCGCAATCACCTTCTTGCCGCGGTAGAAACCGGTCGGGCTGATGTGGTGACGGCGATGCACTTCACCGGTCGTAGCTTCGATCGCGGTGGGCGGGTTGGTCAAAAAGTCGTGAGCACGATGATTACCGCGCTTGTTGGTGGATTTCTTGTTCTGCTGAACAGCCATGGCAAACCCCACGTATACAAAACGAGTGACATTACGAGTGGTCTGCAGGACGGCACTCGATAACTAACCTGCAGACTTCCGGAAAAATCTCCGCGTCGGGACGCTTTCAAACCGTTGGCAATCAACCGTTTGAAGGGGCCGGCACAACCAACCACCCGTGGCGGCAGTTCAGTCGAAACCGTATCCCATCGTGGAAAGTGGCGAATTTTACCAAATTCGCCGAAGGTTGGCATCTGTCTAACGCATTTTTTTTGATTTGCGTTTCGGATGCGCATGAAAAAAGGGGAGGCATCACGCTTCCCCTTTCCTCTGAAACCTGGAGCGGGAGACGAGTCTCGAACTCGCGACCTCAACCTTGGCAAGGTTGCGCTCTACCAACTGAGCTACTCCCGCATTCGTCCTGCGAAGGATTTGAATTTTACACAGTTTTTCAGGATTGGCAAGAGCACTCTTCCAAAAAAAAACGAAAAATACCATAAACACGGTATTCGAAGATCCTTTTTCAGGCGTTTTCAGGCGATTCGAGGCGGAAGAGCGCCTTTAGCTCGTCCGTACTCAGATCGCCCACCCAGCCTTCGCCTGTCGCAACCGTCAGGTCGGCGAGCTCACGCTTGCGCTCGAGCATGTCGTTGATGCGTTCCTCGAAGGTCCCCGCGCAGAGGAAGCGGTAGACGAGCACATCCCTGCACTGGCCGATGCGGAAGGCGCGGTCGGTCGCCTGATTCTCGACGGCGGGGTTCCACCACAGGTCGTAGTGCACGACGACGGAGGCCGCCGTCAGGTTGAGGCCCGTGCCGCCCGCCTTGAGCGAGATGATGAGAAGGGCGTCCGCGGGATCGTTCTGGAAGCGGTCTACCATCTCGGCGCGCTTCGCGATGGAGACGCCACCATGGAGGAAGTCGGGCCTGACGCCCGTCGCCTTCTCGAACCAGTCCTGCAACCTCTCGCCCATCTCGGCGTACTGCGTGAAGACGAGCATCTTGCGCCCGTTCTCCCTGCACTCCTCGACAAGCTCGAAGAGCGAGTCGGCCTTGCCGCTGTCGGGAAGCCGCGGGTGCCTCTTTTCATAAAGGGACGGGGAGTTGCAGATCTGCTTAAGGGCCGTGATGAGGCTCAGCAGCATGCTCGACCTCTTCATGCCGTCCTCCTGTCCGAGCCCCTCAAGCTTCTTCATCCAGTAGTCGAGCGTCGTCTTGTAGAGTGCGGCCTGCTCGGGCGTGAGATCGACGTAGCGGTCGCAGACCACCCTGTCGGGCAGATCCGAGATGATCGACTTGTCGGTCTTGAGGCGCCTGAGCATGAAGGGAGCGGTCACCAGGCGGAAGGCCTCGAGCGCACGCTCGTTCCTGTCCGTCTCGATGGGCTTGGCGAAGGACTTCATGAATTCGTCCTGGGTGCCGAGGATGCCGGGCTGCACGATCGACAGGAGCGACCAGTACTCCATCAGCCTGTTCTCCACGGGCGTCCCGCTCATGGCGATCACCTGTCTGGCGGGGAAGTCACGAACCGCCTGCGTGATGCCGGAGCCCGTGTTCTTGACGGCCTGCGCCTCGTCGAGCACTATCAGCCTCCAAGTCTCGGCCCCAAGGACCGCCGCATCGCGCTTGAAGGTGCCGTAGGTCGTGATCGTCACGTCGGGCCGCTCCTCGACGGGCGCAAGCTGCCTGGCCGAGCCGTGGTAGACGGATGCAGTGAGGCCGGGCGCGAAGCGCTCGATCTCACGCATCCAGTTTGTCATCAGGGTGGCGGGCACGATCGCGATCGCCTTTTCCTTCGCAAACTCGCCTCGCTCCTTCATGGCTAGAAGCGTCGTGATGACCTGCAGCGTCTTCCCGAGGCCCATGTCGTCGGCAATGAGGGCGCCGAGTCCGAGCATCAGGTTTCTCATGAGCCACGAATAGCCTCTTTCCTGATAGGGGCGCAGCACCGCGTTGAGGCCCGAAGGCAGCGGAATCGAATCCACGCGCCCGAACTCACGGGTGCGCTCAATCAGGTCGTCGGGAACCGAGACGGCCGTGCCGTCGTCGAGTTCGCCCGTATAGACGGCCTTCATCATGTCGAGATATCCCGCACTCTCCATGAAGTCGACCTTCGCCTTCAGCTTTCTGAGCACTTCGGGATCGAGATACACGAACTCGTCATTGAAGGGAATGACCTCTCCCACATGAGCCATGACAGCCTCAAATTCTTCCTTGGTGAGCACCCGCTCTCCCAGAGACACCTTCCAGTCAAAGCTTCCGACGGACTCCTTCGTGATCATACCCTTGCCCGTGCTGCCCGACATGGAGACGGACAGCTTCGGCTTGAGGAGATTGCTGAGGCTCTTGGGGAGCATGACGCGGGCGCCGAGCAACTCGAGCGAAGGCACGGCGTCAAAGAGAAAGTCGCGCAGTCCGTCCTTCGGGAGCGTCGCTGGCTTGCCCTTTGAGTCGAGCACTGCCCTGAGCTCGTTGCAGTAGACGGCGAGGGATTCGAAGACGGAAAGGATCGCCAGACGGTCGGCCTCGAACTTCTCCTCCTTGAGCACGTCCCTGTAGAGCACGGGACGCGCCTTGGGACCGGCGTTGCGGGGAAGGACGCCGAGATTAACCGTCACGTTGCCGTTCTTCGCAGTGCGGACCGTCATGACGGGAACCCAGGAGAGCTGCATGAAGGCGAGCGAGAACGGCTTGAGGAACTTGCGCATGAGCGTAATGTCGGCTTGGGCGATGCCGTAATCGAGCGCCGAGCTCAGGGGCCTGGCCATCAGGGCGTAAAGCGGATCGCCCGCAAAGGTCGAAGGCACGCGCGCCGAGAATTCGACATATTCGGTCATCAGCACGGAGAGAAGCGTAAAGAGCCTGCCAGTCCGCGTGGATTGTGCGAGCGGGCACCCGCTCTTCTTGAATATGCCGAGAACATCCTTCGAGAGAATCGCGCCCGTCTCCTCGACGAACCTGCGCACGCCAACCGCCTGCATCGCAGGCATCCACATCGCCGCCACCTTGTCGCGACCTTCCGTCTTGAGGTGCACGAGCACGGGGACCGCAGCCCCCTGCCTCAGGAGCATGACGGCGGCCTTCGCGACTCGGCTCCAGGGTTCGAGACCGGGGGCGGACGCGGGCGTGCGCCCGTCGAGCTCGGAGAGCGAGATGATGAGGCGGCCCCGGTCCATCATCGACGCATCGAGACTGCGGCCGCGCGGTATGCGAAGCGACATCATGAAGCGACCGTCCGCCCAGAGAAGTTCCGGCAGCACGCGTCCACCTGAGAAGGCGGACTGGAACTTGTTCCAGAGCTCGTCAACGTCATGCCCCTGACCTTCGTGGGAACGGGACCTGCTCATCACGGGGGCGACGAGCTTTTCATAGCGGTAGCGTGAAAGCGCCTTCCCGCCCTCGACCGATGCGGGCAGAAGCGACGCGAGGCGCTTGAGATATCCGCCCTCAATTTCCTCGAGCAGAGGGAGCGCTTCGCCGTCCCCCTCTTCTGCCTCCCCCTTGGGATCGGCGAGCGCAAGCCAGACAAGAGGATCCGGCTCGAACAGCGAGACGGACTTGTCAAGATCGATACCGCGATCGCGCAGAAGTCCGGGCAGATCAACGCCCCTGAAGTGGAAGACCCACATCGGGTCCGCGTCGATCGTCTTCACCATTCCGTAGTAGACACCCGCAATATGCTTGCAGGGAACCGCATCGTCGGGACACGAGCAGGACATGCGGAACTCCCTCCACGACTGCGGGAAGAGGCTGATGCCGAGCTCCGCTGCAATCTCGCCTACCTCGGGGTCGAGCTCGCCCTCGAGAAGCTTCGCAAGCAGCGCGGGCCTCTCGGCAACAGCATCGACGAGCCTCGTGACGTCCTCGGACGGCAGGGGCTTCAAGTCAATCGCAACCTCGTAGGGCGAGTAGGCGCTGCCATGCGCAATCGCCTCGACCCTGAGCTTCGCGGGGTTGAACTGCATGTCGTCGATGCGCCCCGTGTTGTAGTAGGTGCGCCCACGGGGCAGCCTGTTCTCATAATCCAAATGCGTGAGTGCGTCGATCCACTGCTTTCCCCACCATGTCGTGCCGAACTGTACGCGTCTGCCCATGCCTGAGCTCCCTCATGTCCTCAAAAGTTTCAGTCTACCAAGTCGAGCTGAAATACATCTCCTCCACGACCGAAGCCGCCTCTCAACTTTTGTAGATCTCCCCATCAATGTCTTCGGCCTTGAGCTTTCGAAGGAAGACATGGTGCGGCTCGACAACTTTCAGCAGACGGTCTTCGTGAATTTCTCTAAACCGGTACGTCAATCGTCTGGATCTGCCCTTCTTGAGGGTAGACTTCCGCATAGTCAAGAGCGCGCCTGCGCCGACAGCATCCGAGCCGAAAGCATCTGCGCGAACCTTGGCCGCATGAAGCCCGAACATTGGCCGTAAGAACCCATCAGGAGAACCGCCCCGCGCCAACCATCACGCATCCCGAAGAACAACTGCTTCTCGACTGTTTTTTTCCTACAGCTGGTTCGACACCATTGACTACGGACGCCAAGTCGAGTTGCGCGAGATTACGAAGGAGAGGGTCAAAAAGCTGCTCAACGACTGGAAGAAGGCAGGCTGGATGGAGTTGATTTCGCGCTACAACAAGGTCTTCGACATCCTACCCACGGAAGACTTCTTTTGGGAGATGGGCGATCGTTATCCGCACGAGATTTTCAAGGCCGAAGTCCAAAGGCGCGGCGAGAGGTACGCCAGGGTCAATCGCAATGCCATTCATGTTGTTGATGTCATGTTCGGCATTTTCACTGCCTGTGCAGACCTCAAGAACGGCAAGTCCGTCGAAGATCAGACCGCCGGGATTCGGAAGCTGATGGACGAGCCGGACGGCCCTTAAGCTTCAAGAAGACGATCAAGGCTTGGTTGGAGGATCCGAAGTTCCGGCCCATGTTCGTCATCCTGCCCGATGAGGTGATGAATGAGTGGGCTGAGTGGCTCGCAAAGAAGAGCTTCGACTTGACGGCGACCGGGATCTTTTCGGTCGAATTGCCGGCCAAGCAACTCGGCTTGATTCAGGCGTGCACGCCGAGGTCAACCATCAATAGGCTTTATTCTCTTCGCAACGGCTTCTGGCTTTCCGAAAGCCCTTGGGCCTACGTGGGCACCATGCACGATGACTGGCCCCGGATGATTCTCACGGCCATGCGGCAGCTGGTTATGGAAAACGATCCGGCGGCCGCCTTCAAGACGGCGCGTGCCGCTCAGAAGGCATCGCTTTGCACCCGCACGTTCCCCGAGATGACGGCCAATTGGTTCTACGGTCAGATTCTCTATGCCAACCGCGACGTGCCGAAGCGGGTCTTGAGATAGATCTGCGACTCGCGGTTGAAGATCGAGCCGTCCTTGCCGAGCGCGCCGCTGTCGGAGCTGGAACCGTTTTCAAGAATGAAGCCGACGGAGAGGCCGTTGCCCAGGTCTTCGGAGCACTTGAGGCCGAGGCGGGAACCGGCGAAGTTGCCCGAAGTCATTTCCAGGCTGTTGCCGCCGCTCTCGGCGACGTGCTTGTAGGTGAGGCCGGTGTCGATGGCGCCGTAGACCTTGACGCCTGCAGCGGCACAGGTGCCTGCGGCGAGGAGCGACGCAAGGGCAGCGGCCGTTTTTCCAAACTGCATGATGTTGTCTTTGACGAAGTCTGCTGAAGGGTGAATGAGGAGAGCCTTCGGAGGTCCAAGGGGCGGAATGGTTTTAGGTCTTGATTTTTTTTTGAGGAATTCTTGACATTTCCAAAAACCTATGTAAAATACGACTTCTCAGATGCGGGAGTAGCTCAGTTGGTAGAGCGCAACCTTGCCAAGGTTGAGGTCGCGAGTTCGAGACTCGTCTCCCGCTCCAGAATTCAAGAAAAAAGGAAGCGGCAGGCTTCCTTTTTTCGTTTGTACGCTCCGAAATCCAGAGAGCGTCCGAAGCATCGGCTTCGGTGCCGGAATGACGGAATTGGTAGACGTAGCGGACTTAAAATCCGCCGCAACAAAATTGCGTACGGGTTCGACCCCCGTTTCCGGCACCATCAGACATCAGGCCCCGCGGACACCCGCGGGGCCTTTTTTCTTGTTGATCCGCCCGTCCCGACATCTGAATTGTTCGGCTTACGCGCGTAACTTGCCCGCGCGCAAGCCTGCAATGATTAGGCCCGTCTGAACAGGCGCACATTTCTAAAATGGACGGGAACCATCAACGACCGGACGGCGTCAGGCTCCTCCCCTCGCCGCTCCTCATGAGATCCAAGACCATGCAAAGAAGACAACTCATCGGAGCCGCCGCAACTGCGGGCTCCGTCACGATCGCCCCCGCCCTTCTGACGGGCTGTGCTGCCGCCCCTAAGTCCGAACCCGCCGCAACCGTTGCGACGCTCCCCGAAGGTGCGTCCGCCCACGTGACCGCCGTGGCGCCGACGGGTGCCTACAGGGGCTGCGTGCTTGATGGCACGGGCGTGCGCCGCTGGCTCGGCATTCCCTTCATCAAAAATCCTTACGAGCCCGTGCGCCGCTACCTGAAACCCGAACCCTACGGCGCGCACGAGGGCGTCATGGACTGCCTGAAGCACGGCAGCATTCCGCTCCAGCCCAATCCCGACAAGAATGTCGAGAAGAAGATGGTGGGCGGCGACGGTCCGCTCTGCCTGAACATCTGGGCGCCGAAGGCGGGTGAGAACCTTCCCGTCATGGTCTGGGTGCCGGGCGGCGGATCGATCAGCTGTGCCCAGAACGACGAACGTTTCGACGGCACGAACTTCGCCCGTGACGGCGTCGTGCTCGTCACCCTCGCCTACCGCGTGAACGTCGACGGCTTCCTCAAGCTCAGGGGCGGAGACTCAGGCAACGGCAACCGCGATATTCTCGAAGGCCTGCGATGGGTCAAGGCCAACATCGCGGCCTTCGGCGGCGACCCCGACAAGATCACGCCCTTCGGCCAGTCGGCGGGCGGCACCCACCTCGTCGACGTTATCGCCTCTCCGTACACGAAGGGACTGCTGGCAGGTGCCGTCATCCAGAGCCCGTCAGCCGTCGCACAGTGGCGGGATGCTGCCCAGGCCGAGGAAGCCGCAAAGCTCGTCTGCGACGCCATCGGCTGCGAACCCACCCGCGAAGCCATGCTGAAGATACCCAATGAAAGCCTTGCGGCCTTCGGATCGCTTGCGGGCAGGCTCGCGAAGAACGCCGCATGGGCCCGGAGCACCAACGGCAACATCGCGCTCTTCAAGGCATACGTGGGCGACGACTTCATGCCGGTGCGTCCCGTGGACGCCATCGCTGCCGGCGCGTGCGAGGGTCTCGCCGTGATCACCGGTTCCACCCGTTCCGAGTGGAGACACTACATCGTTCCCAACGGCCTCATCGCCAAGGTGAACGAAGCTACGGTGAAGGCGCTCTGCGTCAACGCCGGGCTTTCCGCCGATCTGCCCGAAGCCTACCGCCGTGCAGGCAGGGGCTCGACGCCGGGCGACGTATTCGCCCAGATCCAGAGCGACATCATCTTCCGCATGCCGTGCGTGCGGCTCATGGAATCCCTGCGCAGGGGCGGCGCGACGGTCTGGGCCTACAGCTTTGACTGGGAGAGTCCCGTCGAAGGAAAGAGCGGCGTTCCCATCGGAGCCGCCCACTCGAACGACGTTCCGTTCGTCTTCGACAACCTCGATGCGCCCCGCTCCCTCAAGTCGAACGGTGCCGACGCTCCGAGGTCCCTCGCCTACGCCATGCATTCCTCGTGGGTTGAGTTCGCGAAGACGCAGAAGGCTCACTGGCCCGAATTCGAATTCCGCACCCGCAGGGCCCTCTCCTTCACGAGGACCCCGTCCCTCGTGAGCGATCCCTGGGCGTTTGAGCGCCTCGCCAATCCCGCCCGCTGAGCAGTCGGACTCATCTGACGGCAAGGCCCCGCTGCGACATTGTGCGCAGCGGGGCCTTGTTTTTGGAACGGACGAACCGCTCATGAAAAACGGGCCCCGATCCCGAAGGATTGGAGCCCGTGTTTTCTTTGTCAGCCGATCAGGCAAGCTGAGCGGCAGATCCCGAAGTCATTAGAAGAGGCTGCAGGCAACGAAGCCGAGAGCGACGGAAATGACGATGGCGATGACGCCCGGGATGAAGAAGGAGTGGTTGAAGACCCACTTGCCGATGCGGGTGGAACCCGTGTAGTCCATCTGGACGGCGCCGAGGAGGGTCGGGTACGTCGGGAGAACGAACAGGGCGGACACAGCGGCGAAGGAAGCGACCAGCATGTAGGAGTCGCCCGGGTTGGCAGCGGTGATGCCGAGAGCGGCGACGATGGCCGGGGTGATGGCCTTGGCCGTAGCAGCCTGGGAGTACAGGAGCATGGCGGCAATGAAGAACACCACAGCGAGGAGAGCCGGATACTGGGCAACGGAGTCAGCAGCCATGGCCTTGATTTCAGCGGAGTGGCCGGAAACGAACGTGTCACCGAGCCAAGCCACGCCGAACACGCAGATGCAGGCGATCATGCCGGACTGGAAGACGGAAGACTGACCGATCTTGTTGATGTCGATCTTGCAGCAGAAGGAGATCAGCGTGGCGATGATGAACATGAAGCACCAGATAGCGGCGTCACGCGGCACAACGACCGGGGAGATCAGGCCAACAGCCGGGGAGATGGCGGAGGCGTAGAAGACAACGCAGAGAACGCCGAGGAGGAAGATAAGGACGGACGTCTTGGCGCCGGCCGGGAGTTCCTTCTTTTCAGCAGCGTTCGGGGCCTTGACGAGACCCTTGGCAAGGCGTTCCTTGTAGACCGGGTCGGAGCTCAGGTCCATGTTGGAGATGAGCGTCATGATGAAGGCCGTAAGCATGCAGCCGGCGAACGTCGTGACGATCCAGATGCCGAGCAGGGCGGGATAGGACCAGCCGAACTTTTCAAGCACGCCGGACATGTAGATCACAGCGGCGGAAACCGGGGAGGCCGTAATGGCGATCTGGGAGGCAACCACAGCGATGGAAAGCGGAACAGCCGGACGGATGTTCTGTTCCTTGGCGACTTCAACGATAACCGGGATCATCGAGAAGGCGGTGTGGCCCGTGCCGGCGAAGAGCGTAAGCACATAGGTCACGACCGGAGCGAGATAGTTGATCTGCTTCGGGTTGCGACGGAGGATGCGTTCAGCGATGCGAACGAGGTAGTCGAGACCGCCGGCGAGCTGCATGGCAGCAATAGCGGCAATCACGGAAGCGATGATGAGAATCACGTCCCAGGGCACATTACCCGGCTTCATGCCGAAGCCAAGGCCGAGGACGAGAACGCCGGCGCCGCCGACGTAGCCAATGCCGATGCCGCCAAGGCGGACACCGAGGAAGATCGCGGCGAGAACGACCACGAACTGGAGAAGGGTGATGAAGTCCATATTAGCTTCAAAAACGGCGGGAGCCGCTTTTGAATCCTCACTTTTCTTTGGTTGGTTAATCGAAGCAATCCGGCTTGGGCAGGAGCCCAAACCGGAGTGCTTCGTTTTTTTGTCCGGGACCACCCTTTTTCAGAGCGGCCTGGATCCAGACTTTATTATCTTACTTTTCGAACTTCGGGTTGATGAGGTTTTCGTACGTGAAGACCTTGTCCCACTGTTCCTGAGTAAGCATCTGCTTTTCTTCGACAACGAGCTGGTGGAGGGACTTGCCGGTGAGGAAGCCTTCACGAGCGATGTTGGCGCAGGGCTTGTAGCCGAAGTGCGGCTTCAGGATCGTGATGATGCCGAGGGAACCCATGACGAGATCCTTGCAGTGTTCGGCGTTCACGACGATACCGTCGATGCACTTTTCACGCAGATGGTTGCAGGCATTCGTCATGACCTTCATCTGCATGTAGAGGGCGAACGTAATGACCGGTTCCATGACGTTCAGTTCGAGCTGGCCGGCGGAAGAGGCGAGCATGACCGTCGTGTCGAGACCAATGGCGAGGAAGGCAGCCTGGTTGGTGACTTCCGGGATCACGGGGTTGACCTTGCCCGGCATGATGGAGGAACCCGGCTGGAGCTGCGGAAGGATGAGCTCGGAGAGACCCGTACGCGGACCGGAAGCGAGGAGACGGAGGTCGTTGCAGACCTTCGTGAGCTTGACGGCGAGGCTCTTCACAGCGGAAGAGAGAGCAACGTAGGAGCCGCAGTCGGACGTAGCAGCGATGAGGTCTTCGCTGTTGCGGAAGTCGATGCCGGTGATTTCAGCGAGGTGCTTGACAGCCTTGGCCGGGAACTCCGGATGCGTCGTCACGGTCGTGCCGATGGCGGTAGCGCCGAGGTTGACAACCTTGAGGTGTTCCTGAGCTTCCTTGATCGTCTTGATTTCGTCGGCGATGGTGAAGCCCCAGCCGTGGAATTCCTGACCGAAGGACATCGGAACGGCGTCCTGAAGGTGGGTACGGCCCATCTTGAGAACGTCCTTGGTTTCTTCAGCCTTCTTGTAGAAGGAAGCGACGAGGTCTTCAACAGCCTTGAGAAGGACGTTGGAGCGAAGGATCAGGGACAGGTGGAAGGCCGTCGGGTAGGAGTCGTTCGTGGACTGACCGAAGTTGGCGTGGTCGTTCGGGGAGACCTTCTTGTCGCCCTTCGGGAGGCCGAGGTGTTCGCAAGCGAGGTTGCAGAGCACTTCGTTGCAGTTCATGTTCGTGGACGTGCCAGCGCCACCCTGGAGCCAATCGGTGACGAACTGGTCGTTGTACTTGCCAGCGATGATCTGATCGCAGGCCCAGATCAGGGCGTCAGCGACGTCGGCCGGGATGCAGCCGAGTTCCTTGTTCGTCATCACGGAGGCCTTCTTCACATAGCCGTAGGCGATGGCGAAGAACGGTTCCTGGGACATCGGCATTTCGGTGATGTTGAAGTTGTGCTTACCACGCATCGTCTGGACGCCGTAGTAGGCTTCATCCGGAATCTCGAGTTCGCCAAGGAAGTCGCTTTCAATACGAGACATTTTATTTGCTCCTCAAATATTCGGGTCGGACCAGACAGAGAGAATTCTCTGCCGGTGATCCTCACCGTTTGTGTTTCCCGCGGGGCGTTATGTTTGGTCCTGAACGCTGATCCCGGGAAACGGGTCGAAACCGCAAGAGGTGATCAAATGATCTCAAACCAAAAGATCACCTCTCACGACCTACATTTTACTGCCTAGCCGGCTTAATGGGAATAGCCTTTTTCTGGGTCGGCAGAACCTTGTCGTAACCACGCATGCCCTGTTCAGCCATCTTGCGGCGGATGAAGGCGATCTGCGTCTTCAGGGGAAGTTCCTTCGGGCAGAAGTCATGGCAGGCAAGGAGGGACATGCAGCCGAACACGCCGGATTCGTCACCGACGATATCGTAGTAGTCGGCGTCGTTACGCGTGTCGCGCGGGTCGAGACGGAAGCGGGCGATCTTGTTGA
>OGGT01000682.1_pt1 | contig 14967 bp, 10 predicted proteins | sample 1571311 | NCBI WGS metagenome assembly OGGT01 (sample SAMEA2581931, study PRJEB24529) | metagenome | biome: Human gut stool | place: China | collected 2011
GGAGGAGAAGGCCGAAGCCGTGCGCACCCGCCTGGCGGCCGAAGAGGTCTGTGCCGACTGAACGAATCCTTGCCGAAGGGCAGGGCAGTCGAGAAGAGCAGGGCGCCGGCAGAGGGCGGTACGCGTCGTCTTCCCTGCTGCCATCAGGGGCCGTCAGGGCCTCCGAGGGCTGAATGCCGGAAGAAAACATTCCCTTTCCCGAGGTGTGACATGAGCTGACAGGGCGCAGATCGTTAACGTGCTTGACGACCTCGCAGAGGCGCTCCTCACCGACGGCTTCGGCATTCTCGAGCGATCGGGCGACGGCACGAGACTCGAGGAGGCTGTTCAAAGTGCGCTGGCTGCGCCCGAGGCCCTCAAAAGGGCTGAAGCTGAGGCGCCTGAAGACACAAAGGAAAGGCGGGAAATGCCTTGTGACGAAAGCCCCGAGGGCACCATGGTCGAGACGGGTGAAGACTGGATCGATCTGCCGGACGAAACGCCTGAAGCCGCAGCCTCGTCGCTTGCGTCGGGAGACGTCGACCCGCTCGCCCCATTTGCCCGAGACGACGAGTTCCTCGCTGCCATGCTCGAGGAAAGCATCGTGTTCTGCGGCGGCAGGGAGACGGATGTCCGAGGGACGCTCGAGCAGACCGCGAAGCGTCTGGCCTTGACGTACGAGGCGCTCATGCAGGGGGCTGCCGACGGCATCGCCGTCGGACCCGCCGTGGCGCAGGTGAAGCGCGAGCATCCTGCGTTCGCGACGAGGAACTGACGGACGAAGGCGCAGACCGCGCCTGAAGACCTGAAGTTCGAAGAGCTGTGAAATGAAGGACGGAAACCCGTCCTTCTTCACTTTTTTGGAATATTCAACATAACTACTATTATGTTGAGTAATGTTTGAGGGGTTTTGGGGCCGTTTTCAAGGTTCCGCACGCCTTCGTCAAGTCTTCGTCAGGTTCGTCCTGACGTGCCGTCGATGCCGGCTCTTCGGCCTCCCGAGGTCCGCCGCCGGACGCATGGGCGGGTTCTCGTTCCAGATGTTCGTGCGCCGCATGCGCCCCGTCTGGGTGCGTCGATCGTCCGACGCCTCCGAAGCCGTTCCTCTCCGGACGACGCATGTGCGCGCACCCGATTCGTGCCTCTCAACCCTGCGGCTCCCGGTTCGCGAACAAAAGACCTCAACCAAATGCGTCTCCCGAATCCGCCCGGAGGCCAGGGGACTCCGCACGTAAGCGTCCTTTTCTTCGAGGCCGACGAACGGCGGGCGCCCTTCCCGCCTTCGGACCCTTGAAAAAACGGGACGAAGTCTTGACGTCGATGAACGTCGGCGTGCCCGAAACGCCTCGCGTCTGGCATACTCGAAAACGCCCCCCGGGGGGCTGACCGGTTTTCGCGGCCCCCTTTCCTGCCGAAACCAACCCACAAGACCGCAAGTCGCTCCCATGATCGTCAATGCCGATGAACTCAAGCTCTTTCGAACCATCTACGAGACCGAATCCCTGAGCGAAGCCGCGGCGCGGCTGCAGCTTTCGCTCCCGAAGGCGAGCCGTCAGCTCGCATCCCTGAGAAAGACCTTCGGCGACAAGCTTTTCGTGAGGTGCGACCACCGCATGTGTCCCACGCTTCGCGCGCGCTCGCTCCTGCCCAAAGTGGACGCGCTTCTGAGTGGCTTCGAGGCGCTTGAGTGTCCCGGCGTCTTTTCGGTCGAGCAGCTCCGCCATGTCTTCCGCATTGCGGGGCTCGACAATGCCCTCCTCTCCTACTTCGGGCCCGTGCTCGACGCGCTCGGCCGTCATGCGCCCGGCGTGAGGCTCAACTTCCATTCGATCTCCTCGAACTTCTACGCCGACCTCCATCAGGGCCGCATCGACCTTGCGGTCTACGCAACGCAGGAATCCTTCCCGACCTTTCGCAGGCTCGCAATCTGCGAGGACGCCTACGTCTACGTGGCGCGCGGCACGTCCGAGCTCGCCCGGCGCGTCCTTTCGGGGCAGGTGCTCACGGAACGCGAGGTCAGGGCGCGGCAGTCGGTGCAGATCGCGCTTCCCAAGGCCTCGGCCGACGACTGCGGCCTCATTCCCGTGATCGAGAGCCTCGATGCGTCGGGACAGGCCTTGCCTGTTCTCTCGGCCCCCTACTTCGTCACGGTGCCCCTCCTCCTCGGCGCGGAGGACACGACTTGCATTCCGTTTCAGACCGCGCACGCGCTCTGCCGCACGACGGACCTCTGCATTCTCGGACGCTCCAAGAAGAGCTCGGTCTTCACGCCCTCGTTCATCTGGTCGGACCGTGTCGACGGCGATCCCGCGCACCAGTGGCTGAGGAGCTTTCTCTTCTCCGAAATGAGGCAGCACCTCGGAGATCTGCGCGCCGTGCCGATTCTCCGAAATTGATGTTTTCAGACTCAAGTATCGAATTCCCTTCTCCTGCAGGTTCTTGTCGAAATTCGAAATCCGATTTTGCGGATTAGGGCCTGTTCGGGGTCTGTATGTCCGCATGGTTTTGAAGAGGCGTTGTGCTTAGACTTCTTCGTCATTGAAGTCCAACCTTCTGACCAATCGGAGAACCAAAATGAGACTCTTTGCCAAAAGCCTGATCGCCGCGAGCATTGCGGCCGCTTCCATGGGGGCGCTTGCCATGGGCGGCGGCTCGGGTCCGGCCACGAACTACATCATGCAGGGCCACATCGGTGAAGTCATGATGAACCCGTACGGCATTGCGCCGCTTACGGCCGTCATCCGCGACGGCGGCTACGACCTCAGCAACGTCGTCGTCAAGATCCAGCCCAAGCTCAACGGCCAGACGATCGAATACAAGGTCTCTCGCACCGAACTGCTTACCCACGGCGGCGTTCCCGTCTTCGGCCTCTATCCCGACTACGTCAACATGGTCGAGGTGAGCTACACCCGCACGCTGCGCGGCAAGTCCGAAAACTTCAAGGACACGTATCAGCTCTACGCGCCTCCCACGTACACGGAAGTCGCCGGCATCAAAGCCGAGCGCCATGCGCTCTTCGGCACCGAAGTGAAGAAGGTTGATCCGGAATTCAAGGACCGCCTCTACTTCATCAACAACATCGCCGAGAAGTCCGGCATCGGCACGCGCGCCGTCTGGAACAACCCGGTGGGCGGCGCCCTTCAGTGGAACTTCTTCCCGCAGAACGCCATCATCGACACGGCCGGCGACATCCGTTGGTACATGTTCGCCAACCCGATCTACGATCTTCGCGATATGTACAAGGCGGGCGTCATGATGGGCTTCAAGCAGAATGACGACGGTCTTCTCACCTGGGGCTACGGCCAGCGCTACGTCAAGTACGACATCATGGGCCGCGAAGTCTTCAACCGCCTCCTCCCGATGCGCTACAACGACTACTCGCACTCGATGGACGACGCCCAGAACGGCCACTACTTCCTGCGCGTGGCAAGCTCCAACTACATCCGTCCCGATGGCAAGCACGTGCGCACCGTCCGCGACGTGATTGCCGAAGTGGACGAACAGGGCCACGTGATCGACGAATGGCGCCTGCCTGACATCCTCGACGTCTACCGCTCCAACGTGCTCAAGGTCCTCGACCAGGGCGCCGTCTGCCTTAACATCGACGCCGCTCAGGCCGGCAAGACGCTCACCGCCGAGGAACTCTCCGCCGCTGAAGAGTCGAACGACTTCGGCGACATCGTCGGTACGGGCGCGGGCCGCAACTGGCTGCACGTCAACTCCGTCGACTATGACCCGGAAGACGACTCCATCATCATTTCCTCCCGCCATCAGTCGGCCATCATCAAGATCGGCCGCGACAAGAAGGTCAAGTGGATCCTCGGCTCGCCCGAAGGCTGGAAGGGCGACTTCACGAAGGCGGTCCTGACGCCGGTCGACAAGAACGGTCAGAAGATCAAGTGCGAGGGCTCCAAGTGCGAGGGCGACTTCGACTGGACGTGGACGCAGCACACGGCCTTCAAGATCGATGAAAAGTCCAAGGGCGACATCATCTACGTCTCCGCCTTCGACAACGGCGACGCCCGCGGCATGGAACAGCCGGCTCTGCCCGACATGAAGTACTCCCGCGCCGTCGTCTACAAGATCGACCAAAAGAAGAAGACCGTCGAACAGGTCTGGGAATTCGGCAAGGAACGCGGCCACGAACTCTTCTCCGCCGTGACCTCGCTCGTCGAGTACCAGCCCGACCATGACTCCATCGTCATGTACTCGGCCACCGCCGGCGCGCTCTACGACCTGAAGACTGGTGCGTTCGCCTCCGCTCCCAACCCGACCATCATGGAATTCCGTTGGGGCGAAACGACGCCTGCCGTCGAAATTCAGCTCAAGGACTGCACGGGCTACCAGGCCTGGCCGTTCTCGGTTGAAAAGGCCTTCAGCCAGGAAATCAAGCCCGGCAAATAATCCGCCCGACTGCCTGACGAGTCCCCTTCCCGTCCACCGACGGCTGAAGGGGACGGCCCGAAGGGGCGGCTTCACGGCCGCTCCTTTTTTCGTCGACCGCTCCGCGCCGCACACGAGCGCAGGGATCCGGGCGGCCTTTTCTTCAAACTGCAAGAGCACCGTTGGCTCGGGATCCTCGCCTGAGCACGCGTCCGCAGGAAGAAAAGGGAGGCTCCGACTGGAGCCTCCCTTTTTTACACAGTTCTGGCGTCGAACGTGACGGGTGCGGTTAACTGGCGCCCTTCCCGTCCGTCCTGCGGGCCAAAGGGCGAGGGTCCCGCGAGCTTCTTTGCGGACTACGCCTTCTCCGAAGGCATTGCGGTCGCCCCGAAGACCGGTAGCAGCTTCCTGAACGAACTCGCCGACCGCCGCACCCGTGCCGACGCACAGCTCGCCGTTCTGGCCAAGGGCACCCGCGAGCATCCGAACTATCCGTTCACCTTCTGCTCCGAAGAGACGACCGCTCATGCCGAAAGTTTCAAGGCCGCCTACCCCGAGGGCACCGTCAGGCGTTCCGAAATCGTCGAGGCGCTCGCGAAGCTCCACGGCACCGATCCCAAGGCCCTTCAGGCGGCGATTTTCGACGGACGAAGGAAAGGCTCCGGATCCTCACGGATCCGGAGCCTTTCCCAATTAGTACCCGAACGAGAACGCAATGCCTCAGGCGCGGGCGCGCAGCCACCTGAGCGCGATGTCGGAGGACGTTGCGGCAGCGGCCTTCACGAAGGTCATGTAGTCGATCTTGACGTCGCCGCTGGCCTCGTCGGAGATGACGCGGATGGCGGCAAACGGGATTTTGTTGACGAAGCAGACCTGGGCGATGGCGGCGGCCTCCATTTCGACGGCGGAAGCGTTGAAGGTGGAGACGATCCATACGCGGCGCTCGGTCGTGTGGACGAACTGGTCGCCCGAGGCGATGACGCCGAGGCGGTGGTTGACGTTGGCGGCTGCGCAGACGCGGTCGAGCTCGTCGGCGATCTTCGTGTCGGCGGGGAGCTCGATCATGTTGATGCCGGAGATGAGGCCCACGGGGTCGCCGACGGCGGAGGTGTCCATGTCGTGCTGGACGCAGGCCGTGGAGATGGCCACGTCGCCGATGTGGAGCTCGGGAGTGAGCGTGCCCGCAACGCCCGAGTTGACGATTTCGGTGACGCCGAACTTGAGGATCATGGTCTGGGCGCAGAGGGCCGCGAAGACCTTGCCCACGCCGCTGCGGGCGAGCACGACGCGCCTGCCCTCGAGGCTGCCGATGATGAAGTCGATGCCCGAGACGGTTTCGGTGCGGGCGTTCTTCATCATGCTGCGAAGAATCGCGACTTCGACGTCCATCGCGCCGATGATGCCGGTGATCTGCATGTGTCTGTCTCCTCAGATGGCTTCGCCCGCCTTGTTGAAGAGCGGGAGGGGTTCAAGGAAGGTGATGTCGGTGCGCTCGGCGGCTTCGCCTTCGGCGAGGACCGCGGCGCGGCCGACGACGATGCCGCCCGCCTTTTCAACGAGCTTCTCGAGGGCTTCAAGGGACTTGCCCGTGGAGATGACGTCGTCAACGATGAGAATGCGCCTGCCCTTCATGAGGGCGGCGTCCTCTTCCGTGAGGAAGAGCTTCTGCATGCCGGCGGTCGTGATCGACTGGACGTCGACCTCAAGGGCCTCGCCCATGTAGAGCTTCATCTTCTTGCGGGCGACGAAGTAGCGCGCGGCGCCGGCCTGGCGGGCCATTTCGTGGATGAGCGGGATGCCCTTGGCTTCGGCCGTCAGCATGTAGTCGTACTCGGGGGCCTTTTCAAGGAGGGCCGAGGCGCAGGCAACGGTGAGCTCCTGGTCGCCGAGCATGATGAAGGCTGCGATCTGCAGCTCGTCGGATATGGGAAAGAGAGGCAGGTCGCGCTTGAGGCTGGCGACTTCGATCGGATAATGCATCTGAGAACTCCGCTTGGAGATTGTGCGATGAAGGGTGCCGGAAGCGTCCGGCGTGCGACGGGTATTGTACAAAGTCGGCGGCACTTCGTGCGGTGCGGACCGCGCGTCGAAGGGGTTTCCTGCGGGCTTCGGGCGGGTGCGCGAACCGCGAAGGAAGGAAAGGGGAGACACCGCCGACGGCGTCTCCCCTCCTTCACGTGACGCGGATTCGCGTTACTTGGCGAAGGCCTGCTTCAGGTCGATGATGTGGCCCTGATAGTGCGGGGCTGACGCCTTGTTGTTGTAGACGTCGATTTCAACCTTGACGTCGCCCGTCTTGTAGTCCACTTCCTGCAGGCGGCCGATGGTGCCCTTCGTCTGGTCGAAGAGGCCCACGGAGCCGTAGAAGCCGAACATCGTGTCCTTGTCGGCCTGATAGGCGGCGTTGGACGTGATGGGCGCGAAGCTTTCGTAGCCGCGGTCCTTGCCGTAGGCCCAGGTCTGCTTCACGGTCATGGTCTTGGGGTCGATCTTGTATTCGACGACGCGCGAGTAGTTCATCTCGGGCAGCGCGGGCTGTTCGTAGTGACGGACCTGGCCGTTGTCGAAGACGACGATGGTGCCGTTCTTCGAGGCGCGCGGCCATGCGGCGTGCTGCGTGTAGGTGAAGTCGAAGCCGCCCTCGCAGTCGCCCGTCGACGAGCACTTGAGGGGCCTGCTGTCCTTGTCGACCGGCTTGAGGAGCTTCTTTTCAAGACCGTTCTTCCAGCCTTCGGACGGCGCGAGGATCCACTTCACCTCCTTGTCGCGGCCGATCTTGACGCAGGCGGACTGATGGCGCGAGGAGATGATGATGGAGTCGTCACTCGGGTCGTAGTCGACGGAGTTGACATGGGCCCAGTTGCGGCCAGCGCCGACGCCGGTGATGTCGCCGAACTTGTCGGACGCTTCCTGCTTGGCGAGTTCTTCCGCGGAAAGGGTCTGACCGGACTTGGAGGCATCGATGTTGAGGCAGACGGCACCCTGGTCGAGCGTCTTGATGACGTTGTCGCGATACGGATCAAGGATGTCCATCAGGCGCCAGTCGTCGACCACGCGACCGTCACGGTCGATTTCGACGATCACGTCGCGGACAGTGTGGACGCGCTTGCCGTCGGGACGGCGGTAGTCGGAGGAGCCCACGCGCAGGAAGCTGTGGCCGTTCTGGGCGTTGTCAAAGGAGTGCGAGTAGTCGGAGTAGCCCGCAGGGAGACGACGATCGAAGATCTTGCGGCCGATGAGGTCGTACTTGGCGTAGTTCTGGCCGTAGCCCCAGGTGAGCGCACCGTCCTCGGTCTGCTGGAAGCCCATGAAGTAGCCGGACTTCCACGGGTTTTCCGTGTCGCCGATTTCCTGGTCGAGGAGCCACCAGCGGATTTCGCCCGTGGTGTCGATGATGCCGATGTTGGAGTTGAAGGCCCATTCCACGGCACCGCCCGAAGGGTTGTTCCAGGTGAAGCGGGAGCCGAGCGGAACCGTGCTCTGCAGCTGGCTGTTGATGAGATAGAGACGGTCCTGGAATTCCTTGTCAACCTTCTTCACCTTGACGTCGAAGGGACGCGTCTGGTTGGGCATGCCGGTCGAGAGCGTGTAGACGCCGGGGGTGTAGAAGCGGTAGGTGTCGGTGAACTTTTCGCTCTTGCCCTGATGGGTGCGGGTGTAGCTCACCTCGACTGTGTTCTGCCAGTCGGGATAGAGACCGAAGACGGGCACGCCCGCGTGCGTCTTGAGCTCGGTGCGGGAGACCTTGTACTTGATCTCCTGGCCCTTGGCCTTCGGGACGATGCGGACCGTGACGTCGGAGAGTTCGTAGCCGCCGTCGCGGATGACGGCGGTGAGCGGAGCCACCTTGTAGGGATTGACGATGACTTCGCCGATGTGGCCCTGGACGGGATAGCCGACGTGGGGGCCCGAGGGGCCGCCGGAGGCGAGCGCCGGGGCGCTGACGACGAGAATGGCGAGCGAGGTCGCGGCTGCGAGGATGGATTTCTGCATTTTTCTTTCCGTTTGGTTGCCGGCGTTCTCTGATTCGAGCGCCGTACGGGCGAAGCGTCCGCAGTGACGGACGCCGCGCCCGGGGTGAGGCTTCCGAAGGCCTGTGCAGGGGGCTTTCGGAACACGGAGAAAATTGTAGAAACGGCGGCCCGCGCCGCCTAGAGACGGATTCCCGCCTTCGGCGGCCATGGGGTGCAAGGGGCCGTTGCACGCCGTGCGTGCGGGACGGGGGACTTCAGACGCAGGCGCGCATTTCCCGGGTTTCGCTCCGCTGAGCTTCTTGAACCGCCGCTCCTTCGTCGGCCTTGAGGTAGGCGCGCCACTTCTCGCGGATGCTCGTGATCAGAAACGCCCTCACCCACTGGCGCAGCGGATCGAGGTCCGTGCGCGCGTGCCAGATGAAGGACGGAATCCAGAGCGGCGTGAAGAGGTCCGCAGGCTCGAAGGCCTCGACGGGAAGACGTTCCGCGAGAAGGTCCGTGAGCGGCGCAGGGACGACCATGTAGGCGTCGGTGTCGAGAAGCGTCCAGGCGCAGGCGAGAAAGTACGGCATCTGCAGGACGCGCTGCGAGGAGAGCTGGTTGAGTGTGAGAATGGGCGCGGTGACGCCCGAAGGCTGCGAGACCGTGGGCGAGATCATCGGATAGCGGTCGAGGTCGGCCGTCGTGAGCGCGGCGCCCCGCCCGCTCATCGGATGCCCTCGGCGCGCGAGGACCTTCATGCGCGCACAGATCAGAAGGCGGCTTCGCATGTCGTCATCGAGATGCAGGTGCGGGTCGCAGGCGACGACCAGGTCGAGCGTCCCCGAGCGCAGGTCCGGGAGCGCCTGATGGTTGAGGGGCACGACTTCGACGTGCAGCTTCGGGGCGCGTTCGTGCATGGCCTTGATGAAGGGCGCGACGAAGACGAGCGCCGTGTTGTCGACGGCGCCGATGCGGATCGTCTCGCTGCTCTCAAGCAGGTTCGGCTCGCTCTCGTTCGAAAAGAGCGCCGAGAGCGAGCGGAAGAGATCGTGAAGCCTCGGCAGAATGGCCGTGAGGTCCGGCGTCGGGATCATCTCGGGACCGTGGCGCGTGAAGAGCTCGTTGCCGAAGGTCGCGCGCGCCTGCGCAAGGAGCCTCGAGGCCTGCGAGACGGAAAGCCCGAGCGCCGCGGCGGTCCGCGCGAGCGATCGGGTGTCCTGAAGAATGACAAGAAGTCTCAGGATTCGAAGGTCGATGTTGTCGTAGTCCGGGGTGGGCATGGGCTGGTCCTTTTTGCTGTTCGGCTTCGGTTGGTCGGGGTCCCTCATGGTCGGGAATGCAGAATGCAAATGCCGCAGATGGAATATCTTCCCGTCCGCGGCCGTGTGCGCAAGGTAACGGGACGTGCCGAGGGGCGCCATCCCGTGTCCTGCGTCAGAAGTTGTGGTGGATGCCTGCGAGCACCTGCCAGGCTTCAGGATTCTTGAAGCTCGAGTCGCCGTTCACGTATTCCGTGCGGTCCCTGAACCAGCCTGCAGCCGTGTAGAAGCTCGTGCGCTTCGTGAAGTCGTACTTCCAGCCTGCGACGAGCGAGGTGCGCGTGATGTGTGCGCCGTCGGCATCGGCGTCATCGGCCTCGGCGCTCATGCGCATGGCGTAAAGGTCGAATTCGCCCGAAAGGAGCGGAGCGCGCAGGCCCACGGAGAAGGCGTGCCCGCCGATGTCGTCGAGGCCCGTGAGGGGACGGCAGTCGGAGAGCCCGGGGAGCGGCATGATCATGTCGCCGCCCTTGAACCAGGTGCCGAATGCGTAGAGCTTGACGGGGTCGAGTTTCACGTTGCCGCCGAACAGCAGACCAAGCGCATCCTCCTGATCGCCCGAGGTGCTGGCCTCGTTCATCCAGTCGGCCATGAAGACGAGGTTCGCGACGCTACTGTCCCAGGTGAAGGCAGCGGAGGCGTAGCGGTCGGCCGAGGACGAGCCTTCAACAACGTTGTTGCCCTTCGTGTCGGCGTCGAACGAATACTGGAAGTGGCCCTTGACGCCGGCGAAGGACGGCGTGTCGTACTGAACCATGTTGGAGCTCGGGAAGCCGTAGAATGGCATCACGTACATGGGACTTGCAAGATTGCCCCAGCCGGTGCCGAACGGGTTGATGCGCGCGCCGGTGATGTCGAAGGATAGCGGCGTGGCGCCGGAGCGCATGATGCCGAGGCGGCCGAAGGCGACCTGACCGAGATCCTGATCCTTGATGTAGATGTAGCTGCCGCGGTCGAAGAGGCTGCCTTCGGTCTTCATTTCGCCCGAGTCAGACGCATAGCTGGCCTCGAGGCAGAAGCCGAGGTCGGTGTCGGGACGAAGGTTTTCGCCGCCCATGAAGATGATGCGGTTGGCGTTGAGCATGCCTTCGGCCATTTCAAGCGTGTTGGTGCTCGTGCCCGTGCCCGTGGAGGTGTGCTGGAAGCGCAGGCCGGTGTCGACCATTCCGCCGATCTTCACTTCAGCGCCATTGGCGGCGAGAGCCGCAGCGGCGCACGCAAGCGTGATGAGGGATTTGGTGAAAGCCATGAGAAAGGCTCCGGATTGGTTGGATAAAAAAAGAGGACCGGCGGGAAGGAGGTGCTCGCCGGTCCCGGGAAGGCGGCCGCTTTTTTCGTGTTCTTCAGGGAGGAGAGGCCCGTCGAAGAAGCGGCCGCGGTTGGGGTTTCGTCCGCGATTTACTTGGCGGCCTTCACGGCCTTCGCAGCTTCCATGCCGGCGATGCGGCCGGAGTTGTATGCGAAGCCGAGAGCCAGACCCTGGTACGGCGGGTAGGACGGCGTGGAGTAGAAGCCGTAGGCGTTGTTGCCCGTGGCATAGAGGCCGCCGATCGTGCGGTAGTCGCCGTCAAGAACCTGCATGTTCTCGTTGACGCGCAGACCGCCGAGCGTGGAGAGGCTTACGACCTTGGCGCGGAAGGCGTAGAACGGACCTTCCTTGACGCCGAACTGGAGGAACTCGGCGGGCTTGCCGAACGGATCCTTCTTCGTTTCGACGGCTTTGTTGTAGTCGGCCACCTGCTTCGTGAAGCCGCTGTCGAAGCCGGCCTTCTTGGCGAGCTCTTCAAGCGTGTCGGCCTTGAAGCCGACGCCCTGGCGGACGGCCTCTTCAGCGAAGGCGCGGAAGTCGCCCTTGCCCGTCGGGTTGGCGGGACCGGCGCCGGAGACTTCGAATGGGAGCTTGTCGGCCGTGTAGGCGTCGAGCGTCTTGCCGTCCACGACGACGAAGTACTTGCCGCCGACGGAGTAGCCAGCGTTGGCCCAGTAGACGGTGTCGTAGATCAGTTCTTCATTGCAGAAGCGGTGGCCGGCCGGGTCGACCCAGAGGAGCGGCGTCTTGAGGACGCGCACGAGGAGGTTGGAGTCGATCATGCCGTGGGCGCCGGCGGTCGAGGTGGAGAGGCCGTCGAATTCGCAGGCGTGGATGAGGGCCGAGTTTTCGCCCATCTTCTGGGCGCCGCCCTTGAGGGCCATGTCGATGCCTTCGCCGTTGTTGGCCCAGGCGATGCGGTTCGTGAGTTGCTTGCTCTCCATCTTTTCGGAGAGGCGCTTCATGTCGCCGCCGTAGCCGCCCGTGGCGAGTACGAGGGCCTTGGTCTTGATCGTGAGCTTGCCGCCGTCGGCCTTTTCGGCGATCACGGCCGTGACGTTGCCGTCCTTGTCCTGCTCGAGGTCATAGGCGCGGGTCGACGTGAGGAGCTTGCCGCCCATCTTCTCGAGCGACTTGTACATGTTCACGAAGGCCGTGTGGTTGTCCTGATAGCGGTGATAGATGCGCCAGCGGATCGGGTACGGGTTCTGGCCCTGCTGCGGGTTCCAGTCGATGAGCTTGAACTTCGCGCCGTGGCCCTGCAGCCAGTCGATGGTCGAGCCGGACTGCTCGATCACGCGACGGGTGATCGGGGCGTTGGAGAGGAAGTGGTTGTAGTCCATCAGGAGCGTGTAGAGGTTGTCGGCCGTCAGCTGCTTGAGAAGTTCGGGATCGTTCTTGAACTTCTCCTTCTGCAGCGAGGATTCGACGGCGAAAAGGCCCGAGGCGATCTGGCCGGCGCCGCCCACGGCGGGAGCCTTTTCAAGGACGAGGACCTTGGCGCCCGATTCGGCTGCGGCAAGCGCGGCGGCCGTGCCGGAAGCACCGGCGCCAACGACGACGATGTCGGCGGTCATGGTTTCGGACGGGCCGATCTTCTTGGCGACCTTGACGTCATACTTCTTGGGATCACCGCCCGCCTTCTCGATGGCGGCGATGACGGCCTTGCGGATGGCTTCGCTCGAGATGGTGGCGCCGGTCACGGCGTCAACGGCCGTGCTCTGGTGCTTGACCATTGCGGGGGCCATGGCCTTGGCGGCCTCGCCACCGAGGAACGGCGTTTCGCCCGAAACGTCAAGCTTGACGTCGGTGAGGCGGCCTTCGGCGTCAAGCGTCACGGCAGCCTTCACCATGCTGAGCTTGCCCATGGCTTGGCCTTCGTAGGTGCCCGCCGTCACGGCGGCAACGGCGCAGGAACCGGCGCCGCAAAGAAGCGCGGCAAGCGCCGTCTTCCTGAAAGTTTCAACGAACATGTTTGTCTTCTCCTAAGGGTTGGTCAGGGACCGCTCAACTCGGTCGGACCCTGAAGCGCAAGGACGGAGAATAATTCCGTTGATTTCGACTTTGATTGATGGTACGATCGAGAATATCGATTGTGCATGTGAGGCTACGTAAAACGCTTGTCCCTAGGTCGTTTTTGTGTGGATCGAAAGTACGTTCGCGATCGAAGGTTCGGGAAATCTCTAGTGTTCCGAACACGGGAAAACCCGTCCCGTCCTTTTCCGTTTCCGAGAGGAGCTCTTCATGTTCGACTTGAAGCATCTTCAGGCCTTCGTGGTTCTTGCGGACCGCATGCATTTCGGGCGCGCGGCGAAGTTGCTTGGCATCAGCCAGTCGACGCTCAGCACGCAGATCAGACTCCTTGAGGAGGAGCTCGGAGGAGCGGTTGTCAACCGCTCGAACCGAACGATGGCGCTGACGCCTCTTGGTGAAACCTTCCTTGCAGACGCGCAGCGCATCCTTGCGATGGCCGAATGCGCGAGGCACAACGCCGACGACATTCTCAACGGCACCGCTTCGACGCTTCGCGTGGGCGTATGCGCCGCCACGATTTCCTCGGGCCTTTTCGGTACCGTTCTGCGTGAGGCGCGCTCGCGCTTTCCTTCACTCACGATCATTGCCGAAGAGGCGCCTCCCGCTACGCTTGCAAAGCGCCTGGCCGAAGGTTCGATCGACGTGATGATGAGCATCACTTTCGGCGTGAGGTTCGATGCGCCTGTCGTGATGCAGACGATCGGACGCTGTCCGCCCGTACTCCTTGCTGCCGCTGACTCGCCCTGCATCACCCCGGACGGACAACTCAACATGGACGTCCTGCGTCATAGCGACTTCATGATCTTCGAGAGCCGTCATGACTCGCCCTACGTGGTCGACAATGCACTCGGCTTCACTCCGAAGGCCGTCATCAAGCTTTCGTCCCTGCGCCTCATCATCGAATACGTGCGTCAGGGGATCGGCGCCGCCATCATCCCTCAGACCGATTTGCCGATTGCCGGCGACGGCATCCGCCACGTCGTCCTCGACGACATCGTCATGGATGCCTCCGTCGTGAGGCTCGCTGAAAGCAACGGATCGATGGTCAAGGCCTTCGTTGCCCTTGTCGCCGAAGTGAAGGAACGGCGGCTCTGGTTTCGCAGGGGGTGTCCTGCCGTCGATGCCGCCATATGAGCCTGCGTCGGGAGTCTTTTCCGCGCGCATGCACGCGATGCATCAACGCATGGATTTTCGCCTCGAGCAAAACCCCAAGGGGATTTCCCGAGGTTTTGCATTTTCTGCAAAGAGGCCTTCCCGTTTCTGAAGACTGCGCCTCCGAATCCTCCTATGGTTCGGCGATGGTCGCATCCGTACCATTTTCTGCATCGTGAGGGGCGGAACGCCGGTTCCGCCTCCTCGATCCGTCAACGGGCGTGCGCCGCACTGATGCTCGGCACGCCCTTCAGCAAGTCAGAAAAGGAGTCCAACATGCTGACGAAGCGCGTCTTCATTGCCTCGATGCTCTCGATGGCCGTTACCGCCGCCCTGCCCCTTCGGGCGCTTGCCGCAGGCGGTCCCTCGGGGCCGAAGGTCAAGTACCAGGTCCAGGGCCTGCTCGGCGAGGTGGTCGTCAATCCGTACCGCATCGCGCCGCTCACCGCCATCATCCGCAACGGCGGCTACGTCGTGACCGACGCGACCGTCCGCATCGTTCCCAAGCCCGAAGGTCAGGAGATCAAGTACAAGGTGAGCGACGTCGACCTGCTCACGCACTCGGGCATTCCCGTTTTCGGCCTCTACGCCGACTGGGTCAACACGGTCGAGGTGAGCTACACGCGCACCACCAACGGCACGAACCCGAAGTCCGAAAAGATCACTGAAAGCTACCGCATCTACTGCGGTCCGGCCTATGCGCCGAGCAATGGCACGACCGCTCAGAAGAGCGGCCTCTTCAACACGAAGGTCATCAAGGTTGAAAAGGGTTTCGAGGACCGCCTCTACCTCGTCAACAACATTCTCGATCACCATCCGCAGGCCGAGCGCGCCG
>OGGT01000699.1_pt1 | contig 14613 bp, 16 predicted proteins | sample 1571311 | NCBI WGS metagenome assembly OGGT01 (sample SAMEA2581931, study PRJEB24529) | metagenome | biome: Human gut stool | place: China | collected 2011
TGGACGAGGTTGTGGAAATGACCATCAACTGCATCTTCACCAAGAAGCCTGAGTTTAGCGAGACCCTGACTGTTACTGGCGGCTAAACCGAAAAAATCGAATCAATCAAACCGGGCAGAACTGAACAACGGATTTGGTTCTGCCCCTATTTATAAAGGAGAGCATTTATTATGGCTACTAAGGTTATCAACTTTCATTCCCCCGATGGTAAGAACACTTACGAGCTGACCTTCACCCGTGACAGCGTGGAAGCCACCGAACGTGCAGGTTTTCAGATTGGCCAGTACACTCAGATGACCAATCTGCTGTCCAACTCCCGTGCTTTGTTCTACGGTGCTTTCATTGCACGGAACAAGGGCATCAAGCGCAAGGTCGTTGATGAGATGTTCCAGCACATTGAGGATAAGGAAGACCTTATGGGCGTTCTGCTTGAGATGTTCGTGGATGCTTCCAAGTCCCTGCTGGCAACTGACACTGAGGACAAGACCGCAAAAAACGCAACGTGGGAGATTGTGTAACTGCACAATCTCAGGAACCAGACGGAGAGGAAGAATCGTTTTCCTTCTCCAAGCTGTTCCATGATGTAGAAGCCTATTACATCTCCATCGGCATGACCTACGACCAGTTTTGGTACGGCGATGTCTGGCTAGCGAAGGTCTACCGTGACGCAGAGGAGCTGCGGGAACGCAGAGCCAACACAGAAGCGTGGAGAAACGGCCTTTACATGGCATCTGCGCTTTCCTCTACGGTTGGCAATATGTTCCGAAAGAAAGGGTCTAAGCCTATCAAGTACATGGATAGACCGCTTCCCCTTACCCAAAAGGAGAAAGACGAGTATGAATACCAACGCGCAGTTGAGGCGCAGGAGCGAATCAAGAGAACGATGTTCTCTATGATGGAAAGTGATGGTGGTAGTGATGGCTGATGTTGATATTACGAGCTTATCCGTAGAGATTTCTGCGGAATCGCAGGGCGCAGAGCTTAATATCGACAAGCTCGCTACCGCCATTTCTAATTTGCGGACGAAGGGCAACGTCACAAAGGTTGTGAACAGCCTTGACAAGCTGGCCGGTTCCATTGCAACGCTGAAACAGGCATCTGCCGGAATGTCCGGGCTGGACAAAATCACCAGCTTTCTGAACGGGCTTTCCAATGTCAACACGACTGCAAGCACAAAGAGCATCAACACGGTCGTGAACGCAATCAAGAAGATTCCTGCTGCTGTGTCTGGCTTGAACGGCGTTGACTTTTACTCCATGTCTGGAAGCATTACTCAGCTCACTAACGCTTTGGCTCCGCTGTCTATTCTGGACGCATCGAACCTTAAAGCTCTTGGCAGCGCTTTCAATGCAATCGGAAAGGTTCCTGATCTGACCGACAAGCTGAAAGCAACAGACCTTGATTCTTTTGCAAGCTCTTGTCAGAAGATTTCTGCTGCTCTTGCTCCCCTTGCATCTCAGCTTGAAAAGGTGGGCAACGCTTTTGCGAAACTCCCTCCGCAGTTGAGCAAGGTGGTTACACAGGCTAACCGTGTGACTGCTGCCAACGAAAAGCAGCGCAAGAGCTATCTCAGCCTGTCCAATCAGATGAACGGCTTTATGCGGAACATGGCAAAGCTGGTCTCGCTGAAAGCCATTGCTGAGTATCTTGGCAACGCTGTTGCGAAGTTTAACGACTTCTATGAAGCAACAGACTTGTTTCATAATGCTATGGGCAATCTGAGCGGCGAAGCCGATACGCTCATTAGCAAGATGCAGGGTTTGCTTGGCGTTGACCCGACCAAAGCGATGACTTACATGGCTACTATCCAGAGCTTGGGTACTTCGTTTGGTCTTGCCAGCGACAAGGCATACATTCTGTCCAAGAATCTGACCCAGCTTGCCTATGACGAAGGTTCCTATTGGAACAAAAACGTTGCTGAAACCTTTACTGCAATGTCCTCCGCAATCTCTGGCGAGATTGAGCCTATTCGCCGTTTGGGCGTTGATCTGTCTCAGGCACGGTTGCAACAGGAACTTCTTGCTTTGGGCTTTAACAAACAGGTTTCTAGCCTGTCTCAGGCAGATAAGGCAGTTTTGCGTTACATTGCCATTATGAAGCAGACTGCCAACGTGCAGGGCAACCTTGCACAGACCATCCAGAGCCCTGCGAACCAGATTAAGATTCTGAAAGCGCAATTGGATATGCTGGCGAAGTCTGTTGGCTCTTTGCTCTACCCTGCCATGAAATCTATTCTTCCCCCGCTGATTGCCGCCGTTCAGCTCATTCGGGAGTTCGTTCAGTGGGTGGCAAAGCTGATGGGCGTGAAGGTCGTGTTCACCGATTTCACTAAGAGTGCTGGCAGCGTTGGTGGCATCGGTGACGCAATGGATGACACAACCGATTCGACAAAGAAAGCCGCCAAAGCTCTCAAGGACTACACGATGGGTTTTGATGAACTGAACATCATTGACCCAACACAAGGAAGCTCCGGCTCTGGCGGCGGTGCATCTGCCGGCAACATCTTGGGCGATGTAGACCTGTCCGGCTACGATATGTTCAAGCAGTACAACGAAGAGTTTGCAAAGCAGATTGACGCTATCAAGCAGAAAATCAAAGATATGCTCCCTATCATCGGCGCTGTCACTGCTGCGCTTGCATTGTGGAAAATTGTTGATTTTTTGACAGATGTTGCGACTGCAATCTCCAAAATGACTGACTTGCAAAAGTTGGCTCTTTCAATTGCGACTGTTGTTATTGAAGCTTCGTTGGTATTTAGCTTTGCCAAAGGTTACGCTTCTACTGGAAACCCTCTTGAGCTTTTAGGTGAAGTAGTATCTGCCGCATTTGGCTCGTTTGTGCTTTGGCGCACAATTGGCGCGGATGGCATCACGCTTGGCATGGGTATCGCTTTTGTGGCAAGCCTTGCAGGTCTTACTTATGCGCTTGGTACCGGCGAAGCCAATCTTGGCGATGCAAGCACATGGATTCAGGCTGCTTTAACAACGGCATTCGGCTCTATTGCTGGTATCACACTACTTACCAATCTTGGGGTAGCTACTGGTACAGCCGCAACGCTTTCAATCGGTCTTGCAGGTCTTATTACCTTTGCGGGAATTACATTTTCTCTTGGAGAAAAGCTGAAAGAATTTCCGGTTCTTGATACCATTATTGCTGCTTTGATGGGAATTTTTGGCGGCGTTGCTGGTGCTGGCGTTGCATTGCTTGTCGGTGCAAGCCTTCCTGTTGCTGGAGCCGTTGCCGCTGCTGGTGTTGGTATTGGCCTTGTTCTTCACTGGGCTGGTATCAAATGGGGCACTAAAGAGAGTGGCGAAAAAACAGATGCTGCCGCAGAAGCCGACATTAAAATGTATTATGTCGAAAATGTTTTTGAGCAGCGCATTGAAGCCATCAAGCAAATTATCGTTACCAAGTGGAATGCGGCCATTGATTTTATGACTTCTCTTCCCGGAAAGGTTGGGAACATCATAAACAGCATTGGCGAGTGGTTCAGCTCTCTTCCTGAAAAAATCGGCTATGCCCTTGGCTTTGCCGTTGGCAAAATCGGGGAGTGGGTCGGAAACATGGTCGTTGCTGTAACAACCGAAGTTCCAAAAATCGTTTCGTCTGTTGTTAAGTTTTTTGAAGAATTGCCTGGAAATATTTGGACTGCAATTCTCAAAGCTCTTGACGTTATTTCTAAATGGCGGGAGCGTATGATAGCTTCCGTTGTTATTGAAATTCCAAAAATCATTTCGTCCATTGTCGGTGAATTCAAAAAGCTTCCTGACGAATTAAGAAAACTTGGCAAATTCATTTGGGACGGCCTAATCAACGGTCTAAAAGATGCATGGAGTACCGTTACAAATGGTATTAAGAGTTTCACTGATGGTTTTATCAATGGCTTCAAGGAAGCTCTCGGCATTCACTCCCCTTCTACTGTGTTTGCGGAAATTGGTGGTTACATTGTTCAAGGTCTTGCAAACGGTATCACTGCAGCACTTCCTTACGTTGAACAAGCTATGACCAATCTGGCAAACGCTGTTCAGCAGAAGGGCAACGAGATGATTGACTATGGCACGACCACCGCAACGAATTTTGTTAATGGCTTCTTCAACGGTCTGGACAGCAAGTGGCAAGAACTTGATTCCGGCTTGCAGAATGACTTCTTCGGCACAGTGCAGAATCTTTGGAATGCTGTGCAGAGCGGAGATTTGAAAACGGTCGGAACAACTGCTGCTGCTATTATTTGGCAAGCAATGGGAGAAAAAAATCGTTCCGAGGTAAAAACGTATGCAGAAAACTTGGTCTCTCAACTGTCTGACGTTTTAAAAAAAGCAGCCGGAACGCTATTTGATTCTGCATTGCAAATTGGCAAAAACATCTGGAAAGGCATTACCAATAATTTTGGGGATATTGTAAAAAGCGTATCTCAGCTGGGGCAAAAAATTTACAATGGATTTTCCAACTTAAAAGTTCCACTTACAAATGCAGGCTTTTCTATCAGCAACGGATTACTTGGAGGTCTCGTTAGTAAATTCCCTGAAATTTTAACAGGCGTTGCTGGGGTAATCACATCTATTGGCGGCGCTTTTATGGGCATGCTGGAATCGATTGGTGGTGTCCTGACAAGTTTAGGAATCCCAACGGGTGTGCTGATGCTTGCTGGCGGAATTGCAATCGCCGCCGCAATTGCTGGTATTGTTGCAAGTTTAGGCGGATCCAGATCTTCAGTGAACCAAGATTATTCCAGCTATCCTGGAACAAGCGGATATGATTCTTCTACCGGGTCTACGACATCTACTGGAAGCTACTATCCAAGCTCTTCTACAAGTGAAGTAAGCGTATCTGACTTGAGGAGCGCAGTTCATGATGGTTGCTATGATGCGTTTCTTGATATCTTCCAGCGCTATGGTGATGAAATTACCGGTGGTAAGGAAGTTAGGCTGTTCATCGACGGAAAGCAGATTACTGCTTCGGTCGAAAAGCAGCAGGCTGACCGTGGCGTGCAAATCATGGGTACGGAAGTGTATAGCTATTAAGGAAGGGACGGTGAATTATGCAAGCTCTTGTATCAGTAAACGGCGTAGATTTGCCAGAGCCTTCCTCTTATAGCGCAACGACTTCAACCATCGTTGATTCTGGCCGAAACGTGCAGGGCAAGGTTGTTGGCTCTGTGGTTCGACACGATGTTGCAAAAGTGGCTCTCAAGTGGAATTACCTTACCGCAAAACAATGGGCTTCCGTTATCGGCCCATTCACTACAAACTTTTATTGCACGGTACGATTTTACAATCAAGCGACAGCTTCTTATTCCACACGCCAGATGTATGTTTCCGACCGAACGGCCGGAATGTGGCGAAGGGGCCCAAACACCGGAAATGTGATGGGCTGGACGGATTGTTCTTTGAGCCTGGTTGAGGTCTAAAGGTGGTGATTTTATATGTCTGTAAAGCCGTCCGATAAGTGGCTTTCACAATATAATAATACGCTTGTACCCGAAACTTTTATTCAGATTACTTATCATGCAGCTGATGATGCGGCGCAAACGGACGCTATTGCAAGTTCAGGTTCGCAAACCGTGTTTAGTAATGCGGCATCCATCACTGACCTGGACATTTCCACTTCTGGAAATTACGCGACTGCTGAAACTAATTTTTGGGTTTTAGATGGAAGCTTTGATATCGTCCCGAATTCTGAACCGTATCAAGAATGCGGCTATGTAAGCGGTGAATGCGTATCAAGCTCCAATCATCCAACCATCACATTTTCTTTTAGTAAAATCCACGAAGAAAAAATACCGGGCCTGACAATCGTTTGGTCTGAAATTTTAAATGAGTGGGCAAAATCATTTAAAGTTTCCGCTTACAAAGGAACCGCTCTTCTTTTGGAAAAGCAAATTGACAGCAACGATTCTGTCGAAACTTCAATTGAATTTGAAATTTCCAATTATGATTCGGTTATTATTGAAATTCTTGAATGGTGTATTCCAAACCGAAGAGCTCGTATCTCGCAAGTGGAATTTGGACAGCGTGTGAGATTTAGCAAAACAGACCTTCTGTCGTATTCCCATAAATCAAAGCGCGACCCAATTTCCGGCCAGCTTTCTAAAGATTCAATTTCTTTTTCCATTGATAACAGCGACCAAAAATGGAATCCTATCAACCCTGACGGTCTTTACAAGTATTTGTATGAACGCCAAGCTGTTTTTGTAAAGTATGGCATGGACTTGGACGGACAGACTGAATGGATCAACGGAGGAAAGTTTTACCTTTCTAGTTGGAGCATTCCTTCTAATGGCATTACCGCTTCCTTTGAAGCTCGCGATGCTTTGGCGTTTTTAATCGATTCACTATACACCGGAAGGAAAAGCGGAACTTTATACGAAATGTGTTATGACGCTTTGGAACTTCTTGATGTTTCCGGTATCAGCTATTACATCAACGAATCTTTGAAGGACTATACAACTGATTTTAGCAACGAAAATTCTTCGTATAAAAACGCTGATGTTCTACAGCTTTCTGCTAACGCAGCCGGTATGGCTTTGTATCAGACAAGAAACGGTGAGATTCGGATTGACCGGGTTCCGTACCTTCCTGAAAACAAGTCCGACATTTATGAAATCACTGAAATCAATGATTATCAGTATCCGGAAATCACTTTTTCTAATAAATTAAAAAACATCTCTTACTCTCTAAATGGGGCTTCGTCATTGTATCCGAATGGTGCTACTGGCGATGGTGTTACACAAAGCGTAAACAATGCGCTTATCTCTTCTTCTATCATCTCCCAGCCAAAAAATGTTCTGACTGAAAGCTATAAAGTGCTTTCTAACCGTCGAAAAGCCACCCTGTCTTATCGTGCCAGCCCACACAACGATGCTCTTGATTTTGTCAAGCTCAATCATCAGTTCGGATATTCTTCTAACTTGTTGATCACGGATGTTTCTTACACGTTTAATGGTAGCTTCAAGGGCTCCGTTACCGGGTATATGATTGAAGATGTTGATTCGTTACAAATCGATGCTTCTGAGATTTACTTACATCCTTCCGACACGATCACGCTCACTGCAACGCTTACCCCTGCATCTGCCGATTCCCCTGTTATTGTTTGGAATGCATCTCCCGCTGGTATCGTTGAGCTGAATGTCATCAAGAACGAACGCGGCGTATCTGTCTGCAACGTTACGTATTTACACAGCGGAAATGCAACGATTACAGCTACAGTTGCGAGCCTTTCTGCTTCTTGCAATGCTACTGCGATTGCGGATGAGATTTCCAACCTCAAAGAAGGCGATACCGTTTACATCTCCGTCGCTGGCGCTTATACCGCTTTTCTTGTCTCAAAGCATAATTACGAGCCAGAATTAAATGGCAAAGGGAGAACGCTTCTTGCTCTTAAAGACGCGAAAACAGAAAACATTGCGTGGGATAGTAAAATGACAACTCCCGCAGAGTATTCGACCAGCAGTATTGATGCCTTATTGAACGGAAACATAAAAAATTCTTTTTCTGATTTCATGCAGAAAAAAATCGGCAAAACTACTTTTTATTATACCCCAGCGTTCAAAAAAAATGATTCTAACAATTACGTACCTTCTGCTGTGTCTACTCTATCTCGCAGTATATTTTTACCTTCCGCAAAAGAAATATACTACGGATTTCCCGATAACAGTAGTTCTATTAACGAAATTTGGGGTTATGGATGCAACGTAGAAGGAAGCCCGCTCCCTACAGCAAAAGAACTTTTGAGAAATCCTTTTTTTACCCTCGGAGACGATTACAGCCCGTATCAGCAGTGGACGAGAACTCCCGTTACACATCTTGAATATTTTGGCATGAATCCTTCTGTTGGGGATATCTATTATCGTTCTATTGTTGTTTCAGGGTATTGGGACAAAGCGCATCTTGGCAATTCTAGTGACAAAGAAGAATTATTTTTTTATGATTGTATCGGTTCTGGCAACGATGGCCGCAAGTGCTATCATTACATGTTTACCGTTCCGAGCAATTTGCCTATCGGGTATCAAAACAGAGTTGAGGAAGAATAATTTATGGCTCGTTGGATTACAGACCGAACGCAATCAGATGTTGACCGCGTGAAAGAAATTACCGCAAAGGCGAGAACAGGCACGTGGACAAAAGCCGAACAATCGGAATGGCTTGCCGGAATGAAGGGCGCTTTAAGCTATACGGATTTTAACCGCATAGAATCCGGCATTCAAGAGCTTGGCTCCATTGTTGGCGCGTCTGTTTCTGTTCGGACTGATTGGACAGTCGATGGATATATGAAAGTCTCCGATGCAACACGTTGGCTTTCCAACATCAACTCCATTCGTGCTAAATGCTCTGGCCCATCTGGTATTGTAGATACGCCAGAAAGCATGAATAAACTCGATTTTTCAACGATGAATCAAATCGAGCAAATTTTGTTCGACATTGAAACGCTTGCTAAAACATACGTTACGTTTTCCGGTGAATACATGACAGGAGATGGACAATATGGTTTTTGAAGACCGTGTGGCGAAATATCCGGGTCGGTGGACAATGGTAAAATCGGATGGAACATCCGAAATTGTCACTCTTATCCGAAATGACGAGCCAACAAAAGAAGGAACGCCAATCAATGCATCCACTTTAAACGAGCTGAGTACTGTTGCGGGCGCAATTAACGCAAAGGAAGAAGCCGTTTCGGCTGCATCTATCGCAAATTCCGCTTCCGCCAGCGCAGCCCAAAGCGCGCAGTCAGCATCCGCAGACGCAAAGAGCGCGGGAAGCTCTGCCGCTTCTGCCAAAGCTGAAGCGGACAGGGCTGCGGCTATTGTACGCACCGACAAGACGCTAAGCGTCGAGGGCGCTCCGGCTGACGGAAAGGCTGTTGGTGACGCGCTGAAAAACATAAAGCTTCCCGTTGCCACCGCCACCACGCTGGGCGGCGTGAAGGTGGGCAGCGGTCTGACGGTCGATGCGGACGGAACACTTTCTGCGGACAGCGCTTTGGCGGCCTACCCCGTGGGCAGTATTTTTCAAACAGTCAGTACGACCAGCCCTGCCGCCCTGTTTGGCGGAACATGGGAGCAGATCGCGTCCGACCGCGTGCTGATGGGTGCCAGCAGAAGCCACGCAGCGGGCACCACCGTGAAGGCCGGTCTGCCGAACATCACAGGTAGTTTAAGCGAAACCTCAAATGACGGTAAAACAACACCATTTCGCGGTAATAAAAACGCCATATCGTCAATAGGTGCTTTGGCAGTTATAGAGGCTAGCTCTCCTTATTGTGGATTTGCTGGATATGAAGGGTCGGCATATGATATTTCTTTTAATGCTTCCCGCTCGAATGCTATTTACGGACGCAGCACCACCGTTCAGCCCGCCGCCTACTATGTGCACATCTGGCGGCGCGTGGCCTGAGAAAGGAGGCTTTGAACCATGAAGATTATTGACGAGAACGGCGCAGCCGTGGAAAACCCGGACCTGACCCTTGGGTATCTGACCGCCAGCACCGAAGAGATCACCCACCCCGCCGTAGAGGGCGTGGAAGAGCAGTGGCACTGGGAGACAGTGACCGAGTATCCGAACGGTGGCAAAGACGTGCAGAAGGTCGTTGACCGCCCCGGCGTAAAGGCGCAGGAGGAATGGGTGGAACAGGTGCCCATTCAGCGGTACATCCGCTATACCGCCGAAGAGCTGGTTGCTCAGGAAGAAGAGCGCAAAAAGGCCGAAGCCCGGGAGAAGCTGCCGGAAACGGTGGCGGCACTGCAAAAAGAAAACGAGATGCTCAAGCAATGCTTGCTTGAAATGAGCGAGATTGTTTATGCATAAAATCACACAAAAATTAGAAAGGATGGTACGTATGATGGCAATGTTATGGGCACAGGAAATCATGTCTGCTGAGACTATGGAGGACGCAAAGGCTCTGTATGAGCGCTGCCCCCGCCTGCTGAAGGAGAAGGTCAAGGCGATTCTTATCAAGAGCGGCTTTGAGGAGATCGTACAGGAGGAGTAAGCGATGGAAAAATTTTTGGAATTTCTGGCGGGGCTGGTGAAGGCGTTCTTCGGCTGGGACAGCGAAAACCCTGTGCCGGAAACGCCCAGAGAGCCTCCCGTTGAGGAGACCGTCACCGGCTGGGAGGGCGACCCGCCATACCGGTACATCGACGTGAGCCGGTATCAGGGTGCGATTGACTGGGCACAGGTGGCAGCGGCGGGTTACAAGGGAGCGATGCTCAAGACCGTGAGCACCAACCGCAAGCTCTCCAAGCGGGCTGACGGCCTGTACATCGACCCCACCTTTGAGGACAATTACCGCAACGCCAAAGCGGCAGGGCTGGACGTGGGCGTATATTACTACACCTACGCCACCAATAAGGACATGGTCAACGCAGAACTCTCCCTGCTGCGGCAGGCGGTGTACGGCAAGGAGCTGACCCTTCCGGTGGCAGTGGACGTGGAGGACAACAAGCTGGGCAAGCTGGACAAGCAGAGCCTGACTGACCTGACTGCCTACGCCCTGCACGAAGTGGAACAGCTGGGCTTTTACGCCCAATTGTACACCTACACCAGCTTTGCAAAGGCGCATCTCTTTGTGGGCGGTGCGGCTCTGCATCCTTATGACGTATGGCTTGCTGACTACACCGGCAAAACGCCCAACGTAACGTTTAACTATAACGCCCACCAGCACACCAGCAAGGGCGCTGTGCCGGGCATCTCCGGCAACGTAGACCTCAATGTGACCACCCTCAACTACCCCCGTATCATCCGCAAGAAGGGTCTGACCCGTCTCCGGGAGGGTAAATGACCGAAAAAGAAGCTTTGCTGTGGGTGCTTGGCATCCTGGGCAGCCTGTGCGCCGCGGCCATTACCATCGACAAGGTGCTGGACATCATCCACAAGTACATCAAAAAGGCGCAGGCCCCCGACGATGCGCAGAACAAGCGAATGGATACGCTCGAAAAAAGACTTGGCGTGCTGGAACAGGGACAGCTTCAGCACGCACAGGCCCTTGCAAGAGACCTGCGCCGCTTTGACGGCCTCGATGAAGAGATGCGTCTCGTACTCGTTGGCGTACAAAATCTTTTGGATTCACAGCTGTCCGGCAACAATCGCGAAGGTATGCAAAAAAGCAAATCCGATATTAACAACTACCTACTGAAAGGAGTAACAAATCATGGAAGCAATGTTTAACTTTATCCCCGCACCCATCGCACTGGTACTGATGCTCATCGGCTTTGCCGCGCTGGCCGTTGGTGCCATCCGGCTGGGCTACAAGCAGTACGTCAAGCAGTGGGCGCTGGAACTCGTGACCATCGCCGAGGACAGCATCATGGGCAGCGGTCAGGGCGCAAAGAAAAAGGCACAGGTCTTTGCCGCGCTGCGCGGCGCACTGCCGGACTGGCTGAAGCCTTTCATCACGGATGAAGTGCTGGACAGCGTGATCGAAAAGGCCGTCAGCATGATGAAAAAGGCACTGGCAGAAAAGAAGCCTACCATCAACAAGGAGTAAAGCATGATCGAGCAAAGCGTATCTCTCGCATCCAACGGCACGGCAAAGTTGCCCGGCTATGAGCAGCTGGTGCGCTTTGGCTACACTAAAAACCGGGGCGTGTACCGCCTGCACGTCGATGCAACCGGCGAGTGGGAGGGCCTGACCGTCCGGGCATTTTGGCATGTTCCAGGCGGCAAAGACCCGGTATCCTCGCTGGTGGCGGACGACGGCTATGTGGACGTGCCCGCCAGCGTGACCGCACAGCCCGGAAGCGGGTGCATCACCTTTGAGGGCAGCGACGGCGCAAAGGTGATGACCAGCGCAGACCTGCGGTATCGTGTCAGCGCCAACTCCGGCACAGAGGACGGCACCGAGCCGGAGCCGGGCACCCCTGCATGGCAGCAGCTGGTGGATGCCGTCCACACCGATGCCACCGCCGCAGAGCAGGCCAAGACCGATGCACAGACGGCAGCACAGCAGGCTGGGGCATCTGCCAAAAAGGCCGGACAGGCTCTTTCTGACACCATTACCGCCAAAGAGGACGCTCTGAAAGCCATCGGTGACAAGCAGACCGCCGCCACACATGCTGTGGACACAGCCCGGGACAAGGCTCTCCAGCAGGTAGAAGCCTCTACAGAAGCCGCCCAGACCGCTGCCAGTGAAGCGGCCACCAGTGCGGACAATGCAAACCAGAGTGCTCAGGCAGCCGCTGACAGCCTGCAAGAGCTGAAGGACGGCATTGCAAGCGGTGACTTCAAAGGCGAGAAAGGCGACAAGGGCGACACTGGCCCCATCGGCCCGGTCGGCCCGCAGGGTGCACAGGGGCCACAAGGTGAAAAGGGTGACACCGGCCCTGCCGTAGCACTGGACACCACCCTCACTCACGAGGGCGAAGCCGCTGACGCAAAAGCCACAGGTGATGCTATCAGCGCAGTAAAGGCCCGGCAGAACATTCTTGTGGGCACTGAAATAGGCAACCCTATCTCCGTTGACGACGCTTTCCCTGCGCCCCTGTGCGGCCTGACCGTGTACGGTCGGAGCACGCAGGCCGGCACACCCACACCGGATGCCCCTGTGCCTATCGTGAGCGCTGGTGACGGCGGGAGCGTGGTGGTGACCTTGAGCGATGGGAAAGGCAAAACGCAAACTCTCAACCTGCCCACTCCCAACGGCTTACCCGGCATCCCTGTCACCTCTGGCGGCAACTACACTGACCCGCAGGGCCAGCAGTGGGTGTGCGACGAGGTGGACTTGGAGAGAGGGGTGAAGGTGCAGAGAATCGCAAGTTTCGTGATTGACGCTAAAAACGCAAAAAATATTTATGTGACTAACCTCTATACGCACGTTGCTGTTGCTGTAAACGCTCGCATCAGAGCTCCTGAGGAAACGAACAATTCTTTGGAGGTGAGAACCAATAGAAACCTGTTTTGTGAAGCGTTACCATGGATAGCAAATGCGTGGTCTAGCACTGTAAACTCGATGGGTTTTGTTGAAAAGGGTATGGTTGATTTCACAATCGAGAACTCTTACTTAGGGCTAGATGCAGCAAGCACCGACGATGAGCGAAAAACTGCGCTGGTGAAATACTTTACAGCTAAACCTTGCCGAGTTGTACACAGAATCGCAACCCCCATCGAAACCCCGCTCACCCCTGCCGAAATTGCCGCCTACAAAGCCCTCACCGTTTACGCGCCTGACACCGTGGTGCAAGCGATAGACGGCGCAGGGTTGAAATTGGAGTATCAGAGAGACGTTAACATCGTAATCAAAAATCTTGAGGATGCCATCGCATCCATGACTGCAACCTAAAGGAGGGAAAGCATATGGCTATCAAAAGCAAAGCCCGGCATGATCTCACCCTGCGATCCATCAAGCGAGAAATCGCCGCAGGACGCGACGTGGCATACTGGCTGGACAAAGCGTACACCCATCTGGACAGCGGCCTGCTGACGGAGGACGACATCGCAGAGGTGGAAGCCCTTGCGCAAGCGTACTACGATGCACTGGACGCTAAAGACAAGGCGAACGCTGAGGAAATCACGCAGTAAGGAGACAAAAATGTTTCATTATCACTACATCAAAGTCATTGCTGATTCCGAAAACATGAGTACGAAAGAAATCACTTCTATTCTGCAAAAATATTTTGCAAAACAGAACGATGGTTTTTACCTCGAAATCGACTTGGATAATCATGCCGCTGATTTCGATGGTAGCGGAAAATGGCTCATGCGGTTGGAAGGAAATATTTTGTGGCTAAATGGCGAATACGTTGCGCTCAGCGGTGTGCAGCAAAACAGCCCGGACGATAGCTGTATCGTCAAAATTTCCGCAATTCGTTATCTCATTGTTCACAATAAGGAGTGATAGCATGACAAGCACTACATACCGCCATCTCGGTGACGTCAACAAAATGTACGCCGCACAAGAACAATTTCGTGACCTTACGAAAATGGTCTGCGCACGTTTTCGTGACCTCACGAAAACATACCATCTCGGCAACGTCACCGTAATGGTGCGCAACGCTGGACAGCTGCCGCAGCCTTTCTGGCTCGGCGCTGCCTGTGGCGGCGGCTCGCATAGTCTTTCCGCCAGCGTTGCAAGGGCTTAATGCAGAACAGATAAAAGCTGTGATAAAACGTGCGCCGCTTGGGAGGTATGACCGGAAAATCGCCCGGTTGCGGTACGTTGACCAGCTATGCCAAGTTGATATTGCAGCGCGTGTGCCGTATTGTCGGACATCAATCGGCAATAGGCTGAAAATTATTGATAAAATTCTGGATGTGTGATATACTATGTATGCGAGGCCGTACTGGTGTACACCCAGTGACGGCATAGTGTACAGGAAGCCAGCGGAAGAACGTTTACCCGCTGGCTTTTCTTTTTGCACGGATTGTGGTATAATAATCTCAACAAATCCACCCGGCCTCTCGAAGAAGCGCATTAGGGTGGATATTTGAAAGGCTGCGGCCTTTGTAGAGAGCGGCATTGCCTGTGGGCGGTTCCGCTCTTGATTTTAGACTTAGCCGTTTTGGCGGCATAAAACCCCCGGTGTTCCGTTTGGAGCATCGGGGGTTTTTATTTATATACAATTTTTCAAGCGCTCATGCGGATTTTTCCGTGTGGGCGCTTTTCTTTTTTGTCCTTCGTTGT
>OGGT01000702.1_pt1 | contig 14609 bp, 12 predicted proteins | sample 1571311 | NCBI WGS metagenome assembly OGGT01 (sample SAMEA2581931, study PRJEB24529) | metagenome | biome: Human gut stool | place: China | collected 2011
ACACGACGCTCTTCCGATCTGGGTTCGGCGTTCATGCTCTGATCCTTGCCCTGTGCAATAAAGTCCTTCCAGTGGATCACATTGGACTTGTAGCGGTTCTTATCGGGGTTGGTCAGCTTGTAGCCGACGGCCAGATGCAGCGGCAGAGAGTCTGCGGGGCTGATGACCAGAACGCGCTCCACATTGGTGCGCTTTTCTGCCTTGTGGCAGCGCTCATAGGTCACATTCAGGCAGATCAGCAGGCGGGAATCTACCTCTTCGATGTACTCGTGGATGCCCTCAACGCTGTAGCGCGGGTCCACCAGATTCAGCGTTGCGCCGATCATATCGACAGCGTAGAAGGCATAGATCACCTCGGGGGTCATCACGCTGACAACGGTGATGATGTCGCCCTTTTTCACGCCGAGAGCACGGAAGGCGGCAGCGGTTTTCTTGACATTCACAAAGAGGTCTGCAAAGGTGAATTTGCGGCCATAATACTCCAGAGCGGTCTCGCTCAGATGGTTCTTGTTCTGATGGCAGAGATACTCAAAGGCGCTGCACTTAGGAAGAGGCATGTCGATGTATTTCTGGTCATAGTACTTCAGCCAGGGCTTCGCAGTGGACGCATAGAGCGGTTCACGCTGTTCAGTAGTCATAGAATAAAGTCCTCTTTTCTTTCTTCTTCTTTTCATTGCCAAAAGCCGACAACTTTGCAAAGAAGATGAAAGCCGCCGGTCAGAACACGCTAATAACTCAAAAATCAGAATCAATGATGCAGATTCTATTGTAGTGGAGCTGCCGGAGAATGTCAAGAAATAAACTATGAATGTTGCGTAAAAGAACCGTAAAACAACGATTCAGCCCGAAATGTCGGGGGTCAGCGCGGCAGCCACTGCTCGGCTTCGGCAGCGCTGCACAGTACAAAATGCTCAGGCCGCAGTTCGCGCCACTGGGGGGCCTCTCTGGAGTAGTCGTGCATGGCGGGGTCGTACACCAGCAGCTTTTTCTGCCGCTCCCGGCGGGGGTCCGGCATGGGAATGGCGGAAAGCAGGCTGCGGGTATAGGGGTGGATGGCGTGGGCTGTCAACTCTTCGGCCCCGGCCAGCTCCACGATGCGGCCCTTGTGGATGACGGCGATGCGGTCGGAGATGTAGCGCATCACGGAAAGATCGTGGGCGATGAACAGGTAGGTGATGCCGCGTTCCTTCTGCAGGCGGCGCAGCAGGTTCAGCACCTGTGCACGGATGGACATATCCAGTGCGCTGATGGGCTCATCGGCAACGATGAACTCCGGCTCCACGATCAGGGCCCGGGCAATGCCGATGCGCTGGCGCTGTCCGCCGGAAAATTCGTGCGGGAAGCGGGAGGCAAATTCCGGCAGCAGACCCACGTCCAGCAGAGCCTGACGCACCTTTTCCTCCTGCTGGGCGGTGGAAAGATCAGGCCGGACGTTCTGCAGGCCCTCGCCCACGATATAGCTCACCTTGGCGCGCTCGTTCAGCGAGGACTGCGGGTCCTGAAAGATCATCTGGATCTCTTTGATGATCTGCCTGTCCAGCTGGCGGGAAATTCTGCCGTTGATCTTCTGGCCCTTATAAAGAATCTCGCCGCCGGAGGTGGGCAGAATGCGCAGGATGGCGCGGCCAATGGTAGTTTTGCCGCTGCCGCTTTCGCCTACAAGGCCGAAGGTCTCGCCCTTATAAATTTTAAAGTTGGCATCCTGCACAGCTTCATATGCTTTTTTGCCGGAGCCGTAGGTTACGTTCAGGTGGTTCACTTCCACAAGAATCTCGCGTTCATTTTCCATCTTACAGCCCCTCCTCTCGCAGCATTTTTACCGCAGCAGGCGGCTCGATCTTGGGTGCCCGGGGGTCAAGCAGCCATGTTTTAGCCTTGTGGGTGGGCGTTACCTTAAAGTAAGGCGGGCACTTGACAAAATCGATCTTCAGCGCCTGCGGGTTGCGGGGTGCAAAAGCATCGCCGCGAATTTCCGCAAACAAGTTTGGCGGTGTGCCCACGATGTTGAACAGGTCCTCGCCCTTCACGCCCATCTGGGGCATACTGGAAAGCAGTGCCCATGTGTAGGGGTGGCGGGGATCGTAATAAATTTCGTCAGCAGTGCCGATCTCCACAATGTCGCCTGCGTACATCACAGCCACGCGGTCTGCAATGTTTGCCACAACGCCCAGATCGTGGGTGATCATGACGATGGTCAGATCGTACTTGAACCGCATTTCCTTCAAAAGCTGCAAAATCTGGGCTTGAATGGTCACGTCCAGTGCGGTGGTAGGCTCGTCGCAGATCAGGATCTTGGGGCTGCAGGCCACCGCAATGGCAATGACCACACGCTGGCGCATGCCGCCGGAGAACTCGTGCGGGTACTGCTTAAAGCGCTTTTCCGGGTCAGAGATGCCCACATCCCGCAGGTATTCCAGCGTTTTTTCCTTGGCGGCAGCACCCTTTAAGCCCTGATGCAGGGCAACGGCTTCCATGATCTGTGCCCCGATGGTCTTCAGCGGGTTCAGGCTGGTCATGGGGTCCTGCATGACCATGGCGATCTCTCGGCCGCGTACCCGCAGCCAGTCCTTTTCGGTTCTGAGGTCAGAAAGGCGCAGCGGCTTGCCGTCCGCCATGCCGTAGTAATCAATGGTGCCGCTGGTAATGGAGCCGTTGGCATCCAGCAGGCCCATGAAGCTCTTGGTAAAAACGCTCTTGCCGGAGCCGCTCTCGCCTACGATGGCAAGCACCTCTCCCTGATAGAGGTCAAGATCGATGCCACGGATGGCGTGCAGCACTTTTCCACGCAGGTTGAACTGGATGTTGACATCTTTTGCGGAGAGAATGAGCTGGTTGTGTTCCATGATGTCCCCTCCTTACTGCAGATGGTTCTTCGGATCGGCAGCGTCCGAGAAGGCGTTGCCGATCAGATAGAACGCAATGGTAACAAAGCTCAGGATGAGGGTGGGGTACAGCAGCTGGTAGCGCAGCCCGGCCTGCATCATCACCTTGCGGCCGTCGTTGACCAGGTTGCCCAGCGAGGGGGTCTCCACGGACAGGCCCAGACCGATGTAGGTGATGAACACCTCGTTGCCAATGGCTTCCGGGATGGTGAGGGCCATGCGCAGCATGATGACCGAGACGAGGTAGGGCAGCAGGTTGCGCACCACGATGCGGGAGGTGGGGGTGCCGATGCAGCGGGATGCCACGTTGTAGTCACGGTCACGGATGATGAGGATCTGGTTGCGGATAAAACGCGCCATGGCGATCCAGCCCGTGATGGACATGCCCAGGATCAGGGTCTGGATGCTGGGGGATGCGACATAGGAGATCAGGATCAGGATGATGGTGGAGGGGATGTTATCACAGATGTTGTACAGCTCGGTGAAGAAGAAATCGAGCTGGCGGACATAGCCCCAGAGCACACCCACCGTGATGCCCACCACGGCCTCGATAAGGGCCACGAAGAAAGCGATGGTCAGGCTGGTGCGGGCGCCGGCCCAGATGCGGGCCCAGAGGTCCTGGCCGATGGCGTTGGAACCCCAGATGAAGCCCTTTTCACCGGGGGCGATGTTGCGGTACTGGATGCCGGTGGCGGGGTCCACGGCGCAGAGGTTGGGGTCTGCCTGACCGGGCAGGTGGGGCTGGATGAAGGCAAAGGCAACCACGACCACCAGCGCGATCAGCAGGGCCACGGCGAACTTGTTCTTGAAAAAGGCACGGAAGGTGCTGCCCCAGTAGCTGTAGTTGGAGCTGGCGGTGGCTTCGGCCTGTTCCTCACTGAACCCGGCGGGGGTGAACAGCTCATCCTCCGGCAGATTTTCCCAGCCGGTGCGGCGCTGTGCCTGAGCAGCATTCAGCTGATCCTCCAGCTGCTTCGATTTTTCGCGTTTCAGAAAAGAGAGCATCAGCGTCCACCTTCTTTCTTGCCAAAGTTGATGCGGGGGTCAATGAGCACCATGAGCACATCGCCCAAAATCAGGCCGATGATGCCCACGCAGGCGTACAGCAGCACGATGCCCTGCACCATGGTGTTGTCGTGGCGCTGGACACAGGTGACCAGCAGGCCGCCCATGCCCGGGATGCTGTACAGGCTTTCGATGTAGATGGAGCCGACGACGGTGTTCAGGAATGCGGAGGGAATGTACTGCACCAGCGGCACCATGGCGTTGCGGAATACGTGGTGCAGGGCGATATTGTTCTCGCTCACGCCCTTGGCGCGGGCCAGCTTGACGTAGTCCTTGTTGCTCTCGTCCACCATGTAGCGGCGCAGCCACATGGCGTAAAAGGCAAGGTTTGCAAGGCTCATGCTGCACACCGGCAGCACCCAATAGCGCCAGTTGGCGGCATCGAACAGCAGGCCCACGCCCATGGCGGTGGTGCCGTACATCTGGATATACAAAAAGTATACTGCCGCAGGTACCGCCTGAATGAGCACGATGAATGCCGTGCCCAGCTTATCCGGCCAGCGACCCTTATAACGGCCCATGACAAGGCCCAGCGGGATGCCCAGCACAAGGCTCAGCAGCATGGCCAGCACACCCATCTCGATGGAAATGGGCAGCTTCTGGGCAAGGATCCTGGTCACGGGAGCGTTGAGCTTGTAAATGTGGCTCACGCCCAGATCACCGTGCAGCGCATCCCGCCAGAAATGGCCGATCTGCACCGGCAGCGGGTCCAGCAGGCCCATGGACTGCAGCCCGGCCTGGATCTGTGCCTCGGTCATTTTTTCGTAGTTTGCAAAGTAGCCTTCCACCGGCATGAGCCGCAGCAGGCAGAACACCAGCGTCACAATGACGAACAGGGTCAGAATGGAGCGCCCGATGCGTTTTGCGAGATATTGCACCATAGCCGTGCACCTCTCTTTTCTTTATAAATACAGATAAGTATAGAATAACGCAAAATCTTACGTTTGGAAAGTGATTTGTGAGTTTTTGCGGGAAAAATGAGGAGCAAACAAAAACTCCCTCAGCCTTTGCTGCGCAAAGCCAGCTCCCTCGGGGAGGGAGCCCTTGGCATGACGGGAAAGTTTCCGGTTTCGCCAGAGGCCCCATCCCAGAGGGGGCTGTCTGCGCAGCAGACTGGGGGAGTTTCCGATTCAGTTTTTACCGCGCATCCCGGTTGGCGTTATACTCCTCCATGGAAACGTAATGGTCGAGGATGTGCACGCCCTTCAGACGGTTGGTGGAAAGGCCTGTGGGAGCGTACTGGCCCTCCCACAGGTTCAGGCGGGTGGCAATGTAGGGCGGCACCGGCATCCCCAGCGGGATGACCAGTGCGTTCTCAATGAGGAAGGCTTCGGCATCCGCAAAGGCTTCGTACCGGGCATCCAGATCCTCGGTGATGGTCTTGGCGTTCTCCACCATGGACATGTACTGCATCACGAGGTCGGCGGTCTCGCCGGTCACGATGCCGTCCTCCACGCCGGTGCGCAGGAAGCTGTAGCAGGTGCCGCGGTCGCCGGCTTCCTGATAGAAGGGGTACACCTCGGTCTCGGGGTCGGAGTAATCGGCACCCCAGTAGTAGGACATCAGCTGGTAGGCACCCACCCGGCGCACCGCGTTCAGGAAGTTGTCGGACGGACCCTGCGTGATGATGATGCTGATGAAGTCGAAGCCATCGTTCAGCACAGCTTCCACCTGCTGCTTGAACACCTGACACTGCTTGTCCCAGTCCACCACAGCGGGGTTGTACGGATACTGGATCTTGATGGGGAAGGTGACACCGGCGGCGGTCAGCTCTTCCACGGCGGCATCACGGTACTCTTTGGCCTTGGCTTCGTCAAAGAAGTCGGAGAGGTTTGCAAGGCCGCCGCACTCAGTATAATCCACGCCTTTGCTGTTGGCACAGAAGGACGGCGGAGTGATGGTGTGCAGCTTGTAGTTATCGTAGCCTTCCGGCGCGGTGACGGCCAGCGTCACAGACGGATTGATGGCATACAGGAAAGCCCTGCGGAAGTTGGTGGAGTTGATGGCCTTGGCCCAATTGTCCGGCTCGTACTGGGCATCCACGCCGGTCACGGTCCAGTTTGAGAACTCGTGGCGGTAGGGCAGGAAGTTGAAGATGTAGAAGTAGCTCTTGCCGGTTTCCGGGCGCTCCATGGAAACCATGTCCTTGGTGGTGTCGTCGGCCAGCCAGCTGTCCAGAATGTCGGAGCTGATGGTAGCCTGATCGATCTCGCCGCGCTTGACCATCTCCGGGCCGCTGATCAGCTCTTCCTGATTGTAGATGTAGCGCACCGTGTCGATGTAAACGCTGTCGGCATCGTAGTTTTCGGGGTTCTTCTTCATCACCCAGTTTTCCAGCGGAGTGTACTCGGCCAGATAGAACGCGCCGCAGCTGCAGGCGGTCTCGGCGCTGGTGCAGAACTGGTCGGCAAACTCCTCCAGCAGCGGGCCGTAGGCAGGCTCGTAGGGAGCATAGCTCAGCAGGCTGAGGAAGCCGGGAAAGTCGAAGTTCAACGTGTAGGTCAGGGTGTGGTCGTCCACAGCCTTCACGCCCACGGTGGAAAAATCCACAGCCGGGTATTCGGTGGTGGTGCCGTCGGCGGCAGCGGCTGCGCCTGCCACGCACAGGGCGATGACAGCCAGCAGGCTCTCCAGGATCATTGCGCCATAGCCGACCTTCAGCATATCCTTCTCGTTCTCAACGGTCTTGGAGGAAGTACCGGAGGAGACCAGGCTGTGGAAGCCGGAAACAGCACCACAGGCAACGGTGACGAACAGGATGGGGAACATGGTACCCAGCTTCTCGTTGGTGAAGCCGGTGTAAACAGGCAGATTCATGGTGGGGTGTGCAACGACCAGACCAACCACAGCGCCTGCGATCATGGCAACAAACATGAAGGTGGTCATGTGGTCACGGGGCTGCTTCAGCAGCCACATGGGAAGCACGGCGGCAAAGAAGATATAAACGAAGGTGATATAGCTCCATGCGGCCTTGCCCAGGATGATGGGCAGATTTGCGCCAATGACAAAGGACAGCACGATGAAGACGATGCTGATGACGCTCTCCTTCCAGCCGGAGAAGTTGAACTTCTTCTGGATCAGGCCGAAGATGACGGCGAACACCATGAACATGATGGAGACCATGCCGGCAGCACCGTTGGTCTGGGCAGCCTCCACCAGAGCACCGTCAGCACCGTAGGCATTGAAGGTGCCGGCCACCATGTCGGCAAAGGCGGCAATGACGATGCCGCAGAACAGCCAGCAGAACAGCAGGAACAGCTTGCGGCCGGTCTTGCCGATGTACTTTTCGATCAGCATGCCCATGCTCTTGCCGTCGTTCTTAACGGAAGCATACAGAGCGCCGAAGTCGGTGACAGCACCGAAGAAGATGCCGCCCAGCAGCACCCACAGCAGCACCGGCAGCCAGCCGAAAGCAGCGGCCTGGATCGCACCGGTAACAGGGCCTGCACCGGCAATGGAGCTGAACTGGTGTGCAAACACGGTCCAGCCGTCGGTGGGAACGTAGTCCCGGCCGTCCTCATGGACAACTGCCGGGGTCTTGGCAGAGGGGTCGATGCCCCACTTGTTTGCCAGCCAGCGGCCATAAAGCATATAAGCGCCAAACAGACACACGGCTGCGATCAATACGATGACCAGCGTATTCATTGTTTTTACCTCTTTCCTTTTTTGGCATCCGGCAAATGTCAGCGGCATGGGGGCGGCAGGGTGTAAAAAAGGCCCCGTCTTCCTGCGTTCGTTCCATTTGGGACGAACCATCGAAGACGAAGGCCTTCACATACACTGCACATCGTGTATGGAATACTCCGCGATACCACTTCGTTTGCTGCACAGGGCAGCCACTCCCAGCGTACATACATACGCAGCCCCGTAACGTGGGCAAAACGGCCATGCATTACTGGAAAGCGGGGTCAGCGCCTTTGTTCACACAGGCTGCTCGCAGGGGAGAACGCTTTGCTCCTGACTGCTGCCCTTGCATCAGATGGGCGGCTCTCTGGGAGAGGGTGCTGCAAAGAATCATGTCCTGTTCATCGCATTTGCCGAATGATTGTCCGTATTTTAGTGCGGAATTCACAAATTGTCAATATCCTTGGAACAAGTTCGGAGGATACACTAATTCAGAAAAGCGTTCTGCAATAATTTTTAGGTGATTTTTGTTCATGCGTGAAACGAAGAAAACTATACACGTCAACGAATGAAAAGAGTTCACGCCAAGGGCTTGACTTTCACACTTTGATGTGCTAAAGTGATGATGCAAGAAAGAACCTGAACATTTCCGGAACATTTAAAAGAGGGAACGCTCCCAAAACCGGACAGTCCGCTGCGGCGGCAAGGAGAACATTCATGGCAGATAAAAATTCCAGAAGAAACCAGACCACCGATGCACTGTTTGATGCCATCCTCAGTCTGGAAACGCGGGAGGAGTGCTACAACTTCTTTGAAGACCTGTGCACTGTAAAGGAGATCTCGGATATGGCGCAGCGGCTGGAAGCGGCAAAGATGCTGCTGGACGGCAGAACCTACGATCAGATCGTGAAGGCAGTGGAGATCAGCACGGCCACCATCAGCCGCATCAACCGCTGCATCCAGTACGGCTCCGGCGGCTACCGCGAGACCATTGAAAAGGTGCGCGGCATCCAGAACCCTAAAAAGCAGGAGTAACACCGGCGTACCCGGCAGACATAGAATGGGGCGTACACCGCCCCTGACCGGACGAACGAAAGGAAGGTTTTATCATGTCTGCTGAGAACTGTATCGATACCACCCGCTGCCCCTGCCCCTGCCTGCCCAAGGTGACGCTGGAGCAGGCGGTCGTTGACCTTGTGGAGAGCATCGCTCTGCAGGAAAATGCCCTGAGCCACATCCTGTGCGCCGAAAGCCGGAAGATGGACGCCGCCATGAAACTGGACGGTCTGGATCTGTGCAAGCTGCTGGAAGTAAACGATTCGGCCACCAACATGGTGCACGCCGTGGCAAACCTGGAGCTGGTGCTCAAGGATAAGCTGGAGTTCGTCTCCAACAACCTGTACTATCCGCCTGCGGATGCCGCAGCGAAGTAAGAAGATGCGGAAAGGCCTGTCCGGATGCCGGGCGGGCCTTTTCTCTGCTTGAATGCATAATTTTTGTAAAAACCATTTGTTGGAATTGCTGATAACGGGATTCTGTGCTATACTATACAATGTATCACCATGAAAGTGAGGAAATTTACAAATTGCTGAACTACGATGCGATCCTGTTTGATGTGGACGGGACCCTGATCGATTCCGCTCCCGGTATCATAAATACATTAAAAGAAGTCTTTGCCAAGATGGGCGTGGACACCACAAATGTGAACCTGCGCCGCTACCTTGGCCCGCCGCTGCGCAAGAGCTTTGGTGAGCACTTTACCGACCCGGCCCTCATTGAAAAGGCCACCGACCTGTACCGCGACAGCTACGCCGTCAAGGGCAGCCACGAGTGCGCCGCCTACCCCGGTGCAGCAGAGATGCTGCAGCGCCTGAAGGATGCGGGCCTTGTGCTGTGCACCGCTACCTCCAAGCCCACGCAGGTCGTTACGCCCATTCTGGAAGAAAAGGGCCTTGCAGGCTATTTTGATTTTATCGGCGGCGCTGATGGTGGGCGACCGCAACGACGACATGCGCGGCGCTGCGGACTGCGGGCTGGATGCCGCCGGTGCGCTGTACGGCTACGGCAGCAGGGAAGAGCTGGAACCCTTCCACCCGGTGCTGCTGGCCGAAAGCTGCGCCAGCCTTGCAGACCAGATCCTGAACGGACAGGCATGACCGGAAGGCCCTGTGCCGGAAACGAAATGAATGGTGAGAGATATGAGAAATACACGACCGGAAAAGCAATCGCTTACTCCTATGCAGAAGCAGGCTGTGCTGGTGTGCAGTGTGTGCGCGCTGGCAGCCATTCTGACCATTGCCATTACCATGACGCTGCTCAAGCGCGGCAAGACCCCTGCAGCCCCGGGGGAACAGCCCTCCAGCGAGGTGCTGGTGCCGGGCGAAGAGGATATCTCGGATCACTACCAGATCAGCGAGACCTCTGCCGCCCTGCTGCCGGAGACCGCCGACGCGGGCGAGAGCTACCAGAAGGAAACGCTGTTCCTCGGCGATTCCAACACGGTGCGCCTGTACGCCAACGGCCTGATCAGCCTGCAGCAGTTCTGCGCCAAGGAGGGCATTGGCACCCATGCCGCCCTGAACGAGGGCATCGTTACCTTTAAAAAGGACAGCAACACCTACACCATCGCGCAGGCCGTGGCCAAAATGAAGCCCCGCCGCGTGGTCATCATGCTGGGCACCAACGATACCGGCATGAGCGTGGACGAGTTCATCAAGAACTACACCGCGCTGGTGCAGGCCATTCAGGAAAGCTACCCCTACACCGACATCATCGTGAACACGGTGCCGCCGGTGCCTGCAAACCACGCAAACTACCCCCACATGGACCAGACCAAGATCGACGACTTCAACATGGCCCTGCTGTCCATGTGTGAGCAGATGGGCCTGAAGTTCCTCAACAGCGCCGAAGCGCTGAAGGATGCCAACGGCTATGGCCGCGAGGATTACTACCAGACCGGCGATATCCACCTGAAGCCCGTGGGCCTGAAGGCCATGCTGAGCTATCTGCGCACCCACGCTTACCAGACCGACGACCGCCGGCCCGACACCGCCAACATCCCCACCCGCGCCGAGTATACCCCGAACCCCAGCTCTGCGGTGACAGCACCCAGCAGCTCGGAGGCTGCAGGCTCTTCCGAAGAGCAGGGTGTGCTGTATCAGGCCAGCTACCGGGTGGACAAGACCGGCGGCACCCTTTCCAGCGGCAGCGACAGCGGCAAGACATCCCTCTCCTATGAAGTGACCAGCGCCGCCCAGTCCATCAGCGTGACGGCTGTGCCGCAGGACGGCTATGTGTTCGTCAAGTGGAGCGACGGCGTGACCCAGAAGACCCGCACCGATACGAACTTCAAGCAGAACGTGGACGTGACCGCCGTGTTTGCAGCGGCTTCCGTGCATATCAGCAGCACCGGCAAGGCCGTGCTGGGCGATTCCTACACCTTTACCGCAAAGCTGGGCGGCAAGCACCTCACTGCCGACAGCATCCGCTGGTACGCCAACGGTGCGGAAGTGCCGCAGGCGGCGGGCAAGACCACCGTCAAGGTGGAGATCGACCCCTCCATGCTCAATGCGACCTTTAAGGTGTACGCAGTGGCAAGCTACAACGGCTGCACCGTTACCAGCAACGTCCTGAATGTGACGGTCAGCGGCGTAAGCTCCGGCAGCTCGTCTCACAGCTCCGGCAGCTCTTGCAGAACGTCGGGCAGCAGTTCTTCCGGCAGCACCAGTTCTTCCGGTGCATCGTCCGGCACCACCTCCGGGGCATCCTCCGGGGCTACATCCACCTCCGGCAGCTCGTCTCACAGCTCTTCCGACAGCTCGTCTCACAGCTCTTCCAGCAGTGAGAGCACGGCTTCCCCGGCAGGCTCGGCTTCTGCTTCCAACGGAACAGCCAGCTCTTCCCACAGCACCAGCACCAGCTCGTCCCACGCGGACTCTGGTGAGAGCAGCTCGGCTTCCCATAGCAGCTCCGGCAGTGAGAGCAGCTCTGCAAGCTCTGGCAGCTCCCATGCGGCTTCGGAATCCAATGCCAGCAAGGAAGCCGCCAACGAGCAGTCCGCATCCACGGACTCCGCGTCCTGAGGCTGTCACCCCGGCCTGCCGTGCCGCATAGGCTGGCAGGAAGGGAGGCGTTTGCATGTACTACGAGGAACCCCGCATCCCGGCGCTGCCCGGGGAAGAGAACGTGACCGACGGCAGCGTGGACGATTACGGCACCGACTGGGAGAACGTGGACAACGGCGCGCTGGAAGAGGAAATGGCAAAGTGTGCTGCCACCCCCTGTGATGTCAAAACCACCTGCCCGGACAACGACCCGGAGCAGACGGACGTACCACCGTACGAAATTGTAACAGAATGATGTGAAGCCAGCTCTGTTTACGGCAGGGCTGGCTTCTGCCTGTTGTTGAGCGCATGGCAGCTGAGGCCATGGCAGAAGGAAAAGAGGGAAGGTTTATGGCAAAATATTATTGCGTGCTGTTCGATGCAGACAACACCCTGCTGAACTTTGACGCAGCCGAAAGCAAGGCACTGGCCGAAACGCTGGTGAACTACGGCATTGAGCCGGACGCAGAAACGGTGCAGACCTACCGCACCATCAACTCGGAGCTGTGGCGGCAGCTGGAAAAAGGCCAGATCAAGCGGGAAAAGCTCATGGCGGAGCGGTTCACCCGCTTCCTCAAGGCCATTGATGCCGCCGGTGATGGAGCCGAGATGAACCGCTTCTATCTGGAACAGCTCTCCACCCACCCGGACCTGATGGGGCCGGAAGTGCTGGATGTGCTGCGGGAGCTTTCCGAGGTGGCAACGCTGGCCGTTGTGACCAACGGCTTCCAGAAGGTGCAGATCCGCCGTCTGGCCGAGAGCGGTGTGCTGAACTTTATGGAGGACGTGTTCGTCTCCGAGAAGATGGACAGCGAAAAGCCGAACCGCAGAATTTTTGATGCGGCCCTGCGCGCCCTTGGCGTGGAGAACCGCGAGCATGTGCTGGTGGTGGGCGACGGCCTGAGCAGCGACATCCAGGGCGGCGTGAATGCGGGCCTTGACACCTGCTGGTATAACCCCAGCCACGCCGAGAACCCCGGCAAGGTGGTGCCCACCTACGAGATCGCAGACCTGAAAGAGCTGTACCCGCTGGTGATGGAGCAGGAAGAGCTGGCCAATGTGGGCCTGAAGAACCGCCGCCACCAGTGCTGAGCCAATAAGCGGATGGAGAACGGGATCATAAAACTATGCTGATACATTTGGAAAAACTAGGCAAGAGCTTTGGCGAAAAGATCGTGCTGCACGATGTGACCGCCAGTGTCGAGCGGGAGGACCGCATCGGCATCGTGGGCCAGAACGGCGCGGGCAAGACCACCCTGCTCAAGATTTTGACCGGCGAGTACCAGGACTACGAAGGTGAGTTCAGCGTGACCCACGGCGTGACGCTGGGCTATCTGGAACAGAACGCAAAGCTGGATGCCACGCTGGATCTCTACGGCGAGATGCGCTCCACCTTTGCCCCTGTGCTGGATGCCATGGCCCAGATGCAGGTGCTGGAACGCAAAATGGCCGCGCAGCCGGACGACACGGAGCTGCTGGCCCGGCACGACCAGCTGCAGAACATCGTGGATGCCGCCGACGGCTACAACATGGATGTGAACATCAAAAAGGTGCTGTCCGGCATGGGCTTTGCGCAGGATACATGGCAGAAGAACATTGCGGTGCTCTCCGGCGGCGAGCTGACGAGGCTGCGGCTGGCAAAGCTGCTGCTGGAAAAGCCGGACGTGCTCATTCTGGACGAGCCCACCAACCATCTGGACTTTGCCACCATGGAATGGCTGGAGAACTACCTCAAAAGCTATTCCGGTGCGGTGCTGGTGGTCAGCCACGACCGCTACTTCCTCGATAACGTGTGTACGAAGATCTGGGAGGTCTCCTTCCAGACCATGACCACCTACAAGGGCAACTTCTCGGCCTACCTGCCCCAGAAGGAAGCCGCCGATGCCCTGCGCCAGAAGCAGCACGATGCAGATGTGGCACTGGCCGAAAAGCTGCAGGACTACGTGGACCGCAACCTTGTGCGCGCTTCCACCACCAAAATGGCCCAGAGCCGCCGCAAGCAGCTGGAAAAGCTGGAGATCACCGAAGCGCCCAAGGACGAGACCAACCAGCTCAAGTTCCGGTTTGAATATGACGTAGAACCGTGGAATGAGCTGGTGCTGCTCAAGAACCTGACCATCAAAATAGGAGAGCGCACCCTGCTGGAACCCTTTACCTACACGGTGTGCCGCGGCCAGCGGCTGGTGATCGCAGGCCCCAACGGCGCGGGCAAGTCCACCCTGATGCAGGTGCTGGACGGCAAGCGCCGCCCCTCCGGCGGCATGGTGCGGCTGGGCACCGGGGCGCGTCCCAGCATTTTTGCCCAGCAGCAGAACCGTCTGGGACAGGGCAGGGTCATTGATGTCATCTGGAACAAGTACCCCCGCATGACCGAGCTGGAAGTGCGCAGCCATCTGGCAAAGCTGGGCTTCCGGGGCGAGACGGTGTTCAAGCCCTGCGAGGCGCTTTCCGGCGGCGAGCTGGCCCGCATTATGCTGGCCCTGAAAAACGTGCTGGCGGAGAGTTATACCGTTTCCGATGACGGCATTACTTACACCGTGAAATTGCGGGAAGGCATTAAATTCCAGGATGGCACCGATTTCAACGCCGCGGCGGTGAAAGCGAATCTGGACCGGGCCAGCGATCCGGCGAATCATCTTAAACGCTATAACCTGTATAAGAATATTGCTAAACCGGAAGCGATCGATCCGACAACGGTAAAGATTACCCTCAAACAGCCGTTCTCAGCGTTTATTAATATTCTTGCCCATCCGGCGACCGCGATGATTTCACCGGCAGCGCTGGAAAAATATGGCAAGGAGATTGGTTTTTATCCGGTGTGAACCGGACCGTATGAACTGGATACCTGGAATCAGACCGATTTTGTGAAGGTGAAAAAATTCGCGGGTTACTGGCAGCCAGGATTGCCCAAACTGGACAGCATAACCTGGCGTCC
>OGGT01000703.1_pt1 | contig 14608 bp, 10 predicted proteins | sample 1571311 | NCBI WGS metagenome assembly OGGT01 (sample SAMEA2581931, study PRJEB24529) | metagenome | biome: Human gut stool | place: China | collected 2011
GAGAATTCTCCAAGACGGTTTTTCCGTCGTATGTCACCGAATAGACAGGCTTGCCATCCTGCAACTGAAAGTCGAGTTTCAAGCGAGAATCAGGGCCGGTGACCACTGCCTGCTGGGCAAATGCTTGAGAGGCCAACAATGCCAATACACCCAAAAGTACTTGTCTTTTCATAAATACATGTCAATAAATGCTTTATATAATAAAATGCATACAACTTACCAAAGCATAAGTATAGATTTCAAGAGAAAGAGAAATGCAGAATATAATCTGCATTTCTACTATCTTTTATAATCCTTTTAATCCGTATAAAGAGGATTCTGAACTAATCCCGGATTTTTATCTCGCTCTGTTTTCAGAATCGGCAACCAATACATTTTATCATCCCAAATTCTATCTCCACCTACATCACTTCTTAAATCTGAAACTTCATAAGTTTTATGTCCGTCAGGATACTTTTTCACCGTAATGGCATGCATAGTCCGTCCTAAATACTTATCAGCTTCCATCCAGCGACGTACATCAAAATAACGATGTTCTTCAAAAGCTAACTCAATACGACGTTCATGCTTTATATCTTCTAAAAGTTGTTCGCCTGTAGAAGTAATATCCGGCATACCTGCACGATTGCGGACTTCATTTACAGCATCTCGTGCACCATCTTCATCACCAGTATGATATAATGCTTCTGCCTTATTTAAATACAATTCCGCAACTCGAAACCAAATCCAGTTTTTAGCTTTAAAATTCCATGAATTCGGTACATAGTCCTCATCTAAGAATTTCTTCAAGTTATATCCCGTAGGAGAAGTATTCCAGTTATCCACACCATATTTTGTATCTCGTCCTCCTCCTATTTCTTTTCCTGAAGCATCCACATCAAAATAAGTTTCTACAGTACGTTCTTTCCAAGGAGCACCATCATATAAAATGCTTGCATAAAAACGAGGGTCTCTATTTTCGTAAGGACTGGCAGCCTCATCAGGATTATTCCAATCAAAGCGAGAAGCCACCCCATTTTTAACAATCTCGTAATCATCTACCAACTCTTGTAAAGGACAGTTTCCACCCCAGCCATTCCATCCGTTAGGATAATTATATTGCTCTAATGAAGAAAGTCCTTCTCCTAGATTACTGGCAGTACCCATACGAGCAAATATAACCTCTGTATTTGTTGATGTATTATCCAAAAATATATTCTGATAATTTGCTGATAAGTCTTCTGTTACAGTAGAAGATGTTTTCAATAAGCCATAACCATTATTTAAAGCTTCTGTCAAAGCTTCATCAGCTGCTGTAGCAGCCTTCTCCCATCGTTTAGGATCTGGAGTGGTATAGCCCACTTCTGGCATCTTTACATTTACGTTCATCAAATCACTTGCCGCATACAACAATATACGAGATTTTAAAGCTTTTGCAGCAACACTTGTAGCACGTCCATAATCATCTCCAGAGTAGCTTGCAGGTAATTCTTTTGCAGCCTGATCCAGCTCTTCAACCATAAAATCAACGCAGTCCTTATAGGAAGCACGAACCTGCTGTTTTATCTTATCTACATCATCAATAGTATAACTTTCAGTTATCAAAGGAACACCACCCCAACGAGTAATCAAATCATTATACTCCAATGCACGAATAAAACGCACTTCACCTTTCAAACGTTCCTTTATGTAAAATATAATAAGTACGCTCATCCTCAAAAAAATCCGGACCGACTTCCTCCAATCTTTCCAATAAAATATTACAATTGGCAATATTATTCCATTTAGTACTCCAGGAACGGTTATCCCATCCCCACCAAGCTCCATTCATTCGACCTAAGTCACTGGAACTTACACGCGCAAAATTATGTACTTCACAACCACGTAACCAAGTCAACTCTGTTTCATCCACTATAGAACTCTGCATAGACTCAGTCCATCCATGTCCCACCTGATTATAACGAGAATTTACAAAAGCCTGTATCAATGCAGGGTCCCCCCACAACTGATCTTCTCCAATTTCAGTTAATGGTGCTTTATCCAAAATATCAGAACATGAAGAAAGAACCGGGGCACTCAGCATCCCCATCAATATATATTTAATAAATCTTTTCATACCGCATTTATTTAGAATGTTACATTAATACCAAAGTTATAGACTTTAGACTGAGGAGTATTCCAAGCAGCCCATCCCTGACTATTTTCCTGTGTCTCCGGATCAATGTTACGAATACCCGTAATCGTAAACAAATTATATCCGCTTAAAGAAAGACGAACAGCAGATATAGGAGTATTCTTTAACCAACTCTTTGGAAAGTCATAGGCCAACTCAATACTCTTCAAACGTAAATAAGACGCATTATTCAACCAGAATGTGTTTCTATAGTTTCCACCTCCTGTTACAGTAGCATCTCGATTATACGTCCGAGGATATTCTGCATTTATATTATTCTCAGTCCAACGGTTTTCATAAAAGTCTTTTGTAAAGTTTCCAATTGTTCCTGCTTCCATAAATGTATATTGCCAAACCTGTGCAGCTCCTTGGAATAACATATTCAGACTCCAGTTTCGATAATTTGCTCCTAAGTTTATGCCATACATTATACGAGGTATAGCTGGTTTATCCTGGCGTACCTTATCTTTAGCATCTATTACACCATCTTCATAAACATCTTTGAACCTAACATCTCCCACTCGAGCTTCAGCCAAATGAGGATAAGAGTCCAGTTCTTCTTGCGTGCGGAAAATACCATCTGCTTCATACATTAGATACATATCTCCGTCAGTTCCAATAGACAACCCTGTTCGCTTCTGCCAATCCAAAGTTCCCTCTGGTTCATCTATGAAATCAATTGTACTATGATTATAGGTGAAATTACCACTAGCCATAATTGACCAGTCTTTATTCAGTTGTTTACTAAAACCTAATGTCAACTCTGTTCCTATGTTCGAACAAATTCCAATATTTTCGTCAGGCAAAGTCAAACCTGCGTATTCTGGAATAGCCGCATTACGAGTGGCCAAAATATTGTTTCGCTTTGTTTTGAAGAAATCAGCCTCAAAATTAAAATATTTCAAGAATCTTGTTTCAATACCTACATTGTAAGTATTGGCAACCTCCCATGTAATATTAGGATTAGCAGTTCTTAAAAGCCAAAGTCCACTTTCAATGCCACCACCTAAAATAGCCGGATTATCAAATGTGTAAGCTGTCAAATACTGAAAAGCATCCACTTTATCATTACCCATTTGTCCCCAAGATGCACGAACCTTTAAATAATCCATCCATGAAACATTTTCTTTCCAGAACTTTTCTTCAGAAACTCTCCATCCTACAGAAACTCCAGGGAAGAAACCGAAACGCTTACCTGCAGGGAAATTCTCAGAGCCATCATATCTCCAGTTGAACTGGAACAGATATTTACCAGCATAATCATAGTCCAAACGACCAAAATAGTTCATTCGTGCTGTTTCTGATGCTTTACCGTCATTTGTAGCACTATTTATATCTCCAGCAAAAATCTCGTCGATTGCTGTTGAAATAAAGTCCTGACGTCTTGCCTGCATGTAATCATAACGACTTTGATATTGTTCATACGCTACAAAAACATTCAAATTATGTACCTCATTAAACGTACGTTTATAATTCAAACGTGCATTCATCGTGACACCCAAAGTCTGATTCATATTCTGGTCAAGAATATTTGAGCCTTGTTCTTTCGCTATATATTCATCTCCACTTTGCTCATACATATAATACTTTTTCTCAAATTTCTTGTAAAATGCATCAGCCCGGTCTACATATAATCCCGCATCAACAGATAGTCCTTCAGTAATCCACGGTAAATCCCAGTGTAAAGTCAAATCTGCATTTAAATATGATTGTCTATCACGTTGATAACCTGTAGTACCATCCAATCCTGTAGCTGGAGAGAAGTTATCTTGCTTAGAAGAAACATTGCCATAATTTGTTCCAGGGAACCAAATATTCACCATGGGATTGTATTTAATCAAATAACGCCAAATGTCTTCTGAACCTGTAATCGGTGAATTTCGGTCTTCTTGACGAAAAGCTACATTCAAACCAATCTTTACATCTTTATGAGGAGTGAAGTCAATTTTTGTACGGAAATTATACTGGCTATAATTACTTGCACTATTTTTATAATAATTATCCTGATACTTATAACCTAAAGAAGCATAGAAGCTAATGTATTTACCTCCTGCCGAAGCAGAAACATTATGCTGAGTTTGAACAGCCTGTTTCAATAATATATCAAAAGCATTTACATTAGGATAATTCACAGGATCACTTCCATCTTTAAACTTCTGAATATCCTCAGGAGAGTAAGTATCCGGAGTAATTTCATTTATCAATTCTGCATACTGCCATGAATCACACATTTCGGGTAATATAGTAGGAGAGCTAATACCTATGTTTCCATTATAATTCACTGTGAATTTTTCTGACTTAGCACGCTTCGTGGTAACCAATATAACACCATTGGCAGCACGAGAACCATAAATAGCTGCAGATGCATCCTTCAAAATCGTAATATTTTCAATATCATTAGGATCTATTCGTCCTAAACTTCCGGCACGATCGGCCACTCCATCCACCACAATCAATGGAGATGAATCTCCCGTCGTACTTGCTCCACGAATCAACAAACCAGCATCATCATATCCAGGCTCACCGCTTCTATTATAAGAAATCAATCCAGGCAAACGGCCTGCTAAGGTATTTGTAATATTAGCAGTTGGCACTTTTGCCAAATCACTACCTTTCGTACTTGCCATTGCGCCTGTTACAGATACTTTTTTCTGGGTACCATAACCAACGACTACCACTTCATCCAAGGTTTCCAAATCTTCTTTTAATGTCACAGCTAAAGCCTTTCCTGATTTAGCTTGTAACTTTTGAGTCTGATACCCAATATAAGAAATATCCAACTCAGCACCATCTGCTACTTCCAGAACAAAGTTACCATCAAAATCAGTAATCGTACCATTAGTCGTACCTTCTTCCATGATAGTAGCACCAATAATTGGTTCACCATTTACATCTTTTACTGTTCCACTGACTTTTCTCTTCTTTTTAGAAGTAGCCTGCTGTGTTCCCTTTTTAATAACAATATTTTTACCTTGAATTTCATATGAAACATTCTGCCCTTTCAAAATCTGAGCAACCGCATCCTTTAACTGGCTGGCATTAATCGAAACCGTACGGTCTGTATCCACATCACCAGCTATATATACGAAAGAATAACCACTCTTGGTTTGAAGTTCCGTCATCGCCTTCTTCACCGATACATTGCTCATTTTCAATGATATACTCTGTGAGTATATGCTTAGATTAAGGCATAGCAAAGCCCCGGCCATTAACATGGCTTTTTTTCTGTAATTCATAAGCTTAAATTTTAAGATTAAAAATTTCTGATAAAAGGCGTTTTACAAGGAATGTTTTATTACTTTTGCCGCATCCCTTAGAAAACATCTTAAAAACTAACAAGTTAGAAAGAACTAAGGTATTGCCGGAGGAACTTCCCCTTCTTCCGGCTTTTTTTTATGTTCTTTCGCCAAAAGCCAAATTAAGTATCCACTTTCTGCATAATTTAAAGATTTAGTGTGTTTAACAAACGGTTAATATAAGGTTATTTCCCGGTCTTTCTGCTTATAGCGTATTTTTCCGGTTTTTTCTAATGCTTCCAAAATATCTTTAATACCTTGTTCACCCCGGCCAAAACTTCCATAAAAACGGAAATCCCGAAGAGAATCTGTAGCAAAGGTTATATGTACATCGTAGCTGCGTTCCAGTATCTTTACAACTTCCGGCAACGGCAACTCATCAAAGAACAACTTGCCGGAAGTCCATTCCAACACATTCTTTACTTCTTTTGCTTCTTTTGTCATACGGCCTTCAGCCTTGTCCAACGTAACTTGTTCATTGGGAAGCAAAATCATCTCTGCTTCTGCTCGCAGACGATTATCTAACGCCACTTTTCCTTCCAGCAAAGACACTACTGCTTCTTCATCGTTCGGATAGTCACGGAAATTAAACTTGGTACCTAATACCCTGACCGACAAGGAAGGAGCCTGTACATGAAACGGGAGTTTCTCATTACGCTCTACCTCGAAATATCCTTCTCCACTTAATTCCACCTCACGGTTGTCTACTCCAAAATCCTGCGGATAGACCAGACGGGAACCGGCATTCAGCACTACCAATGTACCATCGGGCAAACGGAGGCGTGTCTGTGCACCGAGAGGAGCTTCTACCTCTACCTGGGTCAACGCATTTTGCAGGTTGCTTTCTCCCTGACGATAAGAGAAGAAGGAAATAAGTCCTACCACCAACACAGCAGCTGCATATTTATAGATTGTTTTCCAACCTATGACTTTCTTGGATTGCTTCTGAGCCGTACTTGCAGCCACCCGTTTCCGGAAGGTTTTAAAAGCGCGGTCGGCATCATAGCGCGTACGTTCTTCCTCCTGTACGGCAGAAAACCAGACTTCCTGCTGCCGCATGAAATAACGTCGGTTTTCTTCAGAACTGGCAATCCATGCGTCCAGTTCTTCGCGTGCTTCCTTGCTCAGACCTTTACTAAGAAAAGCGGCAATCAGTTCGTCGATATGTGAATTTCTTTCTTCCATTTTCAGGGTTTCTATAGGTGAGACGAAATTTTCGCCTGAGCGGGTAGGCGAAAAACGTAATTTTTTTATTTGAAAGTCGAAAAAAATAAAATCAGGATAATCAGATACTTCCCGAGTTCTGAATGAAGAGATGATAATGCGCTCTTTATGTGATACTTGACTGTATTCACAGAAATATTCAGCTCTGTAGCAATTTCTTCGTATTTTTTCCCTTCGAAACGACTTTTGATAAAAACTTTCCGGCAGACTTCCGGCAAATTCCGGATGGCATGATGAATTTCTTCCTCCAGTTCATGTTCCAGCAGACTTCCCAAAGGGTAATCGTCCGAGAGCAAATAACGCATCTCTCCTTCTTCCGGAATAGAAGAAAAAGCCACTTCCGTACGCTCTTTCTTGGAGGACAGATAATCCATGCAGTGATTCCGCACGGCACGTACTAAGTAACTGCGCAAGGAAACTTGAATGTCGAGTGCCTCATGTATCTCCCACAGATGAAAAATCACATCACCGACCAGTGTTTCGGCCAGAAAATCATCTCCCACATATTCACGCGCTATATGACACAACAAGGCATAATGATGACGGTAGAGGTATTTATAAGCCTCTTCATTTCCTCGCTTCAGTTGTTCTATGATAATCCGTTCCGTAATTTCCATCTGTTACTGCTGCGTAATTTCAAATCATTCAAACATTTTCCGATAATAAGTGGCTTTATCTGATATTTGTTTCCATTGTTCAATCCCATTGATAGAGGAAGAATGCACGCGTTCATAAAACGCAATTTCCTCCCGAAGCGGACGGAAATCATTTTGCATCAGTGACAGGTTCAGCGCTTTTTCGATTCGGGCAAAACCATACATCAGAGAATCCTGTGCTACCTGCTGAATTTTTATCGTATAGGCAGAATCAGCTCGCAGGAAATCTCTTCGGGCGGTAAGCGTATCTCCCTTGTAATCTTCGAGTACGGCTTTCAGGTGCAACAATTCGGACGACATGGAATCGCTCATACATCCATCATTTCACGCAATAAGTCCAATACTTCCAACAGACGCCAGCTCTGCAACAAATAACGGTATTTCAACAAATAAGTCTGCTTGTCAGGACGTAAAGCCAATGCACTGTCCAGTTTCTGACGGATGAGTGAATCATGGATGCATACTTGCGGATGCGACTTGTCAATTGGCTGATTCCAAAATAAAGAATCACTTTGCATCAAGCTGTCAGCTTCGAGTACGAGTGTATGCACAGCCTGCTGAATATCAGATGCGCTATCCGATCTTTCATGCATACACGCAGAAACGATTCCAGCCAGACAACCAGCCATTAAAAAGAGTTTTGCATCCATAGTTCAAAGATTGGGTTTGCGCAAAGTTAATTTTTTTCATTTATACCAAACACAAAAATGCAAAAGAATCTAAACAAAAACAGAAATCTCCCTACGAAAAAAGTTATTCGCCAGTAACAAATTCTCTGTTTCACACTGTGGGATACAAAAACCACAGTGTGGGATATATATTTCACAGTGTGGGATACAAATCCCGCACTGTGAAACAGAGAATTCTTTGAGGTGTTGCAAGGAATGTACGCTTGCAGCCGGAATTAGTTCTGCCGCTGACTTGTAAAATGCAAAATAAGAAAGGCTGTCTTTCCTTGAGTTGACGGAAAGGCAGCCTTTTGAGTCTTGTTTATCGTAACGGATTACTTGATGACGTTCAGTTCTTTTCCTACTTTTATGAAAGCTTGAATTGCTTTGTCCAGATGGCATTGTTCATGACCGGCAGAAAGCTGTACGCGGATACGCGCCTGGCCTTTCGGTACTACCGGATAGTAGAATCCGGTTACATAAATGCCTTCTTCCTGCATGCGGGCTGCAAAATCCTGTGACAGTTTGGCATCATACAACATGACAGCGCAGATAGCACTCTGTGTAGGTTTGATGTCAAATCCGGCAGCAATCATCTTGTCACGGAAATAGTTGACATTGCTCATCAGTTTGTCATGCAAAGCATTGCTTTCTTTGAGCATGCGGAACATTTCCAAGCTTGCTCCTACGATAGCTGGTGCTACAGAGTTAGAGAACAAGTAAGGACGAGAGCGCTGACGCAACATGTCAATAATTTCTTTTTTACCAGTGGTAAATCCACCCATAGCTCCGCCAAAGGCTTTTCCTAATGTACCTGTAAAGATGTCAATCTTGTCGTATACACCGAATTGTTCAGCTACTCCATGTCCTGTAGGGCCTACCACTCCAGCAGAGTGTGATTCGTCTACCATTACGAGGGCATTGTATTTTTCTGCCAGTTCACAGATTTTGTCCATTGGAGCCACATTTCCATCCATAGAGAATACGCCGTCAGTGGCAATAATACGGTGGCGCTGTGCCTGTGCTTCTTGAAGACAGCGTTCCAAATCTGCCATATCAGCATTAGCATAGCGGTAACGTTTAGCTTTACATAAACGTACACCATCAATGATGGATGCGTGGTTCAAGGCATCTGAAATAATGGCATCTTCTTCTGTGAAAAGAGGTTCGAACAAACCACCGTTTGCGTCAAAACATGCAGCATACAGGATGGTATCTTCTGTATGGAAATAGTCAGAGATGGCAGCTTCCAGTTGTTTGTGAAGGTCTTGTGTTCCACAAATAAAGCGCACGGATGACATACCGTAACCATGGGTATCCATGGCTTTCTTGGCCGCTTCAATCAGGCGTGTGTTGTCCGACAAGCCTAAATAGTTGTTGGCACAGAAATTCAAAACTTCCTCTCCTGCGTTGACCTTGATGTCTGCACGCTGTGGAGTGGTTATTACACGTTCTTTCTTATATAAGCCGGCTGCTTCTATGTCGGCAAGTTCCTTTTTCAGGAAATCTCTAAAGTTTGTATACATATATTGATATTAAGGTTTTGCTTATGCAAAGATGCAATTTTTTTATTTAGGAAAAAAGAACACGCTTATTTTTATTTCATTTATAAGAACTTTTGTATATTTGCTCCGCAATTTAAAAATCTAGCTTGTAAATGAAAAACATTTTAATAATTGGGGCAACTGGACAGATAGGTTCAGAACTCACAATGCTTTTGAGAAAGAATTATTCTGGTAATGTAGTGGCTGGTTATATTCCTGGTGCTGAGCCTAAAGGAGAATTGAAAGAATCAGGTCCTTCGGCTATTGTGGATATTACGAACCCGCAACAAATTGCCGATGCGGTAAGTAAGTATCAAGTAGATACAATCTACAATTTGGCTGCATTGCTTTCTGCCGTTGCAGAAAACAAGCCTCAGCTTGCCTGGAAAATCGGACTTGGAGGATTGTTCAATACGCTTGAAGTCGCTCGTGAAAAGCAGTGTGCAGTATTTACTCCGAGCTCTATCGGCTCATTTGGTCCTGGTACTCCTAAAGACAAAACTCCTCAGGACACCGTTCAGCGTCCGAAGACCATGTATGGTGTGACAAAAGTTTCAGGTGAATTATTGAGTGACTATTATTTCACTCGTTTTGGAGTGGATACTCGTTCCGTACGTTTCCCGGGATTGATTTCGTATGTAACTCCTCCGGGTGGTGGTACTACAGACTATGCCGTAGATATTTATTACTCTGCAGCTAAAGGTGAAAAATTTGTCTGCCCGATTGCTGAGGGTACTTATATGGATATGATGTATATGCCAGATGCCTTGCGTGCAGCGGTAGAAATTATGGAAGCAGATCCGTCTAAGTTGGTTCATCGTAATTCATTCAACATTGCTTCAATGAGTTTCGAACCGAATACAATCTACCAGAATATCCGTAAATATCTTCCGGAGTTTGAAATGCAATATCAGGTAGACCCATTGCGTCAGGCTATTGCAGAATCATGGCCAAACTCATTGGATGATACATGTGCCCGTGAAGAATGGGGCTGGAAACCGGAATATGATTTGGATGCCATGACTCAAGACATGCTTGCGAAACTGAAAGAGCGTTTTGGTCGTTAATTGCCAACAGATTTGATGCTACATAATTAAAATCCCCTCACTCCCTGTATGATTACAGAGAAGAGTGAGGGGATTTCTTGTATAGGAATTTCTTTTGTTAGAAGATACTTTGGAAAAATGTCTTGATGGCTTCTGGCTTTATGTGGTGAAGTGTATGCTCTTTTATTTTTGTGGAATCCATCAGGCAATGCAGCCCTTTGTAGCCGTCCGCTGATTCTTGCAATACTTTTTCTGTATAGATGTTTTCTGCTTTCTTGTTTTTCTGACTTTCCGGTTGATTTTTAAACTGGCCGATATAGATGTTTTCTTCAAAAGCATTTCGGGTAGAAGATGTAAAATCAAAATGGCTGGGCTCTGCTGCGTAATAGATATTTTGACGGAAATAAGTACTGTCTGCATATCCATCCCAAGAGTCGGAAGTGATCATCGTACGGTCTACTGCATCAGACGGTTTAGGGTTGGCGTGGATAATATTACGTTCGACTAATGTTTGTTTTACGGGACCAGCTATGTGGATACTGGGAGAAAACATACCTTGACGTGTTTCTTTCGGGCGTATACCGTCTCCTATACTGATATTGTATCGAACAATGCTTCCGATGTTTCCGCAGCTATAATCTCCGGCATTTCCACTGTTGCATATAAGTACCATTCCTCCGTAATTGTCGTGACTGTAATTGTATTGTATAAGGGTGTTCTGGCAATTGTAGTCGGAATCGAATCCTTGTGCATCCCAGGGCGCTTTATGTCCCCATACTTCATTATATTGTATGATGGTATTGTCACAGCTCCAAGGCCAGATGCCTGCTGCTGCCTCTGTCATCGGAAGAATGTCGGGTGAATCGCACATGAGATTATATTCAATCAGTGTACTGTCACAACCTATGGGGACAATGCCGTCGCCGGGAACTTTTTCAATTAAATTGTTCCGTACAATGGTATGTTTATTCGGATACCAGTTTTTACGATCGTAATAACCACTCCAAATCATGGCATTGCGTTCACATCTTAAAATGTGACAATTTTCTATGGTCAGACTGTCAAAGCGTGAGCGAATACTGTCTCCTCCGTTTACAATCAGAATACCACTTCCTCCTCCCTCTTCTTTGACAAGAGAACCATTGACATCACGTATGGTAAGGTTGTTTATTCTGATGTTATGAGAAATGCCATAATCTGTACATTCTACTTTTAATCCAGTACGTCCGGCCTTTCGTTCTTTACCTGTATTACTGATTTCAAGGTTTTGAATTGTGAAGTAATCGGAGTTGAAAATACGTACGGCATACATGGAGGTATCATTCCCTGCAATACATGGTTTTTGATTGCCCTCACCGTATGCATCGATAATGATGGGGTGAGTGTAGGTACCTTTGCCTGTGACTTCCAATATTCCGGGAAATGTTTCCCCTTTTTTGAATAGAATTTTATCACCGGGCTGTAGGGAGATTTGTTTCAAGGCTTCTATACTTTGCCAGGCAGAACGAGGTGAGGTTCCGTTGTTTTGGTCACTTCCTGAAGTCGCATCCAGGTAATAGACGTGTGATGAGTTGCATGCATAAAAAACAGATGAAAGTAAGCAGAATGCAAGCTGTGTCCATGTAGATGTTTTCATAATATATAAATTGTATTTCATTGTAAAGGTAGTGATATTGTTGAATATAAAAGCGATTTTCTATTTTTGTTGATGGTTTCATTCTATTTTTTGACAGAATTGTTTTACGCAGAGCAGCTGTTTTATCCTACCTTTGTAAGGTATCTTAAAAATTAATATCAATGAAAAAACTATGGATGGTGCTTGCCTTATGGGGAGCTTTAGCAGCGCAGCTGCATGCACAATGGAAGCCGGTTGAGGGACGGATTAGCACACAATGGTCTGAACAGGTAAATCCTGATAAAGTATTACCAGAATATCCACGGCCTATTATGGAAAGAACAGAATGGAAAAATCTGAATGGCCTTTGGGATTATGCAATTATAGAAAAAGGTAAACATTCCCCTTCTGTTTTTGATGGGAAAATTCTGGTACCTTTTGCTGTAGAATCTTCTTTATCAGGAGTTGCCAAAACGGTAGGTGCAGAGAAAGAGTTGGTCTATCGTCGTTCGTTTGACGTTCCTTCTTCTTGGAAAGGGAAAAAAGTACTTCTGCATTTCGGAGCAGTCGACTGGAAAACTGATGTATGGGTAAATGATGTAAAGGTAGGCAGCCATACCGGAGGATTTACTCCTTTCTCTTTTGATATAACGGAAGCTTTGCAAGGGAAAAACAATACTCTGCTGGTAAAGGTATGGGACCCGACAGATAAAGGATATCAGCCAAGAGGAAAGCAGGTGTCTCGTCCTGAAGGTATATGGTATACTCCGGTGACCGGAATATGGCAGACTGTCTGGCTGGAACCTGTCAGTGAATCATATATTCAGGATTTACGCATTACTCCCGATATTGATAATTCCTTGCTTTCTTTGAAAGCCTTGGTAAAAGATGCTACTTCAAAAGATTTGGTAGAGGTAAAAGTCTTTGATGGTCAGCAGCTGGTGGCGCAAGGAAAAAGTATTAATGGAGAGTGTGTACAGGTAGCAATGCCGGAGAATACAAAATTATGGTCTCCCGAATCTCCTTTCCTTTATACGTTGAAGGTTTCTTTAAAGCAGAACGGAAAACTGGTGGATGAAGTGTCCAGTTATGCAGCTATGCGAAAATATTCTTCCAAACGTGATGCCAACGGTATTGTACGTCTGGAGTTGAATAACAAGCCGTTGTTCCAGTTTGGTCCTCTGGATCAGGGCTGGTGGCCGGATGGATTATATACGGCTCCTACGGATGAGGCTTTGCTATACGATATACAGAAGACAAAAGATTTTGGATTTAATATGATTCGCAAACATATTAAAGTAGAGCCTGCACGCTGGTATACGTATTGTGACAAGTTAGGTATTATTGTATGGCAGGATATGCCCAGCGGTGACCGTAACCCGGAATGGCAGAACCGAAAATATTTTGAGGGCACTGAAATGAAGCGTAGTGCAGAGTCGGAAGCTTGTTACCGGAAGGAATGGAAGGAAATAATGGATGCATTGTATTCTTATCCTTGCATTGGTACATGGATTCCATTTAATGAAGCTTGGGGACAGTTTAAAACTCCGGAAATAGTGGAGTGGACCAAACAATATGACCCGACCCGTCTGGTCAATCCTGCCAGTGGAGGTAACCATTACACTTGTGGGGATATGCTGGATTTGCATAACTATCCTGCTCCGGAATTGTATCTGTATGATGCACAGAGAGCGACAGTATTGGGTGAATATGGAGGTATTGGCTGGGTAGTACAGGGACATATCTGGGAACCGGACCGCAACTGGGGATATATTCAGTTCAATTCTTCTAAGGAAGTGACAGATGAATATGTGAAATATGCAGAAAAACTTTATGATTTAATACCTCGTGGTTTTTCTGCAGCAGTATATACGCAGACCACAGACGTAGAAGTGGAAGTAAATGGTTTGATGACATACGACCGTAAAGTAATAAAATTGGATGAAAAGCGAGTTCGTGAGATTAACCGTAAACTATGTGAATCTTTAAATAAATCAAGGTAAAAAGATAATATGATACAGAGGGAAAGAGAATTCTGTGGTAGAATACTCTTTGCCCCTCTGTTCTTTTTGAAAAATATATACCTTTGTGACTATGATGAAAAAACATACTGTATTATATGGCATAATTATATTGTTACTTTTCTTTTGCTTTCCGGAAGTAATAATATCTTCTTCAACGTCTTATTATTTTCGGACATTGGGTATCAATGATGGTCTTTCGCAGAGCACTGTAAATGCAATACTGCAAGATCAGAAAGGATTTATGTGGATAGGAACCAAAGATGGCTTGAATCAGTATGATGGACAAGAATGTAGAGTTTTTCAGAAAGAGAATTCTTCATTAGGCAATAATTTCATTACAGCTTTATATGAAGATTGTGAGGGATATATTTGGGTAGGAACTG
>OGGT01000706.1_pt1 | contig 14569 bp, 14 predicted proteins | sample 1571311 | NCBI WGS metagenome assembly OGGT01 (sample SAMEA2581931, study PRJEB24529) | metagenome | biome: Human gut stool | place: China | collected 2011
TTCCGCATTATCTTACAGCACCATTTAAGAAAGTTACTGAGAAAATAATGACTGAGTTTTCGGATTTGAATCTATGCCCAATTAACAATCGTCAGGGAATTGTAATTGATGGTGAAGATTCAAAGGTTATTTGCCAAGACTAATCTGAAAATTCCAGTTTGTCGAGAAGTTAAGCCGCGGCAAATCCCTTTAGGAACTAGCCCGAATTTTGAACGAGACTTTCAGAAAGCCTCGTTCAATTGTCCAAACGATTAAACCGCCAAAATCTGCAGAGGAATTTGGCGGTTTTCGTTAATTTTTCGATTTTTGGACACAATTCCCCCCTACCCCCGAAAGACAGCGAGTCGGGGTCGCTCCGGAAAAAGCTATCTTTCGAGGCAGAGCATGCGAGTCAGGCAGGAGCTACTCAGAGCGGCTCGGTCAAAGGCGAGCGTCAGGTGGCGCCTGGTGCTCTTGATGGCAATCGCAGGCACCTGAATGCATTCTCGGCGGAACTTCGTCAGCGTAGCGGTGTGCCACTGCGTGCCCTTGCGGAAGAACTTTGTTCTCAGGAATCGGAATGCAGCCTGACACAACGCTACCAGAAGCATTCGATAGGAATTCGTCGTCTGGCGCGTGGAGCTGACACGCTTGCCGAACGCCTGAACCTTGAATTCCTGATTGTACTGTTCGGCCAACCCACGTTGGCAGTAAAGCAGGTTGTAGAGCTCCTCTGAGCTCTTCTTCCAGAGGTCGGCACAGGTGCCGTCGTTCATGTCGGGAATATTCGTCTGGATGAAGCGGACGTCCCATTCTCGACGGACATCGTTCCAGAAATCGCGCACGATGACGCGACGGGGACCAGTCCAGGACTGGGCCTTGTAGTCTCGAATTTCCCCAATGTGAGAGAGGACATCCCCGATGGATTCGGGTTGGCGCAACACCTTGATGAACTCGGGGTCCCAGTTTTCAAGGCGCTTGATCAAGGCCTTGTTGCAAGCCCGATAAGGTAATAGATGCCGAGTTCATTACAGAGGTCAATGAGGAGTGCACCTACGTTCTGTAGGTTTTTATGACTTCAGACCGTAGGTCTTATAGATCAAAGAGGTGCACTCCTTCGGATTTCCTTCCGCTCGTTGGACATTGATGACGAATTCCGGTCCGAGATCGAGAATCTGCTGAAGACTGGTATCGCTGTTGGGATCACGATCGGCCATCACGAAAACCTGCCCGATCCCGTACTTCGTCGTCATCTGATCCAGGAACAGGCTCAGGGATTCGGGCTCACTCGCTTCCCCGTGAAACAGATCGTAATCGATGGGAATGCCGGTTTGATCGATCAGGATGGTCATGGTCACCTGAACCTGATTGTCCTTGTTGTTCCTGTCGGAGTCGAACGTGCGCAGCGTGTCGGCGTCCCGTGCATCGAACCTGCAGGTCGTCACGACACAGGGTGCCGTGTTCACGGTGCGGTCAAAATGCTTCTCCATCTGGCGATTCAGGTAGGCCAGAAGCTCCTGCTTATGAGGCAGCAGCTCGTTGAGGGCGCGGAGGTGATGGCGGAGCTGAAGGCGGGCTCCACTGTAAAGAAAGGTGTTGTGCTTGTTCCACTGCGCCAATCCGGAGTCGGGCATGAGACTGCGGGCGACGGTCATGTAGAAAATCGCCTCCGCCAGGTCATGACGCGTTTTGCCTGCTTGTTGGAAATCCTGCAATTTTCGGGTCAGATTCAGCTTGTTCCAGATTTGACGGTACAGGATGGCGCCGATCATCACCGTATGTTGTCGGCATTCGTATCGTCCTTGATCTCCATCTGACGGGGCGCTTCGGTCAAACGTTGCTGAACCGCTGTCTGCTTGGCCGTCTCCTGTTCCGCATTGAGCTGCTCCGCCTGAAGGCGCAACTTCTCCAGAGCGTTAGGATCGTTTCCCAAAAGAAGATCCAGACGCCCGAAGTTTTTGATCGTACGGCTGGAATACTTCTTGCGGGTGGGATTTCGAAGAGATGAGGCAGGATGAAAAGCCGGACTAGTCATTCCGCCTGAGGCCGCGCACGCGCCGAAAAGGTAGACTAGGAAGGGCGCCCGCTGGCGCACAACCGGTCTAACGAACAAGAAAAAACACGGCGTCACATGGACAGAATCGGCGTTCTCTTCACCCTCGCGGCCTATCTTCTCTGGGGCCTCTTTCCTCTTTATTTCCATGCGCTTCAGGACGTGAGCGCCCTTGAAATTCTTGCGCACCGAATCGTCTGGTCGCTCGTCGTGACTGCGGCGATCCTGATGGCGCTTCGCCGTGGAGAGTGGATCAGAGGGCTCGTGAAGGAACCCAGGACGCTTGCGATCTTCACGGGCTCCGCGCTTCTCATCGGCCTCAACTGGGGAACCTACGTTTATTCGATCGTGAGCGGGCAGACGATCGAGGCCTCGCTGGGCTACTTCATCAACCCGCTGATGTCGGTGGCTCTGGGGGCGCTCTTTCTGGGCGAGCGCCTCTCGAAGGCCCAGCTTGGAGCCGTGGCTCTGGCGGCTGCGGGCGTCCTCTACATCACGATCTCGACGGGGACGGCACCGTTCCTCGGTCTAGTTCTGGCCGCGAGCTTTGCGCTCTACGGCCTCATCCGAAAGCTCGCGCCTCTGGGAAGTCTTGAGGGCATGGCGCTTGAGAACGTGATCCTCGCGCCGTTTGCGCTCGGCTACATGTTCTGGCTGCTTGAGAGAGGCGAGCTTCTCTTTGCGACGGAAGGCTGGGACGTGAAGACCCTGCTTCTGCTGGCGGGACCGATCACGACGATTCCGCTTCTTCTCTTTGCGTCCGGCGTGCGCCGCATCCCCTATTCGACGGTGGGTATCATCCAGTACGTGAGCCCGACCATCGTCTTTCTACTCGGGCGCTTTGCGTTCGGGGAGCCTTTTTCGGTCGAGATGATGACGGGCTTCGTGCTGATCTGGACGGCCGTCGTCGTCTTCACGGTCGACACGGTCCGCACGACCGCCCGTCTGAGGCGCGAGATCAACCGACGGGCGGCAGAGGACAGCTGACCGTCGCCGTCAGGCCGGGAGGCGTGCCGCCCGGCACCGTGTCGGCGAGCGTCACCTCGGCGCCCGTCATGTCGGCGTAGGTCTTCACGATCGCAAGGCCGAGGCCCGTGCCCGGAAGCCCGGAACCCGTGACGCGGTAGAAGGGATCGAAGACGCGCGAACGCTCCTCGGGCGCAATGCCGGGGCCCGTGTCGGCCACGCTCATCACGAGGCGCTCGGGCGTGCGCGAGACGCGAAGCGTCACGGATCCGCCCGCGGGCGTGTAGTGGAAGGCGTTTTCAAGAAGGTTTCGCAGAATCGCCAGCAGGGCCGCCCGGCTCACGCCTTCGACGGGCGCTTCGGCGCCGTCGTCAAGGCCCTCGACGTCGAACTGCAGGTCCTTGTCGGCGGCGCAGTTCATCAGGGGCTCGAGAATCTCGCCCAGAAGTTCCGAGAGGTACCAGGGACGCGTGTCGCGCCTGAGGATTTCAGGAGCCTCGCCCGCCTGCGCGCGTGCAAACTGCAGGAGCTGCGAGACCTGCTTGACGGCCCGCTCGAGTCCGGACTCAAGACGAGCCACGACGGGACGCGCTTCGGCGGGCAGGTCGAGGCGGCCGAGGTGTTCGGCCTCGATCGTGAGCGACGTGAGCGGCGAGCGGAGCTCGTGCGCAGCATCGGCTGTGAAGCGGAGCTCGCGCGTGCGCGCTTCACTCACGCGTCCGAGCAGGCTGTTGACGGCCTCGACGAAGGGCTTCACCTCGGCGGGAACGCCCTCGGAAGGCAGGGGCGTGAGGTCGGTGGCGGGACGCTCGGCCGCGGCTCGGGCGGCGCTTCGGATCGGCGCGAGCATGCGCCAGAGCGTGAGGCCGATCACGATGACGAGGACCGGCAGAAGAATCAGAATCGGGAGCACGGCCGTCATGGCGGCGCTGCGGGCGTAGACCTCGCGCGTCGAGACGGGATCGGCCACGGCCGTGTAGCGGCCCCCGGGAAGGAAGAGCACGGCCATGCGGTAGGTCTCGCCCTTGATGGTGCGGGTCGTAAGGCCGCCCTCGACGGGTTCGTCGAAGACCGCGCGTTTGGCGCGTCCCTGGTCGTTGAGCATGCGCACGTAGACGGGGGAGCCCGCGGGAATAAGACGGGGCGCGTTCGGATCGTCGGAAGCGGCCGTCGGGCAGTGGGCCATCATGTGGCGGTGCATGCGGCGCGGGCGGGGCAGGGCCTCGAACTGGGCCTGCGGCATCGTTAGCGCGCGCGGAAGCACGGTTCCGAGTTCGCCTCGGGCCATGGCGACAGCAATGTCGGAGAGCCGGGCGTCCTGCTCGACGAGGGCGTCCTTTTCGGCGCCCTGAAAGACGACGGCGGCGGTCACCAGGGTGAGCGCAACCGTCGCCGTGGCGGCGACCGCCACGGTTCGCATGAGGATCGAGGTGCGCCAGTGTGCGCAGAGAGTGCGGAGGATGCTCAGGCGGCTCATCGGGACGTCCGTCGGTGGATTATTGTGCGGCGTTCTTGTCGGCGGGCACGCGCCAGCCCAGGCCGCGGATGTTTTCAATGGCCGAAGCGCCGATCTTCTTGCGAAGCGAGTGGATCAGGTATTCGACTGCATTGCTCTCGGGCTCGTCGCCCGGCGCATAGAGCTTCTCTTCGAGGGCGCGCCTCGAGAGGATGGCGCCCGGTCGCGTCATGAGGGCCGCAAGCAGCGCGTACTCGCGCTTGCTGAGCGTGACGGATTCGCTTCCGACGCTGCAGGCGTGGGTGACGGTGTTGAGCGAGAGGGAGCCTGCGCGCAGCACGTCGGGTGCGAGCGGCGAGCGGCGGCGCACCACGGCGCGAAGGCGCGCGATGAGCTCCGACATGTGGAAGGGCTTGAGGATGTAGTCGTCCGCCCCTGCATCGAGTCCCTCAAGGCGGCTTTCAAGCGCCTCCCTCGCCGTCACGATGATGACGGGCGTGTCGCAGAGGGGCTTCGTCATGGCGCGGATGCTCTTGAGGACGTCGATGCCGTCCATGCCGGGGAGTCCCAGATCGAGGAGCACGGCGTCGGGCGTGCCGGTTGCGATGACGGCGAGCCCCTCGCGGCCCGTCGGGGTCCACGTGACGGCGTGCGCCTCGCTTTCGAGCGCCGCGCAGACGGCCTTGGCAATGAACGGATCGTCTTCGACAAGAAGGATGTGCATGATGGCGGACGGACGCGCGAAGCGCCCCTGAGTGCGTTTCGGAAACGGAAAACGGGAGGACTTTCCCCTGAGGAAGGCCCTCCCGCGTGAGTATATCAGCGGCGGTTCAGGCCGCTTGGGCAGAGGTTACCAGTGATGGTAGCCGTGGAAGCCCGGGTGGCGGAAGCCGCCGGCCATCGGACAGTCGGGGTTCGTGCCCGGGGCGCCGCCCGTCACGGGGCACTGCGGACGCGGGCCGGGACCCATGCCGCGGCCAGGGCGGCGTTCCTGAATGCCCTTGACGTCGGCGGCGACGACCTTGCCGGTCTTCGCATCGACGTAGGCGCGCACGTGCGTTTCGTCTTCCTTCACCATGTGCACGTCCCAGACGAGGCCGTACTGGCCGCTGTTGCGCAGGTTGGCGCGGTAGGTCTTGGCCTTGTATTCCTTTTCGGCGACGGCGATGGCGTCGGACATGCCTACCATCGGGGCGGGCTGCTCGGCGGCCGCTTCGGCGGCGGGGGCGGGAGCGGGAGCAGGCTGGGCTTCAACGGCCCAGGCGGCGCCGGCGACGGTAATCGCGGCAGCGGAAAGGAGAGCGGCAAGCGTGGTCTTCTTCATGACTTGTTCCTCATGGCATGCGTTGTCGGGGGCGGACGCAGGGCGGCGCTCTGCTGCGCGGCGCGGCGTCCTCTTTCTGTGTATTGTCAGTGTATCCCATGAAAATTAGGATTCACATGGGTGAAACTTAGGATTTCCTCAGTCGAGGTAACAGTTTTTGCAGGAACGGCGGACTCTGCGGCACGAGGGCGGTCGCCGCGTCCGCTAGAATCGACGCTTCACCGTTTTTCAGCTCCCATCCGACGAGGCAGACAACATGCAGAGATCCGACTTCGAAATCATGGCCCCCGCGGGCTCGCGCGAAAGCCTGGCGGCCGCCCTGCAGGCGGGCGCCGACAGCGTCTACTTCGGGATCGGTGCGCTCAACATGCGAGCGCACTCGGCGGGCGGCTTCACGATCGACGACCTGAATGAGATCGCGGCCCTCTGCCGCGAGCATGGCGTCAAAAGCTACCTCACCGTCAACACCGTCATCTACGACGGTGACCTTGCCGCCATGCGCGAAATCGTCTCGGCCGCGAAGGCCGCGGGCGTCTCGGCCGTCATCGCATCCGACGTTGCGGTCATGCAGTGCTGCAGGGAGCTCGGCGTCGAGGTGCACCTCTCTACGCAGCTCAACATCGCGAACGTCGAGGCTCTGCGCTTTTACGCGCAGTTTGCCGACGTCGTCGTGCTCGCGCGCGAGCTGACGCTGCGGCAGGTGGCGGACATCCGCGCCGCGATCGACCGCGAGGGCATCACGGGCCCCTCGGGCAAGTCCGTGCGCATTGAGATGTTCTGCCATGGCGCGCTCTGCATGGCCGTGAGCGGAAAGTGCTGGCTGAGCCTGCACACGAGAGGCAAGAGCGCCAACAGGGGCGAGTGTCTGCAGAGCTGCAGGCGCGACTACATCGCCGTCGACCGCGAGCGCGGCACGGAGATTGCGCTCGACAACGGCTACTTCATGTCCCCGAAGGACCTGAAGACCATCGGCTTTCTGGACCTGATGGTGAAGGCGGGCGTTACCGTCTTCAAGATCGAGGGGCGGGCCCGAGGGCCCGAGTATGTCCGCACCGCGGTCGAATGCTATCGGGAGGCGCTTGATGCCATCCTTGAAGGCCGCTGGAGCGAAGCAGTTTCGAAGTCCTGGGACGAGCGTCTCTCGACGGTTTTTAACCGGGGCTTCTGGGACGGGTGGTATCAGGGCGCGACGATGCTCGAGCGCACCGATCGCTATGGCTCTCGCGCGACGAAGAAGAAGCTCTACTGTGGCAAATGCACGGGTTACTACGCCAGGGCGGGCATCGGACGCTTCATGGTTCACGGTGAGACGATCCGCACGGGCGACGAGCTCCTTGTCTGCGGCCCGACGACGGGGGTGGTCTTCGTGATGCTCGAAGGGCTTCGCGTCGACGACGTTGAGGCGGACGAGGCTGTCAAGGGGGACGACATCACGTTCCGGGTGCCTGAAAAAATCCGCGAGAACGACAGGCTCTATGTGATGCGGACGGTTGTTGAGGACGAGCTCGCTTGAGGGCGTTGGGGAAACGCCCTTCGCAGTCCCGGACATGCAGGCCGGGCGACTCAGCTGTTCGGATTTATGTGCAGCCCGTTGTAGAACGAGCTGAACCTGTAGACGTTCTCCGTCAGGCTGTCATCGCCGAGGCGGCAGACGAGATTTTCCTCTTCGGAAAAGAGGCCTGTATCGATGCTGAGTCCGATGTGGTTCTTCTCGCCCTGAAACTCTGACGTGAACTCTACGCCCATGGCGTTCAAAATGGTGGACGTCATGTCCATCGCCGTAAAGTCGCATGCGGGTACCTTCGAATGCTTCATTACAGTCGCTCAAAGGTTGGGACGAGGAACTTAACAGCTGTGGTAGCAAACGACTGGAGCTATTCCTTTCCCTTTGGCGCCAATGCTTTCAAAACCTTGACTTTTTCTTCGCGCTTGGCGGTTGCGGTGCAAGCAAAGCCTGTCGTGAAATGACAAGGCATTGTCGCTCGAGCATTCCTTTGCATCGTCCGAGCCGTCTAATCTAATTCTGTATGCGGGAGGTTCGGAGATTTTCTTCGAGCCCGCCCGGCATGGAATTGAGAGGCGATGCCCACGATGTACGACCAACACGCACACGATCTGCGAGAAGCCCAAGCAGCGGCCGCCATTGAAATCAAGGGCCGCCTTGAGGATGCGGACGACGGCGAGCTTGCTGCAGCTTTGGCCCTCGTGCTCGAAAAGGCGGGCGTTGACGTACCGCACGACGCGTGGACATGCTGGCGCGACTTGTCGGAGCTCTCCGACGAGGTCCGCATCACGCTCAAAACAGATTCGCTACGCTCGCTCTTTGCCGCCGCGCAGTTCGCCTCGGACGGGACGCTTAAGATGAGCATGCTGACAGACGGCGTTTCCATGCGCCTTGAAGGTCGGGTCCTGCTTTTCGGCACGGTCGTGCTCCTGAGGGCTGTCTGGCATGCCCGAGGGATGACGCTTCTGAAAGATGAGTTCCTTCTCAAGGGGTTGCCCGTTCTCGCGCTGAGGCATGCGCCGAAGACGGCGCAGTCCGGATCCGCGGTCCTTGACGTTGAGACGAACTGGGTCTGGGACAACGTGATGGTTGGACTCTCCTTTGAGGACGCCGCCGCGTGTCTGGGCTTTGCTTGCCGTTCCGTCAAGGATCGTCCTCAACGCGAAAGAGGGCGCTTTGAGGACGTCTATACGGTTTATGGAACGCAGCCAGGTTGCGCCGCGCATCTCTTCGCTTCGGGCGGTACGCCCGACGAAGCGGCCCGCATGCTGTGTGAAACGAGCGTCAAGGCCGTCGACATTCTGATGCGCAGGCTCGACATGGCTCGAGCAAGCGTGTTCGAAGGCGAAGGCAAGACGGCATTTCTGCAGGGCGCCTGCGCCCGCTGACTCTTTTTTGAGGTGTGATCATGACTGACAAGATTCTGCTTCCCTGGCCCGCTGCCCTGACAATGAGTGTGGGCGATGCCCTGAAAAAGCGCCGCACCGTTCGCGACTGCAGCGATCGGTCTCTGCCCGACAGCATGCTCTCGGCCCTGCTGTGGGCTTCGGCGGGCATCACCGATGCCGATGGCCGCCGAACCGTCCCATCGACCCTTGATCTTCGCGCCGTGAGCGTCTGGGTCGTGCGCGAGGACGGCGCCTGGCGCTACGACGCGCAGACGAATACGCTTGAGCGCACTAGCGACGTCGACTGCCGCGAACTGACGACTTCCTATCAGTTCGAATACGTCAGGAAGGCGCCCGTCACCATCGTCTTCGTGGCGGATCATGAGCGCGCCAAGGCCGCGAGGCCAACGGCCGTCTACGTCGACGCAGGCACCATGGGGCAGTCGGTCTTCCTTGCTGCGACTTCGCTCGGCCTGCCGGGTTGCATCCGTGCTTCGTTCGATCACGAGAAGCTCGCCCGGGGCATGAATCTGGGGGAGGGCCTTGAGCCTGTGCTCCTCTTCACCGTTGGACTTCCCGCTTGAGGTGCAGTTCGGAGCTCGCAAGGATGATGCCATAATTGTGTCGGTTCTATAATAGTCTCCAGGCTCTCCAAAGCTGTTCAGGGCGCCTCTCGGTAGGAGGCGTTCCCGTTGGCGGTCCGTCTTTCGATGGTCCGCCATTTTTTATTTTTTTTCTGTCTTTCAGTGGTTTTGATGGTTTTTCGGTGTGGCGCGAAATGACAAGATGTTGACGTCGTCGGCTCTCGAAAGGCTGAGCGTCGTTTTCTATAGTCATTCCAGAACAAGGCGCTTTCGAGATCAAGTCGGGAGACGCCGGCTCAATCCGCTTTTCTTTCTTTACGCAGGAGAATCCATCATGGCTCTTGACGCCGCCTTCAAAGCCCGCGACATTCGCGAAGTCCTCGACGCCACGCACATGCGCGGCCGCAACATTACATTCCTCGACGACTTCTCCCGCGACGAAATCCTGAATCTTTATCGCGCCGCCGAAATGCTCGAGCCCTTCATGCGCACGGGCACCGACCTCCTCAAGGGTAAGGTTCTCTACACGCTCTTCTTCCAGCCGTCCACCCGCACCCGCTGCTCACATGAAAACGCCATGCATCGCCTGGGAGGCAGCGTGATCACGGAAGCCGATCCGACGCACAATTCGTCCGTCGCCAAGAACGAGTCGCTCGCCGACAGCCTTCGCGTGACGTCCGAATACGCCGACGTGATCGTGATGCGTCATCCGAACGATCAGGAAGCCCTCGGCGCGCTCAAGGAAATCGAAGGCCACTGTTCTCCCGTGATCTCCGGCGGCTACGGCCACGTGACGCATCCGACTCAGGGCCTTCTTGACTCTTACACCTGCTGGCGCGCCTTCGGCGACCTTTCCAAGGTGACGGTCGCGATTGCCACGCCCGACCTCTCCCGCGCCCGCTCCGGCCAGTCTTTTGCACTCGCGCTTGCCGCCATGGGCGCCAAGATCGTCTACACGGGCACGAGCGAACTGCGCACCCCCGAAATCGTGCGCCAGAAGCTGCAGGCTATGGGTGCGAACTTTGAAGAGCACTTCGACCTCACGATGAAGCAGAACGAAGAGCTCTACATGGACCGCAACGTCGACCTGATCTATCTGCCTGGCTGCTCCGTCAAGAAGGATGACCCGAACCGCGCCGACTTCGAAAAGAAGATGGCCAACTACTACGTCTCACTTGACATGCTCAGGAACATCAAGGCGAAGACGGGCAAGACCGTGGGCGTGCATCACTCCCTGCCTCGCAATCCCGGTGAGTTCGACTTCGGCATCGACAACACCGAGCACCAGCTTTACTTCCGCGCGATCGGCTTCTCCGTGGCCCTTCGCATGGCGCTCCTTTCCGCCGTCGTCGGCGTGAACTAAGCGCTCTCCAACAAAACCGTCCGCCCCGAAGGTCCTGTCTGAGGCAGGACCTTCTGGACGAATCAGCCACCATCGAAATTCAAGCAGGACACTCAAATGCGTCTAGTCATCGCTCTGGGCGGAAACGCTCTTCAGAAACGCGGCGAACCCATGCGCTGCGACATTCAGCAGGCCAACGTGCGCATCGCATGCGAAAAGATCGCAAAGGCCTACGAAGGCAACGAACTTGTGATCACGCATGGCAACGGCCCGCAGGTCGGTCTCATTGCACTCCAGAACAACGCGTACAAGGAAGTTCCGATGTACCCGCTTGATGTGCTCGGTGCTGAATCCGTTGGCATGATCGGTTACCTGATCCAACAGGAGCTCGTCAACTTCATTCCGAAGTCTGCCACGGTTGCCACCGTGCTCACGCAGACCCAAGTGGATCCTGAGGATCCTGCCTTCAAGCATCCGACGAAGCCCGTCGGTCCCGTCTACACGAAGGAAGAGGCCGAAGAACTCGCTAAAAAGATGGGTTGGACCATCGCGCCGGACAATGACAAGTATCGTCGCGTCGTACCGAGCCCCGACCCGAAGCGCATCTGGGGCCTGGAACCGCTCAAGACCCTTGTCAAGAACGGTCATGTCGTCATCTGCTGCGGTGGTGGCGGTGTGCCGACCTACTTCGACAAGGATGGCAAGCTGGTCGGTGCTGAGGCCGTGATTGACAAGGACCTTGCTTCGTCGCTCCTGGCTTCCTCGATCGATGCCGATCTTTTCATCATCGCTACCGACGTCAACGGCGCATATCTCGACTGGGGCAAGCCCACTCAGAAGCGCATCTCACAGGCCGATCCTGAGTCACTTCGTGCCTTTGGCTTTGCCAAGGGCTCCATGGGCCCGAAGGTCGAAGCAGCCTGCCGCTTCGTGGAACGTTCTGGCAAGACCGCCGTCATCGGCGCCCTGGATGAAATCGATCTCATCCTTGAAGGCAAGGCTGGTACCCGTGTGGTGCCTGAAAAGGGTGTGAAGTACGCCTGATCCTGAGGGTTGTGAGGACCTGAAACGCCTCGCGCCATGCGGCTCCTCCTTTGCGGGGCGGGGATAGTAAAGGTCGGCTCGATTATCGTCGAGCCGATCTTTTCCTACACGACGCTCTTCCGATCTTTTTGGGTAGTGTATGAAAAGAAAAGTGTATTTGTTGTCAACGCTTGTGGCACAATGGTTGGCGGCTTTATTTAAATCTTATCGGTCCAGTAGGGAGGCAAACAATGCTGGATGCGCATTCATTCGATAAGCCTTACAGCCATCTGGAGGAAGATTCCCGTCTCCCGCTCGGTGACAGCATCCTGGCGAGCTGGATCAGGTCGATTTGCCAGACGGTCAGGGGCTACGGACTTGATCCCGGGGAGCTGATGGTAAAGGCCGGGCTTGATGTGGCGATGCTCACCGTGCCAGATGCCCGCTATCCGGCCATGAACGTTCGTCGGTTCTGGGAGATTATCGTCGCTGCCACGCGTGACGATCTGGTCGGAATGCGTTGCGGACACGAGATGCAGGTGGCAACGCTGCATGGTCTTGGGCTTGCCATCGTAACGAGTCATTCGCTGGCGCAGGTGCTGGAACTGATCGCTCGCTACTGCAAGGTGATTTCGAGCACGATGGAAATGTCGCTTGCCCACGATAAGCACGGTACGACGCTGGCCATCGGCACGCTTCACGGCTCGGAGGCAAGGCACGCCGCACGCCTTGCGGTACTGGCCTTTGTATTGCGTCAGGCCAATTCGCTTTCACAGCATCTTGTTCAGCCGATCGCAGTTCATTTGCGCATGTCCAAGCTGTCCGACGAGGACCGCAGTCGTCTCAACCATTACTTCGGTTGCGGAGTCGATACGACCGGAGATGCGCCCGACTCGATTCGCTTTGCCTATGCTGACGTAATGGAGCCCTATGCGGGTTCGAACGCGATGCTCCGTGAGGCCAATGAGCAGGTGGTGCGCGCCTACATCAACCGAGTACGGCAGAGTTCCTTCACGGCGCGGGTCGAGGAGGAGATTCAGATGATAATTGAACAGGGGGGGACCGCCAAGATTGAATCAGTGGCCAAAAAGCTCAATCTTTCCGCACGAACTCTGCAGCGTCGCTTGGAGGATGAGAAGGTCACTTTCGCGGAACTCTTTGACGGGCGGAGGCGTCAGCTCGCCCACGATTCGCTCGCTCACTCCGAAATGAGCATTACCGAGATCGCCTACACGATCGGATTCGCAGATCCGAGCAATTTCTCGCGTTCCTGCGTGCGATGGTTCGGGGTGTCGCCTGCCAGCTACCGGCGCCGCATCCGAGGCGTGCAGACCTAAAGCGCAGGCAATATTCACGGGCGGCGTCTCAGGCGTCCATGATGCAGGCGCCCTGGCCGGCGTCGGAGGTGCCGATTGTCTTTTTCCTGATGTCCCTTGAGGGCGCCTCTCTAAAGAGGCGCTTGTATTCGCGGGAGAACTGCGAGCAGCTTTCGTAGCCCACGCGTCTTGCCGCGGCCTCGACGCCGAGGGACTCGACGAGCATAAGGCGCTGGGCCTCGTGAAGGCGCAGGCGCTTCTGGTACTGCACGGGCGAGAGCGAGGTGACGGCCCTGAACTGGCGGTGGAAGGTCGACGGCGCCATGGCGGTGCGCTCCGAAATCGTCGCGATGTCGAGCGGCTCGTCAAAGTGCTCGCGAAGCCAGCGAACGGCCGTGAGGATGCGGGATCCCGGCGCGGCCTCCGAGCAGACGTCGGCCAGAACCCGGCCCTGAGGGCCTTCGAGAAGCAGATAGTGGATCTCCTTGAGGATCATGGGCCCGAGAACCGCCGCACGGCGCGGGCTTCGCATGGCCTCAAGGTAGCGCACGAGCGCATTGAGAATTTCGTCGGGCAGGTGCTCCACACTCACGCTCTCCTGTGCGTCGCGGCCGTTCGGGGCGGGCCTGAGTTCGGGCGCCTCGGTGAGGAGCTCCGTGATGATCGCACGGTCAAGACGAATGGAGAGCGACAGGAAGGGTTGCTCGGGCGAGGCGTTCCGGATCTGATAGGCGCCGGGAAGGTCGAGCGCCACGACGACCGCCTCTCCCGCGCCGTAGACGACGGGGCGTCCGCCGATGAGGCTTTCCTTCTCGCCGCCGAGCCCTAGCGTCATCATTGGATGGTAGAAACACTGGCGGCTTTGCTGCGGCCCGTTGAAGCGGGTGAGGGCCAGACAGGGCATCGGGTTTTCGATGCGGCCCTCTTCAGGCAGGGCCTCGAGGACGAGATTTCGAAGGCGTTCGAGCATTTGGACGGATCTTCGTACAGAACTTGAGCATGGAATCATGTCCAATACTCTGCCTTTCCTGCAGGGGCTCGTCAAGCGTGCCGCCTGCACGATCCTCTCGCAGCCCTGTCCGATGCCCTTATGCGGCGGGGCGAGAAGTCCGTTCTTAAGTCCTTCTTCCGATCGTCCGAACAGCTGAGGCAGGTCGTTCGGTTTTTCCGTGAGTTTTCGGTTTTTTGGGGCATTGAGTGCGAAAGTGAAAGATTTCACGCAAAAAGTGAGACTTTTAGGGAGAACGTCCTAGGCACTTCTGCCCAGAAGGTCTGATGATTCGCACGAGAAGGCGATTCTCCTGCTGCGAGGGCCTGAGGAGGGCTTGATGCGCGGGATCAGCGTGCCATAATGGACGAAAGTCAGGCGCAGTCATGCCTGACGGGAAACGAATTCAAGCGCAACAAACACAGCCGGAGCACGAAAAAGTGTACCTCTCCCTCCTTCGCCGCCATCACCACCATACGTAAGACATCCCTCGGGCGCGGAAACGCTGTCGGGAGGATGGGTTCATGCTTTCGGCGGTGCGGAGTGAGACTCCAGCAGGACAATCAAGCAAAGCCCCCGGAAGCACGCCTTTGATGTGGTCCCCGATTCTTGGACAAAGAATTGGGGACCATCTGTATGGGACATA
>OGGT01000707.1_pt1 | contig 14564 bp, 8 predicted proteins | sample 1571311 | NCBI WGS metagenome assembly OGGT01 (sample SAMEA2581931, study PRJEB24529) | metagenome | biome: Human gut stool | place: China | collected 2011
TAGGCAAACGCCCAACTTCTTGATTTTCAATCAAAGTCCAATTTAGAGCGAGTTATTTTCTTTAACATATTTTGTACCTGAAGCAAAGACCGTAGAATCATGTCTATAAACAGAATTGATACAAATACAAAAAAAATTGTACCTTTGCAAGAGACATTTCAGATAACAAGACATTAATAATTTAATTTTAGAAACGAATGATTTAAATAATAACATGCAGATACTATTAGCAAATGCCAAAATTATGTTTGGCAAGACAGACAGAAAGCCACTCTCAACACCACTCTTCCAGACCACAGCCGACATGCTGGCTGCAGAAATGGCAAAAATGGATATGGAGGATTTGGCTCATCAACTTGATTGCAGTAAGAAGATTGCCACGGAAAACTGGATACGCTACCAGAACTTCGTGGTTGCCGAAAAGATGCCAGCCCTGCTTGCCTACAATGGTCAGGCATATAAGCATCTGCGTGCTGCCACCTTGAGCGAAGAGGCTTTAGAATACGCTCAGAAACATCTCTGGATTACATGCTTTCTCTACGGATTACTCCGTCCCATGGATGCCGTCGTACCCTATCGTATGGAACATTACGTCTCCCTCGAAACCACAAACGATAAACCCATCAACCATTTTTGGAGAGACAAACTGACAGATGTGCTTATCGCGAGCGTGCAAGCTGATGATGGCATTCTCCTGCATCTCTCTACCGAGGAATACGAGCATCTTTTCGATTGGAAAAGGGTATGCAAGGAAGTGACGGTTGTTCAGCCTCACTTCTACATACGACAAAAAGACGGCAGTTTGAAGACGCAGGCGGTATGGGCAAAATCATGTCGTGGAGCGATGGTACGCTTTATTCTGAACAATCGTCTCGTCACTCCAGAGGAACTTAGCGGATTCAGTTATGAGTGTTTTGAATTCGCTCCACAGTTAGGTGACACGACCGTTCCTCATTTTGTAAGAGAAGCATGACGAACATCAGCCATAAGAGTTGGGTGATTAGGAGAATTTCACCTGCTCCACTTCTTTCACAAGCGAATCCTTTCCGTTGAGCAAGTAATACTTCACTCTTACTACGTTGTTTATCTCGGCGGATCCTTTCACTTTTATATGTAGAGTTTTGCCATACACGGTGGTGTCTCGGCGCGATGGGTAGGACACGAGTTGCAGGAATTGTTTGGTCGAACCGCTACCGATGTAGTACAATCCAACGCTATCTGCAACGATTGTCGTATCTGCCACCTTTGCTCGCGTCTTCTTGTTTATCAAACCCGTGTCGGCAGGTTCAAACACCGAAGACGCAACCGTATCACCCAACTTCGGCGAAGGAGCGAAACGACAGCTTGCAACAGCAAATCCCATAGCAACGATGCACGCAACAATTAACAATATCGATTTCATCTTATACTTTTTTTAGAATATACCATTGTTTGAATATACATGTAAGGAAGGAGGCTAAAGCCTCCAACCTTCCTACTCCTTCATCGACAGCGATATACGCTGGCGCTTGCAATCCACTTCCGTCACACGCACTACCACATGCTGATGCAGCTTCACAACATCGTTCGGGTCCTTCACATATCGGTCAGCAAGCTGCGAGATATGTACCAGTCCGTCCTGATGCACACCTACATCTACGAAAGCCCCGAAGTTCGTGATGTTCGTCACGATGCCAGGCAGAAGCATACCCACCTGCAAATCGCCTATCTCGTGCACACGTGGGTCGAACTCGAACACCTCAACCGCAGCACGTGGGTCGCGACCTGGTCGTTGTAACTCAGCCATGATATCGGTGAGCGTAAGCATACCGACGGTCGGTGTGACATAGGCATCGAGCTTTATGGTCTTCTGCAGGTTCTTATCCTCAATCAGTTGTGCTACGGTACAGCCTTTGTCCTCTGCCATGCGCTTGACGATGTCGTAGCTTTCGGGATGTACGGCACTGTTGTCGAGCGGATTCTTGGCGTCGGGTATGCGCAAGAAGCCGGCACACTGCACGAACGTAGCCGGACCAAGACGCGGCACCTTCTTCAGTTCCGCACGTGACTTGAACGCTCCGTTCTTCTCTCTGTACTCTACAATGTTCTTAGCTGTCGTGGTGTTCAGACCGCTGACGTATGTTAGCAGATGGCGACTGGCGGTGTTGAGATTGACACCGACGGTATTCACACACGACTCTACAACCATATCAAGAGATTTCTTCAGCTCCGACTGGTCTACGTCGTGCTGATACTGTCCGACACCGATGCTCTTCGGGTCAATCTTCACAAGCTCAGCAAGCGGGTCCATGAGTCGGCGACCGATGGAGACGGCACCACGCACCGTGACATCCTCGTCGGGGAACTCCTCACGCGCAGCCTCCGAAGCCGAATAAACCGAAGCACCGTCCTCGCTCACCACGAAGACATGTATCTTTGGGTCAAGACCTATCTCCTTTAGGAAAGCCGACGTCTCTCTGCTTGCCGTACCGTTACCCACAGCAATCGCCTCTATACCATATTTCTCCACCATGCCCAACACCTGGCGTGCTGCGCCACGGGTGTCGCTCTTGGGCGGATGCGGATAGATAGCCTCGAAATGGAGCAGTGTGCCCTGTGCGTCGAGACAAACCACCTTGCAACCGGTGCGGAAACCAGGGTCTACACCCATGACACGCTTCTGTCCGAGCGGAGCAGCAAGAAGAAGTTGGCGCAAGTTTTCAGCGAATACGCTGATAGCCTCTTGATCGGCAGTCTGTTTGCTCGACACGGAGAACTCTGTCTCGATGGAAGGCTTGAGTAGTCGCTTGAAAGCATCGTCGGCAGCCTCGGCAACGAGTTTACTGCACTCGCCGTAGCCACGGACGTATTGCGCCTTTATCTTATCTTTGCATACCTCGTCATTAGCAGAGATGCTCACCTTCAAAAATCCCTCACGCTCACCACGACGCATTGCCAACAATCGATGCGACGAACAACGGCGGAGCGACTCTGAGAACTCAAAATAGTCGCGGTATTTCTGCGCCTCCTCCGTATCCGCTTTAGCCTTCACCACCTTCGAGGTGATGACGGCTTCGCGTCTGTACACACTTCTTACCGATTTGCGCACATTCTCGTTCTCGTTGACAGCTTCGGCTATAATGAACTTCGCACCCTCAAGAGCCTCTTCCATCGATTTCACTTCGCCTTTCACGAAACGCTCAGCTGTACGATTGATGTTCTTATCGAGTTGCAGCAGAATGGCGTTGGCAAGCGGTTCGAGTCCGTTCTGACGGGCAATGTCTGCCTTTGTACGGCGCTTCGGCTTGTATGGCAGATATATATCTTCAAGTTCGGACAGCGTCCAACAATCTTCAATACGCTTGCGCAACTCGTCGGTAAGTTTGCTCTGAGCCTCGATGGTAGAAAGTATTGTCTCCTTGCGCTTCGCAATGTCTGTGAGTTTCTCGCGCATCAGCGCAATGTCTGACACCTGCACCTCGTCCATGTTGCCGGTCATCTCCTTGCGGTAGCGACTGATGAACGGTATGGTGCAATTCTCGTCGAGCAACTGTAGCGTATTCTCCACTCCGCACTGTGGCAAACCAAGCGCATCGGATATTATTCGTGTAAATGTATTCATCTTGTTTGTTTTATACTACAAAGTTAGTGGAAATAGAAGAGAATACAAAATAGAAATGTGGCTTTTTAGTCAATACTTCGAACTTCTACCTAAGTAAAGTTGATGTTTTACAATCTGCAAGTGGCACTTAAACATAGCAGATGTGCCACTTAAACATAGTAGAAGTGCCACTTAATCACTATATCTAAAGAACTAAAGGACAATATATAGGATTTTTACAAAAGCTTGTCAAATGAAAAAAAATGAGAACAGACCATTCGGAGTTGCCACAATCGTACATTTCATAACATGAAACTCCGAACGGTCTGTTCTCAATTGTAATTAATTATGTCCACTTATCTTCTTTGTAACATAAGCATCAATCACAGCCACAGCTGTAATGTTCACTATGTCACGTACCGAACTCTCAAAGTCGGTAAAGTGGATTGGCTTATTCAAGCCCATCTGAATCGGGCCTATGATCTCGGCATCCGGGTCAAGTGCCTGCAACATTTTGTAGCTGCTCTGTGCACTACTCATATTCGGGAACACGAGAGTGTTGACATCTTTACCCTTCAGACGTGTGAATGGATACTTGTCATCGCGCAACTGCTTATTTAGCGCAAAGTTCACCTGCATCTCGCCATCGATACACAATTCAGGGTAGCGTTGCTGCAAATCATCGACTGCCGCATGTACCTTAACCGGGCTACCTACCTCGTCGGTGCCGAAGTTAGAGTAGCTAATCATTGCTATGTTAGGTTCCTCGTTGAAGAAGCGTACGGTGTTAGCCGAGAGGCGTGCCACATCGGCAAGAATATGCTCGTCGGGATGGCGGTTGATGAGTGTGTCAGACACAAAGAATACGCCTTTTTTTGTATTAAGGATATGCATTGTTGCAAATGTGCTATACTCCTTACGAATACCAATCACCTCCTTCGCAACCTTGATAGTGTTAGAATACTTAGTGTAAAGACCGGTGATGAATGCATCGGCATCGCCCGTCTCTACCATCATCATACCGAAGTAGTTGCGCTCATACATCTTGTCGTATGCCTCCTCGAAGGTGTAGCCCTGACGTGCACGCTTCTTCGCGAGATGCTTAGCGTATGTGGCACGGCGTCCCTGCTCCTGATCGGCACGCATGTCTACGATGTCAATGCCCTCAAGACTCAGCTTCAGACGCTGGGCAAGTCGTTGCAGACGATCGGGGTTGCCGAGAAGTACCGGATGGCAGATGCCCTCAAGGCGTGCCTGAACGGCAGCCTTCATCATAGATGGGTGACCACCCTCGGCGAACACTACGCGCTGCGGATGCAGACGGGCTGTGTCGTGGAGGTTGCGCGTGAGCTTTGTCTCCTGACCCAGCAGCTCCATAAGATTCTTCTTGTAGGCGTCCCAGTCGGTGATGGCTTTGCGTGCTACTCCACTCTCCATTGCAGCCTTGGCAACAGCCGCACTCACCTCTGTGATAAGACGGGGGTCGACGGGTTTCGGGATGAAGTATTTCGGACCGAACGTGAGATCGTTAACGTGATATACCTCATTCACGATATCTGGCACGGGCTGCTTTGCGAGGTCGGCAATGGCATGAACGGCAGCCATCTTCATCTCCTCGTTGATAGCCTTGGCGTGAACGTCGAGGGCTCCACGGAAGATGTACGGGAAACCGATTACGTTGTTAATCTGGTTGGGATAGTCGCTTCTGCCAGTAGACATGAGCACGTCGGGGCGGCTTGCCATTGCGTCCTCGTAGCTAATCTCTGGCACGGGGTTAGCAAGGGCGAACACGATAGGCTGGTCTGCCATAGAGCGGATCATATCCTGTGAGAGCACGTTGCCCTTAGAGAGTCCGACGAACACGTCGGCGCCCTTCACGGCTTCCTCAAGGGTGTGTACGTCGGTGCGCTTTGTAGCGAACAGAGCCTTCTGCGGAGTGAGGTTCGGACGGTCGGCGGTGATAACACCCTTCGAGTCGAGCATCACGATATTCTCCACTCTTGCGCCAAGCGCTACGTACAACTTTGTGCAGCTTATGGCAGCTGCACCTGCTCCGTTTACAACAATCTTTACGTCGGTGATGTTCTTGCCAGCTACCTCAAGCGCATTCTTCAAACCGGCTGCCGAGATGATGGCTGTGCCGTGCTGGTCGTCGTGCATCACGGGGATGTCGAGGGTCTTCTTCAGACGCTCTTCAATATAGAAGCACTCTGGTGCCTTAATATCCTCAAGGTTGATACCACCAAAGGTCGGTGCAATCTTCTCTACAGCCTCGCAGAACTTCTCCGGATCCTTTTCAGCAACCTCGATGTCGAATACGTCGATGCCGCCATATATTTTAAAGAGCAGGCCTTTGCCTTCCATAACTGGTTTACCGCTCATTGCTCCAATGTCGCCAAGACCTAATACGGCGGTGCCGTTTGAAATGACGGCGACAAGATTGCCTTTGTCTGTGTACTTATACACATCGTCCGGATTCTGCTGAATCTCGAGACACGGGAAAGCTACACCAGGAGAATACGCCAAACTAAGGTCGGTCTGGGTGTGGTAAGGCTTGGTCGGCTTCACCTCAATTTTGCCAGGACGTCCACTTTCGTGATACTCCAATGCACTTTCTTTTGTGATTTTAACCATTGTATTAAATAATTATTAGATATAAAATTTCACCGCAAAGTTACTGAAAAAGCTTGGATTAAAAGCATTGCTTAAAAGATTGTTTCGCCCGTTTTATTTAAAATAACATAAAAACTCACAGCTCTTTGAAAGTTTTTTTATACTTTTGTGAAAAATTATTGCGATATTCATCATATTATAAACAAAGATTTATGCACAAGGAAAGTTCTCAAACATGCTATAAGTTGGAATTGCGCAACAGAATACTAAAGGCTGCTATGACAGAATTTTTACACAAAGGCGTGAAGTCTGTAAAAATGGATGACATAGCAAATGCTCTTGCTATATCCAAACGCACGTTGTATGAGATTTACTCTAACAAAGAGGAGCTTCTGCTTGAGGCGGTGCGTATTCATGAGGAGGAGTTCAACGACCACATGGTGCAGTATAGCCAGAACAAGAATCATAGTGTGATGGATATCATTATCGAGTTTTACAAGAAGAAACTACTTGCTATTGCGGACGTATCTCCTTTGTTCTTAGTTGAACTACGCAAGTACAAGCAGGTTGTAGCATATCTCGAACAGTTAAATGCTGAACGCCACAACAACGCCTTGCTATTCTTCAGACGTGGTGTAAGAGAGGGGTTCTTCCGTTCGGACATCAACTTCGACATTATTCTTAAAACAAGTTCTGCGTCTGCCAACTACGCTATGGAAACCCAAATGTATAAAGAATATAGCATAACTACAATCATGCACAACACCATTTTCCTTTATCTGCGCGGTATTTGCACCACGAAAGGCATAAAGGAACTTGACGCTGCAATCGCCGAATAAGCATCATATAAAAATTTAATAAAGCCTTAGTAAAACATTCGTACACAAGAATGTACGTACATTTACCAAGGCTTTATTTTGTATATAAAAAAGTACAATTTTATCTTTACAAACGCGTCACCGACTTCACTCCCTTCACGGTGCGCAGCTTCTTCAACAATGCGTCGAGCTTCGACGTGTCGTCGATCAGCACGTTGAGATTGCCGCTGAACAGTCCGTCGTGACTGTCGATGTTTATCGACTTCATCACTATCTTTTGCTCCTTAGAGATGATGCTTGTGATGTTGTTCACGATGCCGAGGTCGTCGTTGCCTACTACGCGCAACGTTATGTTATACTGCGATGTTCCCTTGCCGCTCCATCTTGCTTTCACTATTCGATAACCGAAGCGCTTGCGCAGTTCGGGGGCGTTCGGACAGTCCTGGCAATGTATCTTGATACCACCGTTCACAGTCACGAAGCCGAATATCTGGTCGCCGTAGATAGGATGGCAGCATTGTGCCAGCGAGTAGTCTACGCCTTTAAGGTTGCGGTCGATAACCAGCTCGTCATCTGACGACTTTGTGCGGAAGCTGTTTGCGTTATTGTCTTTGTCAAGCACAAACTCTTCTGCCGAACGTATCGCAGCGCCCATCTTCTGGTTTGCGCCGTGTTCCTTCTCGGCTATGTATCCGTCCACAACATCGTTGATGTCTATCTTCTCGTCTACGAGTTGTCTGTAGAAGTCGGAAGTCTCCTTGAAGCCCATCTTCGAGATGAGATGGTAAAGCACGCTCTCCTCAAGTTCTATTTTTCGGTTCTTGAACTTGCGCTCGAGCATCTCCTTTGCAAACACTCCGTCCTTCACCTTCAGCTCCTTCAGCGCAAGGCGTATCTTCGACTTCGCACGCGAGCTTTGCACGATGTTCAGCCATTCCTGCTTCGGCGTCTGGTTGTTCTGCGTCAGAATCTCTATTGTGTCGCCCGAGTGAAGCACCTCTCTGAACGACACATTCCTGCCGTTTATCTTGCCGCCCACACACTTGTTGCCGACGCCTGAGTGTATGTGGTAGGCGAAGTCGAGCACGGTCGATCCTTTCGGAAATTTCAGCAGATCGCCTTTCGGCGTGAACACGAACACCTCATCTTCATACAAATCCATCTTGAACTGGTCCATAAGCTGCAAGCTGTCGCCTGCTTCGAGCGCTGCTCGTATGTTGTTGAGCCAATCGTCTATGCCCGAATCGCCCTTGATGCCCTTATAGCGCCAGTGCGCTGCCAGACCTTTCTCGGCTATCTCGTCCATGCGCTCGGTGCGTATCTGCACCTCCACCCACTTCTGCTCCGGACCGAGCACGGTTATGTGCAGACTCTCGTAGCCATTCGACTTCGGCACCGAGAGCCAGTCGCGCAGACGCTTCGGGTTAGGCTGGTACATATCGGTGATGAGCGAGTAGGTCTGCCAGCATTGCATCTTCTCTTCGCTCAGCGGCGAGTCGATGATGATGCGTATAGCGAAGAGGTCGTAGATGCCCTCAAAACCGCATTGCTGCTTCTTCATCTTCTGCCATATCGAGTGTATGCTCTTCGTTCTGCCTTTTATATGACTCTTTATGCCCATGGCATCGAGCTTCTCGGCGATAGGTTTTATAAACTTCTCTATATATGCGTCGCGAGAGCGTTTCGTCTCGTTCAGCTTCTCCTTTATCATATAGTAGGCGTCGTGCTCAAGATACTTCAGGCTGAGGTCTTCCAACTCGCTCTTCAGCTTGTAGAGGCCCAGCTTGTGTGCCAGCGGAGCATACAGATAACTCGCTTCTTCGGCCACTTTCTGCTGCGCCTCGTTGTTTTCCGTATCGCGGATATGGCGCATAAGCACCACGCGCTCCGATATCATAATCAGTACCACGCGCATGTCCTCGGCGAACGAGAGCAGAAGGTTGCGAAAGTTCTCGCTCTCTATCACCGGCGACTTGCGGTATAGCTCATGAATGCGTACAAGGCCACGGATGATATGTGCAATGCTCGCACCGTATTCCTTCTCTACCTGCTCGATTGTGAGACTCTCGTTCGCCACACTATTGTATAGCAATATCGACAGCACGCAGTCGCGCTTCATGCCTATTTCTTCGAGCTCGAGCAGAGCCGTGCGAAAACTCATAAGTATAGGATTTAGCCCGAAAACATCTCTATTTATCTTATTCTCTTGGAGTTCTGATTCGATTTGGGCACGTACCTTGACAGCATCTTCTTCCGCATACTCGTCACCCATCAGCGACTTCAACTGCTCGGCTATCTCAAGGAGCGTTGTCCTTTCTTCGTCTGTAAATTTGAACTTTTCTTCCATAATTACTATGTTGTAAAAACACTTAATATGAAGACAAAGGTAAAAATAAAATCTGACAAACAATAGCTTTACACAATTGTTTATTCGTCATTCACAGAATTTATAATTAATTTTGCATATAAATACTAATCTCATATATATTATAGCAATGGCAAAGATAAAGATCGAGACACCGAAGGGCGACATCATCGTGCGCCTCTACGACGACACCCCGAAACATCGTGACAATATGCTGAAGCTCGTTGAAGAGGGCTTCTACAACGGAACGCTGTTCCATCGCGTCATCAAGGACTTCATGGTGCAGGGCGGCGACCCCGACAGCAAGAATGCGCCGAAGGGAAAGCAGCTTGGTGCAGGCGGCCCCGATTACACTATTGAGGCTGAGTTCACACCGGCACACTTCCACAAGCGCGGAGCTCTTGCTGCAGCACGCTTAGGCGACGAGGTTAACCCCAACAAGGAGTCGAGCGGCAGCCAGTTCTACATCGTGCTCGGCGAGAAGTACAACCAGGGACAGCTCAAGCAGATGGAGAAGCAGATGAAGCAGAACCAGGAGACCATCACCTTCAACGACCTTGTGACCTACTACAAGAAGGAGATTATGGAGATGCGTAAGAACCGCGACCGTGCCGGACTGCAGGAGATGCAGGAGCGTCTTATGAAGGAGGCGAAGGAGATATGCAAGCAGAATCCCGTGGGATTCAGTGCTGAGCAGTTGGAGGCTTACACAACCATTGGCGGCACTCCGTTCCTCGATGGCGAGTACACCGTGTTCGGAGAGGTAGAGGAAGGACTGGACGTAGTAGACGCTATACAGAACGCCGACACCGACCGTGCCGACCGTCCTACTGAGGACATCGCCATGACTATCACACGTATTGACTAACAATCCATTATGACACCGACAGAAGCGAAAGCACTTACCGTATACAAAGCAAGTGCGGGTAGCGGAAAGACATTCACGCTATCCGTAGAATACATAAAGTTGCTCATCAAGAACCCGATGAGTTTCCGTTCGACACTCGCTGTTACGTTTACGAACAAAGCCACTGAGGAGATGAAGACACGTATCCTCAGTCAGCTTTATGGTATATGGAAGCAGCTCCCGAAGTCGAAGGATTACATAGAGAAGATAAAGAGCGAACTTGGTGTGACCGAACAGTTTATGTCCGATCGCGCCAAGATCGCTCTTTTTAATATTGTACACAACTACAGCTACTTCCGCATCGAGACCATCGACTCGTTCTTCCAGAGCGTGCTGCGCAATCTTGCACGCGAGCTCGACCTCACGGCCAACCTGCGCATCGAGCTTAACGACCGACAAATTGAGAGCATCGCCGTCGACGAGATGATCGACGAACTGGGCGAAAAGGACGAACTGCTGAAGTGGATTCTCGGTTATATAAAGGAGAACATCGACGACGACAAGAACTGGAACGTCATCGGCTACATAAAGTCGTTCGGCGAGAACATCTTCCGCGAGTTCTACAAGACAAAGAGCAAGGAGCTTAACACATTGCTGCACGAGAAGGGCTTCTTCGAGCAGTACACCAAGCGCATCAGAACCATACGCGACGAAGCCGAAGCGGAACTGAAAAGTGTTGCGGCGGAGTTCTTCGAGGCTCTCGAAACGGAAGGCGTTGACATCACCGACCTTAGTTACGGCAAGTCGGGACCTGCCGGCTACTTCATCAAACTGCAGAACGGACAATACGACGAGAGCATCATCACCAGCAGAGTGCAGAAGGCGCTCGACGAAGGCTCTGCCGACTGCTGGACGAAGAAGAGTGCGCCGCCATCGCTGCGCCACTTCGCCGAGGATACCATCGTGCCGCTTCTCGAAAAGGCGGAATCTACACGCCGAAGCAACTGGAAGATGTACGCATCGGCGGTGCTCACGCTGAAGCATCTCAACCAGCTGCGCCTGCTCAACAGCATTGAGCGGAAGGTGCGCGAGATGAACGTCGAGGCAAACCGCTTCCTGCTCAGCGACACCCACACCCTACTCCACTCGCTCATCAAGGATACCGACTCGCCGTTCATCTTCGAGAAGATAGGCTCGCATCTGGAGAACGTGATGATCGACGAGTTCCAGGACACGAGCACCGTGCAATGGCAGAACTTCAAGGTGCTGCTCGAGGAGTGCATGAGCCACAGCGAAGAGCACGGCAACCTGATTGTGGGCGACGTGAAGCAGAGCATCTACCGCTGGCGTTCGGGCGACTGGCGTATGCTGAACAATATCAAGGGCGAGTTTCCGCAGGTGAGCGACATGCTCGACATACGCACGCTGACGCACAACTACCGTTCGTCGCGCCGTGTCATCAACTTCAACAACGCTTTCTTCGAGCGTGCCGCCGAGATAGAGTTCAACGACCTTAAGGAGTGCTGCGGCGAGGACGACATGCAGCTTGCCGAACAGCTGAAGAGTGCGTATGCCGACGTGTGCCAGCAGGTGCCCGACAAGCGCGAGGACTCCGGATACGTACACATCGAACTGCTTCCGCAGGACGACTACACCGACATTACGCTCAACAAGACGGTCGAGACTGTAGACCATCTGATAGAACTCGGCGCCGACCCTTCGGACATAGCCATCATCGTGCGCTCCAACAACACCATACAGCAGATTGCGGAGCACTTCGCCTGTGTGCGTCCCGAACTGAAGATTGTGTCTGACGAGGCTTTCCGTCTCGACAACTCTACGGCGCTGAACATCCTCGTAGCGGCGATGCACTCGCTGACGCACCAGGACGACAAACTGACACGGGCGTACATCGCAAAGGCTTACCTCACGAAGGTGAAGGGCGTAGACCTCGAAGCTGCCAACCGCATGGTTTCTACCGAGGAGGGCGTAGAGGAAGCGTTGCCTGCCAGCTACCGCGACCACAGCGACGAACTGCTCCAGATGCCTATCTACGAACTCGCCGAACGTCTTTACAAGATATTCAGTCTTGAGCGCATCTGCGGCGAAGATGCCTACGTCTACGCCTTCTTCGACTGCCTCACCAGTTTTCTCACCTCAAACACAGCCACACTCGACGACTTCGTTGAGGAGTGGAACGAGAACTTCGCGTCGAACACCATCCAGGCACGCTCCATCGACGGCATTCGCCTTATCACGATTCATAAGAGTAAGGGCTTGGAGTTCAAGCACGTCATCATTCCGTTCTGCGACTGGCGCATGGAGAAGACCAACACTATATGGTGCGAGCCTACGGAGGCTCCGTTCAACGAGCTGCCGCTTGTGCCGGTAGACTTCAGCGCAAAGCAGATGATGGGCACTATATACGAGCGCGACTACATCGTGGAGCACCTGCAGAACTGCGTAGACAACCTCAACCTGCTCTACGTAGCGTTCACGCGCGCCGAGCGCAGCCTAATCGTATTCGCACGCCGCGGCAACGCGTCGCTGCGTTCGTACGTGATAGAGCAAGCGATAAGCGACATGCAGCTGCCCGACAGCTCGCTCGAAGGCGACCTCACCACCTCACCATCTCACCACCTCTCAGGGGGTGCACTTGTCTCAAGTGCACCAACCAATCTCACCACCTCACCATCTCACCACATCACCCTGACCTACGGTGAGATTGACACAACAAAGGAGACAAAGAAAGCAGAAGAGCCGAACATCTTCACGCCGCACGTAGAGAACATCCTGCTGCCGATGAAGACCTACGCCTCTAACGTAGAGTTCAAGCAGAGCAACAAGAGTCGCGACTTCATCAACGACGAGGCTGACGACGAGCAGGCAGAGCAGCAGTCGTACATCAAGACGGGTCTGCTGCTCCACTATCTGTTCTCTAACATCGAGACCGCCGACGACGTAGACCGTTGTCTGCACGACATGGAGATGGAAGGTCTGTTCGACGAGAGCGTCATCACGCCGAACAAACTGAAGAACATGCTGCACAAGCGCTTCTCTAACCCAAAGGTGAAGGAGTGGTTCGGGGGCGGCTGGACACTCTTCAACGAGTGTTCCATCCTCAGCTACGACCCACACACCGACAAGCTGACGGAGCACCGCCCCGACCGCGTGATGAAGCGCGGCGACGAGGTGCAGATCGTCGACTTCAAGTTCGGCAAGCCGCAGCCCGAGCACACCGACCAGGTGCGGCGCTACATATCGCTCACGCACAGCATGGGCTACACCGACGTGAAGGGCTATCTCTGGTACGTCTATTCGGACAACATCGTTGAAGTATAACAATATTCAAGTTTCGCAAGCGAAAGTAGTTAAGTAGTTAAGTAGTTAAGAAGTTAAGAAGTTAAGAAGTTAAGCCAAATGCTTTTAATGCTGTAAATCAAGCAAAACAACTAATGGCTTAACTCCTTAACTCCTTAACTTCTTAACTCCTTTAACTACTGAATTCTCTGAACTTGCGAAAGTTCAGTAACAATAAAAGGAAAACAACATGAACAAGACATTTCTGGAATATGTCGCAGAAGATATAATCGGCAAGTACGGCACCGACCTCTCGCGCATTGCCGTGGTGTTCCCCAACAAGCGTGCCGCTCTGTTCCTCAACGAGCATCTTGCGCGCATTGCTGGTCAGCCCGTATGGAGCCCTGCGTACATCACCATCAGCGACCTCTTCCGCCAGCATACCGACCTCAAGACCGCCGACCCTATAAAACTGATATGCGACATACACAAGTCGTTCACGAAGTGTACGGGCATCGACGAGACACTCGACCACTTCTACGGCTGGGGACAGCTGCTGCTTGCCGACTTCGACGACATCGACAAGAACATGGCAGACGCCGACAGCATATTCTGCAACCTTAAGGACATTCACAAGCTCGACGACATATCCTATCTCGACAACGAACAGAAGGAGATGCTTGCGCGCTTCTTCGCCAACTTCAGCGACGACATCGACTCCGAACTGAAGAAGCGCTTCCTTAGTCTGTGGTCGCACTTCGGCGATATCTATCACGACTACAACCGCCGCCTCACCGAGCAGGGCATAGGCTACGAAGGCGCCATATATAGAAAAGTGGCAAGCGAGGAGACGCTCCACCTAAAGTACGACAAGTATCTGTTCGTAGGCTTCAACCTCCTGCAGAAGGTGGAGCGCGTGCTGTTCAGCCGACTGATGAAGGAGGACAAGGCGAAGTTCTACTGGGACTTCGACGAATACTACATGCCCTCACCATCTCACCACCTCACCACCTCACCATCTCACCCCATCACCATCTCACC
>OGGT01000713.1_pt1 | contig 14524 bp, 10 predicted proteins | sample 1571311 | NCBI WGS metagenome assembly OGGT01 (sample SAMEA2581931, study PRJEB24529) | metagenome | biome: Human gut stool | place: China | collected 2011
TTGGTGCACTTGAGACAAGTGCACCCCCTGAAAGCAGCATCTGTGAAAATCTGTGCAATCTGTGGGAGAACATACAGCAAGAAGGTTCTGTGTGTTCCGTGAATTCCGTGGGAGAATATACAGTAAGAAGGTTCTGTGTATTCCGTGCAATCCGTGGGAGAATATACAGTAAGAAGGTTCTGTGTATTCCGTGCATTCCGTGGGAGAACATACTGCAAGAAGAGTGCAATCCGTGGGAGAACAGACATAGCAAATAGAAATAATCATTAAGAAACAAAACAGAAATATGATACTCGACATTGAGAATATACTCGTCTCGTCTGACATCATCACCGAGCAGTTCTGCTGCGACCTCGATGCCTGCAAGGGCATCTGCTGCGTAGAGGGCGATGCCGGCGCACCCGTCACCCTCGAAGAGATTGGCGGCATCGAAGACGCGCTCGACACCGTATGGGGCGACATGTCGGCTCAGGCACAAGCCGTGGTCGACAAGCAAGGCGTGGCGTACACCGACCGCGATGGTGACCTCGTGACAAGCATCGTGGGCGGCAAGGACTGCGTCTTTACGTGCTACGAGGGCGACTGCTGCCTATGTGCCTTGGAGCGTGCGCACCGCGCTGGCAAGACCTCGTTCATCAAGCCTATCTCCTGCGCCCTCTACCCCATCCGCGAGAAACGCTTCGCCAATGGTACCGTGGCACTCAACTACAACCGATGGGATGTGTGCAAGGACGCTGTGAAGAAGGGTCGCGAGCTGCAATTGCCCGTCTACAAGTTCCTCGAAGGTCCGCTCACCAGACGCTTCGGCAAGGAGTGGTACGCTGCGCTTTGCGAGGTGGCTGAACATTTCGACGAGCTTTGCGAGTAACGCTGTCGCCCACCCTATCCACTGATAGCAATACGAAATATACAATTACATACAATTAATACTATACAAATAATCGCATAAATGTCAAAGAAACTAATTGCGTTTATTACCACCGTAGTGGTAATGCTTGCCGTTGCCTCACCAGCCACAGCACAGCGCATAAATGTAAAAACGAACGCATTGTATTGGCTTGCCATGTCTCCCAACCTTGGGGTTGAGTTCAGAATTAACCGCCACATGACGTTCAATCTCGAAGGTGTAGTCAACCGAGTTAGTGGCTTCAAACCATACGGTGTCTCCAACCTCAGCACCAAGGGCTTCGCATTCGAACCCGAAGTACGCTACTGGTTCAGTGCTCGTCCGCAGGCGGGTCATTTCGTTGGTCTAACAGCCGTTGCTGCGAACTACGATTTACAGTTCAACGATAAACGTCACGACGGCGATCTCTTCGGTGGCGGTATCACCTATGGCTATAGCTTCGTACTTAGTCGCCACTGGAGCCTTGAGACTACGATTGGCGTTGGTGCCGTGTATCGCCAGGAGAAGTACTCGCGTAACGAAGAGGAGCGTGCCGCTCTTGACAAGCCGAACGTAAGCACCGTCAACTTCGCACCAATCAAGGCTGCTGTCAGCTTTGTGTACATTATTAAATAGTAGGAGATGGAAACCATTATTAAATAAACAGATATGAAAAGCATTATATCACAATACATCACCCTACACATCAAACGGCTGCTCATAGTGCTCGTTGCCGTTATCAGCTTCTCACTCGAAGCCGAGGCTCAAGGCGTGATACGTTTCACGGGTCGCGTGGTGTCCAAGCAAACCGGCGAACCGCTCATTGGCGTGAACATCACCGACATCAAACTACGCCGCGCTCTCGCCGTCACCGACGAGGACGGACGCTTCTCCATGAACACGCAGATTGGCGCACAGCTGCGCTTCTCTATGATTGGCGCGAAACCCGAGATACTGAAGGTGAAGAACGACAAGTTCACAGAGGTGAAACTCAACGAAGACGACATTACTCTCGGCGAGGTTGTGGTGAAGACAAAGCGCATCACCGACCGCATCATGCCCGAACCTACCGACATCGAGGTGAAGGGCAACTGGCTATACGTGCGCACTCGCGTGCGTGTACCGAAGGAGATGTTCCGCAGCAACAGACGTCTCGTGGTGCAACCTATATTAAACAATGTGACGGACAAGCAGCTCACCCTCTTGCGTCCGATGGTGTACGACGGCAAAAAGTATAACATCACACAAGACCGACTCTACAACTACGACATCAAGAACAGCGACAATGGCGATCCACTCGCCAAGTACATAACGGTGAAGAGTCGCACGCTGCGCGAGAACGGTCGCGACAACGACATCCTCGGCTACACAGATTCTATATATGTCGAGAACCTGAAAGCCGACTACTCTTGCGACGTGTACATGGCTATAGAGGACTACACACACATACTCTACCGCGACACTACCATCATTGCCCGTGGCACGGTAAACCCACTGCGATGGCTCGACTGCTCCATCATGGGCAGTACGCTTAACGACGAGGCCTACTACCCCACACCCGAGAAGCAGATGCGCAACAGCAAGGGTAGCATCAACTTGAAGTTCCTCATCGGTAAGTCGACGCTGAACACCGACGACCCACAGAACCGCGCCGAGATAGAGAAGCTGCGCCGTCAGATTGATGCCATACGTGCCGACAAGGATGCGACGCTACTGTCGTTTGAGCTTGAGGGTATATCGTCGCCAGACGGTCGCCTCTCGCGCAACCAGACACTCGCACGCCAACGTATGGAGTTCGCCTTAGGGCATATACGCAGTCAACTGCCCGACGACCTTCGCAACGACATGGAGTTCGGCACGAAGTCGTCAGTAGCTACATGGAGCGACGTGGTGACACTGCTGCGTCGCGACTCGCTCTTCAGCGAAGCTGATAAGGTGCAAGGCATCATCGACCGCTATGCCGACCCCAACGTACAGAGCGGACGTATGCGCCGCCTGCCGTTCTACAACAGTGTGCTCGAAGCACGCTATCTGCCTCAGCTGCGCCAGGTGAACTACACCATGAACTATGCTATATTCCGTCAACTCACGATTGACGAAATTCGCCAGCTATATGCCGACGATTATCATAAGCTCTCACGCTACGAGTTCTTCATGCTCTACCGCAACGAGTCTGACCCAAAGAAGCGCGAGACCATCCTGCGTCAGGCGTTGGAGATGTTTCCCTCGTTCATGATTGCAGCCAACGACCTCGCTGCCCTGCTCATCGAGCGTGGCGAGCCCGACCCCGAGCTATTGGAGAAATTCGCAGGCGAGAAGGCACCAGTGGCTGTCAACACCAACCACGCCATCGCGTTACTCAAAGACCAGCAGTATGGCGAGGCAGACGAGATAATGAGCTACGTACCCAAGACCGACAATACACGTCTGCTACACGCCGTGAACGGTGCGTTCAACGGACGTTACGAGGACAACTACTCTGTCATTGCTGCTACGAGCAAGCGCAACAACCTGCTCATGCTGCTCGCCATGAAACGCAACAGCGAAGCACTGAAGCTTAGTCGCGAGTTGCCCGACGACGAAGCACTCACCCATTATCTGCGCGCCGTATGCCTCAACCGTGCTGAGGATGCTGTCGGAGCATACGATGAGCTGAAGCGTGCTTTCGAGATGGATCCATCGCTGAAGAACATAGCGCACGTCGATGGTGATGTCAACGATTTATTGGTAGAAAAACACAATAAGGAGGGGCTACAATAATATGAATAATATGATACGAACGGCAATGATAGCACTCATTGCCACTGCTTATACCACAACAGCACACGCACAGATAGACGGCGGAGCTCTCGAATACATGCTTCAACGCCCACGTGTGGCAAAACAATGGCAGCACAAGAAACCATTCGACCATCTGTTCGTCGACGGAGGCATAGGAACGAGCGTCATGGGAGCGCGAAAGCCTGAGTTCGATTTGAGTGGAGGGTTCAACATCGGCGATTGGATTACACCTGAACATGGTGTACGCTTAAATATAAACACCGGCGAGTGGAGCACACAAGGAGTGAAGTCGAAGTACACCACCCTTGGACTCGACTATCTGCTCAACATCACTGCGATAGCACAGAGCGGACGCTACTACACGCCGAAACGTTTCGAGGTGTACGGCATAGCGGGCGCAGCTCTCGCCATAGCACACAACGCCGGACCAGCCGATTATGGCATCGACGTACACCTCGGTCTGCGCGGACAACTCGCTTTGTCGCGCAATGTATATGCATACCTCGAACCGCGCTTCGGCTTGGTAGAAGATCAAATCTCGCAGGTGAACAACTGGCATGGATGGCGACCGTTCACCACCCTCACCATGGGCTTCGGCTATCGTCTCCCCGTTGTGCGCAAGCATTACGCCGCACCCGACAAGACCAAACACAGCTTCGCCGACGGCATCTTCGTGAGCGGACTGGTAGGTGCTACGTTCCTTTGTAATGCACACAACGCATCGTGGGGCGATTATGCAGGCGTTCGTCCTATGGCGAGTGTGGGCAAATGGTTCGACCCGTACAACGCAGTGCGCCTCTCACTAAGTGCCGTCACCATGCGTCCTACTGACCAAAAGCGCACTAAAGCACTCAGTTCGCAGGTGGAGTACATGCTCAACCTGAGCAATGTGCTCACCGGTGCTTACCCCGAACGCACCTTCTGGCTCAATCTGTTGGGAGGTGTCAGCTTCAACCGCTCCAACTGTCAGCCTTACGGACTGAAGAACAGCTGGGGTGTGAGCGGTGGTCTGCAAGCCAATGTGCGCATCTCGCGTGGTCTCTCCTTTGTCATCGAGCCACGTGTAGACATCTACAACAAGCACTTCATACAACAGAATGGTCACTTCAAACCATACAACGTGATGCCGTCGCTGCTCACTGGCTTCGTCTATACTTATCACGACAGATACGCCATCGAGCGCCGTGCTAATGGCGACCGAGGCACAAAGAAGGTGTCTATCAGTATCGCTGGCGGTTTGGCATCTACGTCTACGAAGATGAAGCAGAGCGACTACTGGATGCCGACAGCGCGTCTGAGCTATACGCAGTGGTTGCGCTCGGCAAATGGTCTGCGCTTCAGTCTTGACGGCACAATGCGCCGGTATACCGCTGAGGGTCGATACGCTAAGGCGGTGGCTGACTTCGACTGGCTTGCCGACCTCACCGCAATGAACTATGGCACAGAAAACCGCGCGTGGTTATCGCTGCGCTCAGTGGTGGGCTTTGCTATCGGCGCCGACTACGGAGCACATAAGGCATACTTCGCTCCTGACGTACACGCAGGTGGTCAGGCTCGCATCCGCCTCTCTTCTACCACGGGCTTGTTCGTAGAACCTACCATGGCTTATGAGCTGTCCGATCGTTTCAAGGGCAAGAACTGGGGACGCGTTACGCCGCGTGTGCTCGTTGGCATCGACTATGTGCTGAACCGCGAGAAGCACACAAGCGAACTGAACGAGGCTCCGGAGCAGAAGAACGTTGTGGACGTGAGTGGCGGAGCAGGCTTCTACTCGGGCAACTTCGGCAAGGTGAGCGGAACGAAGAAGCTGACTTACAACGTGCGTGCCGGATATGGTCGCTGGTTGAACGGTGTGCATGGTGTGTATGGCAGCGTGAGCGAGACGTTCCTGAAGCGCGATACGGAGCACACTAACCACATCACCACCATAGCCGCCGACTACATGATGAACATACGCAACGCTATCACCGGCGAACAGAACGACGACCGTCTCTTCCAGCTTACCGGTTTGGCTGGTGTCCAGATGGGCATCAGCTCGGGCGAGGGTAGGAAGACGAAGGTGGTGCCTGGTGTGAACGTTGCTCTACAGGCTGGGTGGCGTTTAAGCCGCCACTTCGAGATATACGCTGAGCCGTCTGCCGTTGTGCATGGAAAGGGCATCGAAGACTCGAATAGTCCTGCTCACGGCGAGCTTAAGTTCAGCATCGGAACAAAGTTCCACTTCTAAGCGATATTAAGGTGTGTCATAACTTGCGAGTTATGACACACTTTTTTTGTATTCATCCGTTACAGAGGCTAACAGAATGAATATGCATATCTTCATATTTATTGTTATTTACGTTGGTGTTTACGTGGTTGAATGTTGATGTTTTGTTGCGTCAATGTTGATGTTTTTTCATCGGATTCCGTCCGCCACCCAATCGGATTCCGTCCGCCACCCAATCGGATTCCGTCCGCTACCCAATCAGATTGCGTCCGCTGCCCGATTGGACGGCGTTCGGTGTACGATGAAGAACTGTAGGAGTAAGATGTGTAAAAGTTCAATTAGTGCGGACTTCAAAGGCGTGAAGCGCAGCCGATTAGAAGGCGTTAATGCGGCATTAGAGTTTTCTAATCGAAAAAAATATCGGCGTAGAACGTGCGCCGTTCGCTAATTATTCATATATTTGCAGTCTACAACCTAATATTCAACATTCAACATTTAAACGAACGCCTTATGGAACAAAACAAATCCAAACGCAAAACACTCATCCCGAGCGGTGTATGGTGCATAACCACAGTAGTAATACTCTTCGGCTATCTCGGCATGGTGATGGGTGTGCCGAACATGCTCAACACTATCATGCGCACGGCGCACGACCTGCTGCTCAACACCGTATTCTACCTGATGAGTATCTGCGTGATAACAGGTGCCATAGGCAAGGTGTTCGTGGAGTTCGGTGTGGTGACGCTGCTCGAACGCACGCTGCGACCGCTGATGCGACCCATCTTCAACCTGCCCGGCGTGACATCGTTAGGCGCGGTTATGACATTCCTCTCGGACAACCCCGCAATCATCTCGCTTGCGCACGACAAACGCTTCGCAAGCTACTTCAAGAAATATCAGTTCATCTCGCTCACCAACTTCGGTACGGCGTTCGGTATGGGTCTGCTGGTCATCGTGTTCATGGCGAGTCAGGGCTACTATGCCGCACCGTTCATCGGTCTGCTCGGTGCGTGCTTCGGCTGCGTCTGCTCCACGCGACTGATGCAGCGCTTCGTACTGAAAGCCTATCCGCAGTATGCTACGGAGGACGCGGTAGCGAAGGAGGACATCGAAGAAGAGGAGAAGGAGGAAAGCGAGAGCGAGGAGAAGACCGTGTTCATACGTCTGCTCAACGCCATGCTCGACGGCGGACGCAGCGGTGTGGAGGTGGGCATAGCCATCATTCCGGGCGTGCTCATCATCTCTACGTTCGTGATGATATTCACGTTCGGCGCAGCTGCCGACGGCTCATACACTGGTGCTGCCTACCAGGGTGTGGAGCTGCTGCCGTGGCTGGCTAACAAGATCGACTTCGTGTTCGAGTGGCTCTTCGGTTTCCACGACCCGCACCTCGTGGCGTTCCCCATCACGGCACTCGGTGCGGTGGGCGCTGCCCTCAGCCTGATACCCAACTTCATAGCGCACGGCTGGATTGACGGCAACGCTATCGCCGTGTTCACCGCCATCGGCATGTGCTGGAGCGGCTTCCTCAGCACTCACACCGCCATGCTCGACTCGCTCGGCTATCGCGACCTCACCCCGAAGGCTATCCTCGCCCACTTCTGCGGCGGACTCGTGGCTGCCATCACCGCCCACTGGATGTTCTTCCTCTACTCGCTGGCGGTGGGATAGGCAGTTATGATGCAGAAAGGATAAGATCCAAGACATAAACACAACATTATGGCAAACGAAGTGAAAAGATACCTGCACGACGGCATGGAACTGCCTTTTGAGGATTGGAGCAAGACGCTTCACTCCTTCAACGACTTGGCTTCAATTGTTCAGACTACTCATGATGCAGCACAATCGTCCGCAGTAAAAGCAATAAACCGTATGCAGACTATGCGCAACTGGCTCATAGGTTATTACATCGTTGAGTTTGAACAGCACGGCAAGGATAGGGCTGAGTATGGAACGCAACTGCTGAAGAAGTTGGAGGAAAGGGTGGATAGGAAGGGATTGACTACAACTTTGTTCAAATGGGCAAGAAAGTTCTATAGATTATATCCTCAAATGATGGAAAATTTACCCATTCCAATTTGTGCGACAGTGATGCACCAATTACAACCAATTGAAAATAAAGAAGATACAATTGGTGCATCAATGACGCACCAATTTGTAACACCTGGCAAAACAATAATCTCACACTTGTCATTTACGCATTTACGTGAGATTATGACTCTTGACGACCCTCTCGCCCGCTACTTCTATGAGCAGGAGTGCATCAAGTGTACTTGGTCGGTTCGTGAGCTTCGCCGTCAGATAAGCACAAATCTATATGTCAGGGCTGGCATCAGCACCAATCCCGAGAAGTTGCTTTCGCTCCCTTCTGTTCAAGGGCACGATTCTACAGAGTTGCAGATACGCCAACCGTTCACGTTCGAGTTTCTTGGACTGAAGGCGCAGGAAGTTGTTGACGAGCATGACTTGGAGGATGCGCTTATCAGCCACCTTCAAGAGTTCATTCTCGAACTCGGCAAGGGCTTCTGCTTAGAGGCTCGCCAAAAACGCATCATCATCGACGACGAGTATTACTATCCCGACCTTGTATTCTACAACCGCATACTGCATTGCGGCGTAATCATAGAACTGAAGAACGAGGAGTTCTCCTACGAGAACTTCGGACAGCTCAACGCATACGTATCGCATTATCGCGAGAACGAGATGCAACCTGGCGACAACCCTCCAATCGGCATCCTGCTCTGCACACGCAAAGGCAAAAAGATGGTGGAGTACGCGCTCGCCGGCATGGATAACAACCTCTTCGTTTCTACCTATATGCTTCAGCTGCCCGACAAGAAGACATTGGAGGAGTTTTTGCTGAAACAGTTGGAGGAAGAGCATTGAGTGGCATATAAATGACAATCCCCTCGCTCAGCATTGCCGAACGAGGGGATTCGCTATATGTTATCTGTTATTTGCGACGAACTATAAATGGCATCAGCGTCTGTGCGGTCCGCTCTTTATCAAGATTTCCTCAATAAGATGTTTCGTAAGGTCGCCCAAGGGCAGTTCGATAGTCACCTTGTTCGAGATTTTGAACGCAGGAGTGATGATAGGCACCGTCTCCATCTTGTGCTCGAAAGCATTGAAGCGGCGCTCAACACCGAGGTTCACGTAGAAGCTACGATTGCCTACGGTCATATATCCACCGTAACCGGTGGTCGGCACGAACGGGAATGCCGCCATGCTGAAGAACGGATTCGTGTTGTAATAGGTTCCGAAGACGGTGAGCGCAAGGTTAGGGTTGAAGCAGTAAGAGAGTTGTCCAGACACGCCGTATTGCGTGAATACACGCCCGTAGTAGAGGTAACGATTGGCAGCCAGAGCACCTTGCACAGTCATGGCACCCAGACTGTACTGTACGCCACCGCTCACCGACTGCACATCCATCAGTCCGATGTAGCTGCGGTATGCGCCCGTGGCAGTCAGCCTCAAGTTCTTCGACACTTCCATCGATGTAGCCCCAGTACGGCTCGCGTCATATCCGTAGACAAGCGGCTGCGCTATTGCAAACGGCATCGGCACAATCGGCATATTCGGCGTAGCAAGAAGTTCAGAGGACGATAGTGCCTTCATCATCAGAATATCCGAATAGGTCGGCGTTATCGGGTGCAGTTCAGCATTTGGAGCAAGTTGGTGAAGCTCCGTGCTCGGAGTAAGCTGGTGAAGTTCCTCATTCGGCAACGGCATCTGCAGCCCCGACACTTCCTGCGCCGTTGCTCCCTGCCCTACTGTCAATAGGAACATTAAAAAAGCTATCAGTTTCCTCATGTCACTATGCTATTATGTTAATAATGCTGGTAGATGGCTGACAGATTTGCCCTTACGGAGCCAAATCTATCAGCCTTTATACTGTTTATAATCTGAAAGTTACGACAATTCTGACAGATATGGTAGATTTTTTTACAAACAAAACTTTTCTACTCCACTACTACCTCATCGAGGAAGAACCAGGCAGGATAGCCTACGCCGTAATGCCATGAGGGACAGAGACCGAGTGTCTTGACGACGACGCGGATGTAGCGGGCTTTGACGGGAGCAGCGAGAGTGACGGTTGCGGGAACGAACTTAACGCTTATGTCGCGGTCTTCGGGGAACTCGTGTGTGCCGAGAAGACGGAAGTTCTTGGCATCGTCGCTGGCGTAGTAAGCTACGCTCTTCGGTTGCAGAATCCACTGTCCAAGTTGGTGGAGGAAGTCGGTGGTTATCTTGTTCACCTGCTTCTGCTCGCCCATGTCGAGCACGAAGTCGGCATCCTCACCCTGCCAGCCTACCCAACTCTCCACGAATGTGGTGCCGCCGTAGAGTCCGTCGGTGAGTGCCTTGTAAGCTATTGGCTGATAGCGTTCTTGTGGCGGTATGTTCCATATCACCTTCGCTCCGGCTGCCTTGTTCTTCGTGCCGTTAGGCAGGAAGCGCTGACGATATAGACGGCAATAGTCCTCCACCTTGTTGTTGCGCTCGTTGAGCGTAGGCACGCCGTACTGGGCACAGATTGTGCCGAACGTGTCGAGCGATTTCTCCACCGCAGCCTTGTCGCCACCGCTCTCGGTGCGCGCAATCTCCAGTTCGCTATAGCGCAGCGGCAATCGGGCTATGCGCACATGCGCCAGCATCGCCGAGTCGGCAGCCACCGCCTTTTCAGCCTCATCAAAGAGTTCGTTGTAAGCCTTGCGGAGGTTGGCGTTGAGCATTCCGTTCTTGTGCGTAATGGGCGAGTCGTATATCCACAGCGGTGTGCCTGATGCGAGCAGCGCGCCGGTAAGCATCTGCTGGTAGCGGTAGAGATAGGGAGCGGCAGCGCCGTAGTAGCCGCGCATGAAACGCTGCATGAGCGAGTCAGCATCGAGCTCCGGGTTCCACATCAGTTTGCCGAGCATGTAGGCTCGAAGTTCGGCGAAGTCGGTGCCGAGCGTTCCGTTCACCTGCTCGAAGAGCATCGTAGCGTGGTTGCGCTTGAAGAGTTGTATGTTCTTCTTGAGAATGTGGAAGTTGGGGAACGGTGCCACTACATTATCGAAGTTGATGCCGTAGTCCCATACGAAGATATTATTGGAAATCTTCGCCCAGCCTTCGAGCGCCCGCACGAAGTCGCGTCCAGACTCGTTGTCGGTGAGCGGCACCTCGCGCTTGGTGTCGATGTCGCAGAGCATTATGTTCACGTTGGGCAGCGGCTTCACATGCTTCGGAGGATGCATGGTGAAGAGGTAGGCAAGCGTAGAGAACTGTTTGTCGGGGAAGCGCTCAGCCAGGCGGTTGAGGAAGCGTACGTAGCAGCCGGCAGGCGAACCCTCGTACTCGTTCACCTTGCGGCACTCTGGGCACTGGCAGTAGGTGTCGTTGCCGTCGTTCTGACTTACCGAAATCATGTTCTGATTGGGGTTAGCCTTGAATATAGAGTCGATGCGGTGGGCTACTATCTCGAAGATGTCGGGATTGGTGAGGCACCACTGGCTGTGGTTGCCGGGACGTCGTTCGCCGTTGATGAACGAGTAGTATTCGGGGTGCGACTTGCCATAGACCGACGATGGTAGCAGTCGGTCGAACGTATGCACCCACATGTCGGCAGCGAACATCTCGCGGTGCTCCTGCAGGCGCATCCAGTCGCGGTAGGTGCTGTCGTTGTTAGAGTAGCTGAACGTCTGGCGGAAGCGGAACGCCGGACTCTCCGCCACGTGCATCTGCGGAATGCGCACGTCGGCAGAGGGCGTGAGCGTGTAGAAGTCCTTAGCGAGATAGTCGACGCCGAGCTGCTTCTCGAGTAGTGCCGCAACGCCGTATATAGCACCCTTGCCGCCTGCCGTCTTTATGGCGAGTGTGCCGCGCGAGCAGTCGATTACGTATCCGTCGTCGGTGGCTTCGTTGGTCGACTCTCCAATCACAACGCAGTTCTTAGAGCGGCGACCATTGGAAACGATAGGCAGTTCGCCACCCGATGTTTCGCGCACGAAGCGCTGCAGCAGTTGCGCCGCCTTACGGTTGATGTCGTTGTCCTCGGCAAGCACGATGCGTGCCTGCGCCTTGCCCTTACTCACGAGGCTTACCTGCGCCGGCACCGCACACGGAGTCGCGAGACACGCCACGAGAAGAATCTTTCTTAATGACTTAATCATATTAATGAATGTTGTAATAAATTGGTTTTAAAGTAGTGTACGTACAAAGTTATAAAAAGTTACGCAAAAACATTTGGTAGTTATCTATATTTGCACTACATTTGCAGCAGATAATCATAATTCTATCACAAAACAAAAATTATTGTAGCAAAAAAATGAACGAAATGACAAAGAATTTAGTTGCTTTTTTAACGTGATAGAATTATGACTAATATGCAGAACAACACTGACGAGAATTTTAACGAGGATTTCGAACGACTCATGAAGCAGTTCTTGAGCGAAGAGTACAAGGATGTCAAACTCGACGACATGCAGACTGAGGACGAAGAGGATCCTTTTCTTGAAGATGAAGATGAAGATGTAGATGAATACGAAGCCGAGGACAACACTCCGACAGAGAAGGCTGACGACATCTGCACCGACAATCCGTTACCTGGCGACGTCATAGAGCAAAACCAGAACGTAAGAGTAAAGGTGGAGATACTGCGCCCCATAGACAATCCGCAGGAGGAGCTGCAGAAGCTGGTGGGCTGCGGCAACATCAAGAAGCGCATGGACGAACTGGTGGCGCTGACCGCCTACAACCGCATGCTGCACGAACAGTTTCCAGAACTGAAGCAGCACCGGGTTTCGCTGCACAGCCTATTCCTCGGCAACCCCGGCACAGGCAAGACCACGGTCTGCAAGATATTCGGGGCGCTGCTGCACGAGGCGGGAGCGCTCTCGAAAGGACACGTCGTGATATGCGACCGCGGCACCTTCATCGGCACGCTTTGGGGCGACGAGGAAAGGGCTATGAAGCAAGTGGTGGAGATGGCGCAGGGCGGCGTCCTGATGATTGACGAGGCATACCTTCTGAACGGAAAGAACGAGAACGACCCCGGAAAGATCATCGTACAACTACTCATGAATCTGCTTGCCGACGAGAGTCAGCGCGACATCGCCGTGGTGCTCTGCGGATACAAGGAGCCGATGAACGAACTGCTCGAGACTAACCCAGGACTGCTGTCGCGCTTCCCCAACCGCTTCGAGTTTGCCGACTTCAGCGTCGACGAACTGCTCGAGATAACCAGCCGCCGCATTGAGGAGTACAGCTACCGCTTCACCGTAAAGGCATGGCAGAAATACACCGATATGATAGCGCTCGCCTTCAGCGCTCGCGACACCGAGACGTGGGGCAACGCACGCTTCATAGCCAACCAGCTGGAGCGCATCTACATTCAGCACGCCACACGATGCGTGAAGCAGCCGCCGAAGAATCACAACGACCTTCTTCTGATTACGCCGGAGGACATTGTGCCCATAGAGATGCCACGCAGAAAAAACAGAATAGGCTTCGGAGTGTGACTCCAAAGCCTATTCTGCAGCAGTTTTCTTTTTACTTACAAAACTATATGCTTAATCCCCACATGTTTATCGGGTGAGCCGTAAAGGATGCCATCGTCAGAACCCAGATAGAAAATGAGCGTCTGGAAGGTCAGAAAGAAAAGATGGCGAGTGAGGTGCAGGACATGAAGATACAAAAGGAGCATCTGGAAGAACAGAAGGACAAGTTAGAGGGAGAGATACAAAACAAGGAGCAGCATAAGGAGAGGTTGGAAGGCAACATCTCTCAGTTAGAAGATTCTGCTGCGGCATTGGACATCAAGGAAGAAGAACTCATTGTACCAACCTTGAATACCAATCCACTTGTAAAGAATGCCTGGAACGATATAAAAGAAGAACTGAGCAAGTCTATTCCTGCCTTCGGGCAGAAAGAATGGCGCGAGGAACGACGTAAGGCTATTAAGACCATTCTCACATATTTACAGACCGCACTCATGGAAGCCAAGGAAGCACATAATAAAGATATTCTGAAGTTGGGAAAGTCGCTTTACCACAAAGCTATGCAGAAAGCAATTGCCATCATAGAGCAGAACAAGCAACTGCAAAAGGAGAACGGTCGATTGACCAAAGAAAACGATGTTCTCAGAAAACGGATAGCATCGATAGATGAGAATGCCATTACTCGACTTCGGGACAAGAAGGATGCAGAAATCAAGGAACTACAGGAACGAGTTTGCAAAGCTGAGTCCGAGGCTGTACGTTCAGGCAACAAGGCATATAGTGAGCATCAGCGTGCCGAAAACGCAGAGAGCCAAGTCCGAGAAATGTTGGACATCCCTGAAATCAAGGAAATATGGGAGAGCATTAAGCAGAACAAGGAAGCCTTCAGGAAACAGATTGACAAATGGATTAAAGATGGTGTCGCAGCCATCAGAAATTATGCAGATGGCAAAGACTACGACTTCCAAACAGAGCAGGGCAACGCTGTTGCATGGGGCATTATTGCAAAAGCATTTGAGTATGACCTTGACCCAACTGACGAAAAGCAACGCAAGATGGCTGCCACCTATCTGTTAGAAAAGGTGTCGTGGACTGGCATAGCATCAGATTTCAAAATCCTTAATTCCGCAACACTATAATTTAACTTTATTTATAAGTTCCTGAGCAACA
>OGGT01000738.1_pt1 | contig 14109 bp, 12 predicted proteins | sample 1571311 | NCBI WGS metagenome assembly OGGT01 (sample SAMEA2581931, study PRJEB24529) | metagenome | biome: Human gut stool | place: China | collected 2011
TAAACAAAACTGCTTCCCCCATCGCTCAAAGATGGGGGTTTTGAAGAGCTTCCTTAACTTGTTGAAAAATATGGAGAAATGCGAAATAGAGGTGTTTTATTGATGAGGTGAAAATAGGTAGTAACCCTGTTGCTGTAATGAAACAAAGAGCGGTTTCTGGAAGGGCTATGTCTTCACGTGCGCGTGTGGCCAAGGTGACTGCTCCCCGTCCGATTTGAAACCAACCTGAAGCTCCCTCGAGGTTATGTCTCGGGGGCTTTTTTTGTGCGCGTGTGCTTGAAGTCTCGTTAGAGACTCAAGGCATGCGGGAGGTTATATGCCATACAGAGATTTAAGTGACGGCCAGATATTAGTCGCCGCAGGTGGTTTTGCGACGATCTGCGGCTGGCTTTCATATTTGCTCAAGGTCCAAGAAGGGAAGGCGTTCCTTTGGAGAGAGTTTTTCCTGCATGGTGCGATTAGCGCCGTGTGCGGGTTGATCTCTTACGAAATTTGGGCGTACGAAGGCTTTCCGCCTCAACTGTGCGGGGCGCTCTCTGGTCTTGCCGGATGGGGCGGCACCCGCGCGATCCGGCTCGCTGGGCTTTTGATCACGAAGCGCCTCGGCGTGAGTAAGGAGGATTTGAAATGAATAACTTTGGCGAGTATTCGGCGGAAGTCGCGATGGACTTCATCGAGGCGTGGGAGGGCTGTCGCCTGCAGGCGTACAAGTGCCCGGCTGGCATCTGGACTATCGGCGTCGGGCACACGCAGGACGTGACCGAACATGACGAGATCACTTATGAGCAGTCGAGGGAGATGCTTCGTGAGGACGTCGAGGAGGTCAAGCGAGGGCTTGCCCCTTTCGTCAATGTTCACGTGACAGAAGGGCAGGTCATTGCGCTGGTGAGCCTGGCTTTCAACGTGGGCGTCTCTTATGTCGTCCACAAGTGCCCGAAGCTCATGCGCGCCGTGAATGCCGGCGACGAAGAAGCCGCCGCCCGCCAGTTCTTGGACGTGAACAAGGCCAACGGCAAGGTGCTCCCAGGCTTGACACGACGCCGCCAAGCGGAAGCGAAGCTCTATCTGGGTGAAGAATGAGGACCGAGATCATCATGGGCGTTGCGTTGGTCGACGCCTTCATTGGCGGCTACCAGTACGCGGCCGCGCTCTACGGCGAGGAGATCGCCAATGTCAAACTTCAGGCCGCGATTGTTCGCGCCAACGATGGGAGGAAGTCCTATGAAAAACTTATTGCAGCACAAAACGCGCTTGATGCTGCTCGGCGCGATGCTGTGCGTCGTCTCTGACGACCTTGACCGGGTACAACGTGCCTACCAAGATCGAGAGAGAAGAGCCTCTGCCGATGCCTGCAGAGTGGAACGAGCCGCAATTGCCAGGTGCGAGGTACTTCTCGGAGAAAGCGTAGAGCTTCTTGCTGAAGGTTCAGACCTACTTCAAAGAAACGCCGGAGTTCACGACGCAACAGTAAGTCTGGAGAAATGAAAAACGCCGGGGATGCCCCCGGCGTCTCTACTGACTGTTACCTCTGAATTAGAAGACCGTACGCAGGCCAATATTCCAGCGCCAGTTTTCCTTTACGTCGCTACCAGTCGTCTTTTCAAGATCAACGAAGGTGTAGGTAGTATTCGTCAGGTTGAAGTTGGCACCGATGCCGTATTCAACCCAGGTGTCGCCGAGCTCGTCCTTGAGGTAAGCGACATTGCCATCCTTCGAAGCCGTACTTTCCATATCACCCATGAAGTCGTGCAGTACGGCCACGCGAGCGTAGATGCTGCCCTTCTGTTCGGGGAAGTAGAAGCCGGAACGGACACCAAGACGGCCAATCAAGCTGTCGTAGTCATCCTGTTCGACACGAACCCCATTGTGAGCCACGAAGTCATCGCCCATAATGCGACCGTAGGTGACACCTGCGGACGGTTCGACAAATGCCAGATCATTCATAGCAAAGTGCCAGCCGTATTCGGCGGCCACGCTGAACGCATTGTTGTCGAAATCTCCCTTCATGGTGCCGGACGTGAATTCATTCGACAGGCGCGAATACTTCGCGATCAGGTCGACGAACTGACCATTGTCGGCAAGCCACGTACCATAGACGGAAACACCGTACATGTCGCTGTCGCTCTCGCCCATGTCGAAAGTAGACGAACCATCGGTGTAGGAGAAAGCACCGCCAACCTTCCAACCGGCACCGACGTCATAGTCAGCACCTACCTGAACAGTGGTGTTCTTGGCATTGACGGACTGCGCACCGTATTCCTGTTCAGAGCCGTAAATACGAGCCCAGGCACCGACCGTACCATCGGCATCGCGAAGTTCGCCCATGCGCTTCAAAAGCGTGTCGTTTTCATGACGCCACTGGACAGCAGACAAGGCAGCGATGGAGCTGTAACCGTCGAGCTTCTGGTTTACTTCTTGGTGGATTTCGCCCTTGTTACCGTCCTTGTCGACGGTCTGAGAGATGGCCCCGTTGATGTCGCCTTCGGCGATGGTGTTCGTCTTGCTAAGCTCGGAATTGCCAGTAACGACAATCTTATTGTCGAGAGAGTCCATAGTCGCCTCTGCATCAACGACATCGTCCGCCGTAAAACCAGTCACGGACACGTCAAGTTTGACGTTTCCTGCCTGATTAACCGTCAACGTACCGGATTCGATGGTTTGATTGTCGTTGAGCGTTGCTGCGAGGCTAACGGTACCCCCCGTCCCCTCCAAAGCGTCCACATTAAGAGCGGCATTGCCTTGCACATCGAAAGAACCGCCAGAAAGGTTGACAGTATCAGCGTTGAGCTTGGTAACCGCTTTGTTCACGACGACAGTGCTGCCATCCTTCACTCCGAGCGTATTGACGAAGCTGTCGCCCGTCATTTGCCAACTGGCGTTGTCGGAGAGTTGGACGTTGAATCCGCTGACATCGCCATAAAAATCTTCCATATCGGAGTCAATTGTTTCAAATGTGCCACATTGCTTAAATGCACGTCCCGTCCATACGGAATCCGTGCCGACAAGGTTGATATTCACATCTGCATCGATCAAATTCCCGCTGTTCTGGGAGTCATCTGAAGTTGCCGGCGTGCCGAAAACAATGTCGCCGGTGAGCACGGTCTTATGTTTGCCGTCCTGATTAATGTTGATGGTTGAGTTACCACGCGCTTCAATCGCGTGCTTGGCCGTCACAGTAAGGTCGCCAGTCAGGTCGATTTTTCCGTTGGAGTATGCGGAGACGCCAATTTCCCCACCGTTGATCGTAATCGTGTCAGCCTTAACCTTGACAAAAGCCGTGTTATCCGGAGCTTCTGGCGTTTGAGAATTATTTTGAACATGGATACCGAAAGTCGAGGATTCGTCCATGTTGAGAGTGAGCGTTCCAGTCTTAATGGACAAAGAGCTTCCGGCTCCCGCAACGAAGAGGCCGACGTCCCCCTTGGCACTTACAACAGTATCGCCAGCGACATCAATGTTGATCTTGGCACCATTGCCTGCTTGAATACCTCGACCGAATTCAGAGTCAACAACCAGATTCTGCCCCTTGATGGTGCCAGTCTGATTTGTGGTCAGCCAAATGGCGCGTTTCCCACTTGTTGAATTTTCATATTTCCCAGTCGCCTTGATTGAAATGTCTTTTCCGGTGTGGTCAAGAGTAAAGCCGCTCGAAAGATCTTCAACGGGAGTAGTAACGCCATCAACTGTCACCACGCCTAAATCATAGGTCGGAGAAGCCGCACCTGCCTGAGATGCGAAACATAACGTAACTGAAGCGGCCAGTAAAGAATATTTGAACTTAGACATGATGTAGCCTCTGACAAGATGAGGAGGTTGAATAGAGGCTTTCAAGGTAAATGGAATTTTATGGGGGGGGGAGTGAAAACCCTAATATCATCGTAAATGACTGTAGCTCAGGCTGTTTCTGTTTGGTGATGATGTTGCGATTTTACAACGAAAGATAATCGCTTGACGGCATGGGATCTCTTCTCCGAGCCACTGGACAAAAAAAAATAGCGCCAGAACGAATCTGGCGCGTTGAGAGCTTACTTGTTGTGTGGTGGAGGAACTTCCTTCACCTCGAACGATTGACTGGTCATTTCGGAGTGGAGCTCTTCACCACATTTCGGAGTGGAGCTCTTCACCACATTTCGGGCAATAGACAAACTCTCGATCTTTGCCACCGGGGTTGACGTTGCCAGCAAGTTTGAATGCAACTTTCGTGCCGCATTTTGGACAAAGCGCAATGTAATAGTCTTTCCAAGGGTCCACTTACAAATCTCCGAATTAGATGCTCTGCTGTTCGATGATCTTCATTTCCATCGTCTTGAGGTCCACGCGAACGGTGACGCTTGCCTTCATCATTGCTCCGAAGCCATTCTTGGCTCGGAAAGTTGTCTTGACTATTGCGAACGGAGCCTCGTTCTTTCTGTTCAAGTGAAGCGTGTAGCTACTTTCGTCGTGCTTGTATGAGTCAGGATCATTGAGTGTCTTGAGCACGGCTTCTTCGGTTGGTTTGAAGGAGCCATCCCAAGGACTGAAGAGCTTAAAGAACGGATCAAGGTCAATGTGGGACTTGAATTTTTCAGGAATGTCCTTGTATTCGTTCAGACACCATCCGAGAACTTCTGTGGTCTTAAGATCGGAGGTAGGAAGAACGACAGCCCGTCTTTCCAAGTGGCTGGATTGGTTTGTATGATTTCTTCAACGATTGCTTGAGAAAATAGCCTTTCGAGGCGGCCTCGTAGGCGACTAGCTGTCTCTGGCTTTTCTGTCCAGATCGGTTTGAGGACTTCGAGGATGTCTCCTCGTGTGATGTCTTTGACGCGAAGTTGGCCGAGGATGGGGACGGCATATGTCTCGATCGTCGAGGACCACTGTTCTGCGTGCTTGGCGTTCTTCCAACGCTTTACATCCTTGATTGTGTCGATGGCACCAGGGTAGAAGTCTTTGAAGGTGATGTTCTCTCTGTTGTCATCTTCATCATGCTTCAAAGCCATCGGGTCAATTCCATCGGTGACCATCGCAAGGATTTTTGCAGCGCGAGTCTTGGCTGCGCTGATTGAGACACGAGAAGCGCCGCCTATGGACAAGTCCTTTCTGGTCCCGGCGAAGCGGTAGCGGACAACCCACTGTCGCGAAGATTCAGATCGAACCAAAAGCATCAACCCTCCGCCAAGCGAGTAGCGACCAGGCGGCAACGTTAAGACGTTCTTAGAAGTTACTTGAACCTTTACCTTTGCCTCCGAAAAGAACCACCAAAAGAACCACCAATGCAGTGTACTATGTGGCGAAATATGGCGTAATCTGACTGATTTTGAAGAAATGGCAAAGATGAGGGAGTCTTGAAAAGGCTTGATTTGCAAGGGGGATAAAGAAAAACCCCGAAGCCTCAAGGACTTCGGGGTTCGTAATATGGCGGAGAAGGGGGGATTCGAACCCCCGAGGCCCTTATTCGGACCTGCACCCTTAGCAGGGGTGTGCATTCGACCTCTCTGCCACTTCTCCGCAGAAATCCTTCCGCATGCGGTCGCGGTCGATGCGTATCGCAGGCGGGATGCTCTTGTATCTGCCGTCGGATCGGATTAGTCATTTCCGTCGGCCCTCGAACATCAGGAGTGGAAGCATAGCATGCCAAAAGGGAAAAAGCAAAAAAAACTTAAAAAAAGTCCGCCGCCTCCCTCCGAAGCCGCCGGGCGGCAGAGAAACGGCTGCCCGGCAAAAACAAAGCCGCCGATGCTTTCACATCGACGGCTTCTGAATTGGGTGGTGCGGTAGGCAGGATTCGAACCCACGACCCTCTGGTTCGTAGCCAGATACTCTATCCAACTGAGCTACTACCGCACTCGAGGATTTGAATGATACAGAGGTTTCGGGGAAATGCAAAATCGCATATGAAACAAAATGTTTCTGCGTTTTGGGCGTCCAATCCGTTTTCGGAGGCTCCATGGGAGGCGGATGAACGGAATTGACATCCTCCCGGCGTATAAATACGCGGGATTCCTCTTCACTTCGCGTCAAGACGCGACGAAAAGGACGGTTCCCGTTGCTGTCTTGTTGCCAAGCTCACTACACGGGCGAACTGAGCCTGTCCGGCTTTTCTTGAGGACATTGGTTGCCCCCACAACGTCGGCATTCGCGGTGTACCCGCATTTCTGACAACCGAAATGCGCCTGCGAAGGTCGATTTGACGAACTCGTGTATCCACAGATTGGGCAGGTCTGGCTCGTGTATTTCGGATCGACGAGAATGAGTCGTCCATTGGCCTTGAATACAGCCCAGTGGATGGCCATTCTCATCGCGTAGGGCGCAACGCGCGCCAGAGACCGGTTCAAGCCCGTCTTCTGCCTCACGTTTTTGCCCGGCTCCTCAACCGTGCCTCTGGCCGACTTCGTCATGTTCTTCAGCTTCAGATCTTCCATGGCCACCAATCCGGAATTCTGTGCGATGGTGTGAGCCGTCTTAAGCATGAAGTCCCGACGAATGTTGCGGATACAACGATGGTGATTCAGAATCTTCGCCTTCAGTCTTCTGCGCATGCGGCTGGGCTCCCGCTTGTCGAACGGGTTTGCCTTGCCCAACTTGGCAAGCTTTTGACGAGCTTCCTTGTTGCGGCAAAGCTGGCGCTGAAGTACGGCGATTTGCTTTTCGTGCTTCTTGATGGATTCGACATCGAGATGGAACGCCGTCCCGTCCGAGAGCGTCACCGTCTGGGCAATGCCCAGATCAATGTCGACCTCGCCGGGACGACGCGGACCGTCGTTGGCGAAATCCATCTCCGTCACGACCGAGACAATGCCCGCATTCGACGGAAACCGTCATCTGCTTGATCTTGCCTTGAATCGGACGCGACTTTCTGAATCGCACGAAGCCTGTCTTCGGGATGCGGACTCGACCGTTGGCCTCGTCCCAATCCGTCGGGCGAACTTGCGGAATGCGGAAGGAATCCCCATCGCCCCGAGCTTGGAACTTTGGGAAGCCCTTTTTCTTGGCCTTGAACGCTTGGATTGCAGCAGACGCGTCCATCAGGCACTGTTGAAGTGCCTGAGAAGGCGCTTCCTGCAACCACAACATGTCGTCTTCCTTTTTCCACAGCACCAACCGTCCGGCCAGCTCCGTGTACTTGAGAAAAGGAACCTCTTGTTCAAGGCACCGCTTCTGCAGTTCTATCGCCTTGTTCCACACGAAACGCCGACAGCCGGCAGCTTGAGCGAAGATTCGCTTCTGCTCCCGGGTAGGCATCAGTTCGAACTTGTAGGCGATATTGGCTTTCATGACTTCCGTCCTACACCGTCCTTTTCGAGAACGCATGGTTCGTAGACAATCTGCGAACCAGAAGAGTACCTCTCATCCCATCGATTGAAATCGAGGGCTTTCTCGGCTTGGATTTGTAAGTTTGACCCGAAGGCTTGACCTTCCGCGCCCTGACTGGGCTTTGCCTTGAAAGCCCTTTCTCAAAAGGATTGCGCGGCACCTATAATGCATCTACGGCAGAGCCGGACCCTCGAAAGCACTACTGCTTTCGCATGACCTCCGCATCCCGAGAAGACCATTTTGAAGACGGGACGGAGTCCGCCCCTCGCATGCCGAATCAAGGAGACAACACATGGCCATGAAGACCTACGACTTCGCCTACGGGCGCGGTCGCAAAACCTTTACCGTTGAAGAGGACCGCGTTCTGAAGGTGGTCCGCACCGAAGAGTTCCCGCCGATGGAAGACATCAGGGGCGGCGTGCTCGAGGCGATCCGCCACCCGATCGGCTGCCCGTCGATCGAGGAGATCATCAAGCCCGGCGACACCGTCGCCTTCATCTGCAACGACCCGACCCGCGTCGCCAACAGCTTCGACTTCATGCCGGTGCTCGTCGACGAGATGAACCGTCTCGGCGTGAAGGACGAGGACATGAAGATCGTCTTCGCGCTCGGCACCCACCGCGCCATGACGCACGAGGAGATGGTCGAGGGCGTGGGCGAGAACGTCGCCTCCCGCCTCAAGATGTACAACAGCATCTGCACGAATGACGACGACTTCGAATACTTCGGCACGACCTCCCGCGGCACGCCCGTGCACATCCACAAGGAGCTCTGCAACGTCGACCACGTGATCCTCACGGGCACGATCGTGCACCACTACTTCTCCGGCTACGGCGGCGGCCGAAAGGCCATCCTTCCCGGCTGCGCCGCGATGGAGACCGTTCGCGTCAACCACAGCTTCATGCTCGACGAAAACGCCGCGCTCGGCCGCACGACGGGCAACCCCTGCTACGAGGACCAGATGGAGGGCGTCGCGCTCTTCGCCAAGGGCCGCTCGCTCTTCCTCTTCAACGCCATCCTGAACGCCAAGCACCAGTTCCTGCGCATGTTCGCGGGCGACTATATCGCCGCGCACAAGGAAGCCTGCAAGTTCGTCGACGAGGTCTACGGCTGCGTCATTCCGAAGCTCGCCGACATGGTGATCGTCTCCTGCGGCGGCTATCCGAAGGACATCAACGTCTACCAGATGCAGAAGACCATGGAGAACGCCTCCTGCGCCGTCAGGAAAGACGGCGTCGTGATCCTGCTCGCCGACTGCGAGGAAGGCTCGGGCTCCAAGGTGCTCGAGGAAACCTTCCGCCGCCTCAAGACCCCGGCCGCCATCAAGGCCGAGCTCGAGGCCAACTTCAAGATCGGCGCCAACAAGGCATACGCCATCACGCGCCCGATCGAGAAGGCCCGCTACATCCTCGTGACGAGCCTTGACCGCCAGCTCGCGAAGGACATGCTCTTCACGGGCGCCGTCGACACCGTCGAAGAGGCCCTCGAGATCGCGAAGCAGTACGTGGGCGAGACGCCCGACATGATCCTGATGCCCGAAGGCTCCCTCACGGTGCCCCGCGTCGAATAAGGATCCTCCTGCGGCGGGCGTCTGCCGACGCCCCCGCATCCGAACGACTGCCGCCTGCCTGCGCCTCACCGGCCAGGCAGGCTTTTTGTCCAGAACCACATCTCGAGGCCAGCATGCCCGACAACATCCGCTTCGACATCGACCGCGACGTGCGCATCGGTCTGCCCGAAGCCGTCTTCTGCGAGGGCAAGAGCCACGACGCGCTCCTCTCGCTCCTCAAGCGCTTTGCGTCCGACGACGAGAAGCCCATTCTCTTCACGCGCCTCTCGGAATCCGTCTGGGCGCGCGTGCCCGAAGACCTTCGCGCCGCCTACGACTACGATCCCCTCTCCCGCACCGCCTGGCACCGCACCTGCCCGCGCCATGAAACGGGCCTTGCGAGCATCGTCTCCGCGGGCACGGCCGACGCGTTCGTGACGCACGAGGTCGCCCGCACGCTCGAGTACCTCGGCTGGACCGTCCGCCTCTTCGAGGACTGCGGCGTTGCGGGCCTCTGGCGCATCCAGGCCGCAAGGGACGACATCAACAAGGGCGACGTGGTCGTCGTCTGCGCGGGACTCGACGCCGCGCTCGCAAGCGTCATGGGCGGCCTCACCTCGAAGCCCGTCTTCGCGGTCCCCACGTCCGTGGGCTACGGCATCGCCGAAGGCGGCCGCGCTGCGCTCTCGAGCTGCCTCGCGTCCTGTGCGCCCGGCGTTGCCGTCATGAACATCGACAACGGCTACGGCGCCGCCTGCGCCGCCGCCCGCGTCCTCACCCTGCTTGAATCCGTGCGCGCTGCGCGCTGACCGAGGAGCACCGACCATGTCCGACCTCTTCAACCACCCGATCCTCACCGTCCGCATCCATGCGGGCTTCAACGCCAACGTTTTCCTAGCCGGCCTCCTCGCCCTGACGGGCCAGACCGCGGGAACGGCACAGGCCTACATGGCGCGCCGCTTCCCCGAAGTCGACGCCGCCATCGAATTCGGCCCGCGCGCCGTCAACGGCATCCTCGGCCACACGCTCTCGATCAGGACGCCGCACGAGCACGTCCACAGAACGCCCGCCGACATCCTCCGCCACTATGAGGCAAGCACGCTCTCCGACGAGGCGAAGGCCAAGGCCGCCGCCATCTGGTCCGTGGTCGCGAACGCCGAGGCCCGCGTGCACGGCACGACGCCCGATCACGTCCACTTCCACGAGGTGGGCCGCATGGCGAACATCATCGCAGTCGGGCTCATCGCCGACTTCATGACCACGATCGATCCCGCCATGATCGTCGCGAGTCCCCTCCCGATGACCGACGGCACCGTCAACTGCGCCCACGGCGTCGTGCCCTATCCCGCACCCGCCCTCTACGCGATGCTCGACGGCGTTGCCGTGCGCCCCTGGTCGGGCGAAGGCGAACCCGTGACGCCCACGGGGCTGGCTGTCCTGCTGGGGCTCGGCGCGCGCTTTGGCGGCTGGCCCGAGATGGTCGTCACCGACCACGTCACCGTCTTCACCCCGAAGGTCTTCGAGGGCGTCGCCAACGGCACGCTCATGGCCTTCGGCCAGCCCGTTCCCGCAGTCGAGTGAACGCCATGACGCCTGCCTTCGACGATCCTCGTCTTGAGCGGCTCGCCTCGAAGCTCTCCGAAGCCTCGAGCAACGGCGCGGTCACGCTCGCCTATTCGGGCGGACTCGACAGCCGCTTCCTCGCGTTCTTCGCAAAGCTAGCGGGCTTTCGCGTGAGGCTCCTGCACGTCACAGGCCCGCACGTTGCGCCCGCCGAGACGGCCGAAGCCGTCGCCGAAGCAAGAGCCATGGGACTCGAGGCCGAGCTCGTGCCACTCGATCCTGCGGACATGCCCGACCTCGCCGCCGCGGGACGCCTGCGCTGCTACATCTGCAAGCGCCACATCTTCACGGAGCTTCTCAAGATCGCCGGCGACGTCCCGCTCTGCGATGGGACGAACCACTCCGACCTCGCCGTCTACCGTCCCGGCCGCAAGGCTCTGGAGGAGCTCGGCATCCGCTCCCCGCTTGCAGAGGCCGACATCAGCAAGGACGAGATACGTTCGCTCGGCGCCGCACTCGGCTTTCGCAATCCGGGTCAGATGGCAAGACCCTGCCTGCTCACCCGCTTTCCCTACGGCATGAAGCCCGCGGCCCGCGACCTGATACTCGCAGCCGACGCCGAAGCCGCCGTCGAAGCCCTCATGAAGGAGGACGATCGGCTTCCGGGCCTGAGGTTCCGCTGCCGCTTCCCGGACGGCATCAGCCCCGTGATTCATCTCGAGCGAACTTCGGTCTCGCATGCAGAGGCACCGGAACTCCTTGCCGAAGGTCTCAGGAAGAAGCTCGGCGAGCGTGCGTCAGGGCTTCGCGTCGAGCTTGTGGACGAGCTCTCGGGGTGGTTCGACCGGCCCGTTCGGAACTGAGGAAGACAGAGCACAACAAAGAACAAAAGGCAGCGATCCCGAGGGAGCGCTGCCTTTTGCATTTGATTGAAGCCGCTTGGATTCGGCCCCTGAAAAAGGATCGCCCCGAATTCCTTGCGGAATCCAGGGCGATTTGTTCAGTCAAACTGATGTTCTATGCGAACGGGCAGTTATTAGAACTTGTGGACGAGACCGGCGTTGACAGCGGCGACGGAAGCCTTGTCATCATAGCCATCCTTGGAGCCCTTGTCATAGGAGTCCATGTAGTAGCCGGCACCGCCGTAGACGAACGTACGCTTGGAGAGCGGATATTCGTAGCCGACGGAGAAGGTGTAGCGCTGAACGTCGTTAGGAGTCGTGGTCTGATCTTCGGCATCCATGTAGCCGACGAGGACCTTGGCCGTACCGCCGAAGGCGGGAACGTCAGCACCAACGGAAAGACCGAAGCCGTCAAACGTACCGGTCTCGCCAGTCTGAATCATCTCGACGGCAAGGCCAGTGTCCTTGAAGTACTGCGTGGCGACGTAGAGCTTGGCAACGCCGAAGTTGTAGTTACCACCGAGGCTGACGGTCAGGGGATCGTCCTGTTCGCCAAGAGACTTGCCTTCATAATTGACAGACTGCTTGTTGGTCTGCGTCACGATACCAGCAAGATAGAGGTCGCCAGCGGCAAAGGTCGCACCGAGAGCATACTGACGGTCGGTTTCAGCGGAGCCTTCACGACCATGCTGGACACCAGTCGTCTCCGCATCATCATCCTTCTTGACATTCTTGTCGAAGGAGTACTGAGCGAGAAGGTTGAAACCGGCAAACGTCGGGGTCTTGTAGGTGATGGTGTTGTCCATGCGACCGAAGCCGGCGCCCATCACATACTTGTGACCGGCGATGTTAGACCAACCCGTGGAGAACGGGGAAACCTTGCCGCCGAAGAGACCGTAGCGGCCGTTGCCGGAAGCGAGTTCGCCCTGACGGCCCATGCCGAGTTCGCCGAAGTCGCCGCCAACGTAAAGCAGAGCTTCACGGTCGAAAAGGCGGCCTTCAGTGGCGAGCTGACCGTCATCGGAGTTGAAGCCGTTTTCGAGCGAGAAGCCGACCTTGACGCCGTTGCCGAGGTCTTCTTCACCCTTCACGCCGAAGCGGCTGGCGGAGTTCTGGCCGGAGCGCATGTCAAACTTATTAACGTCTTCGCCATAGCCCTTGTCCGTGGAGGTGTAGCCGAGGCCCGTGTCGATGATGCCGTACATCGTGACATTGGCGGCAAAGGCGGAACCGGCGAAGGCGCCAAGAACGGCGACAGCGGCGAGAGTCTTCTTGAACATGATTTGTTTCCTCATTGAGTGCCGCGCACCGTCTTTTGTGATGCGTCGGCGGCCGGCAGACTTGTCCTGGGAGGCGCTGCCGAATTTAGAGCGGCTAAGTTGGTCCGAGCCGCATCTGGTCTTTGGTCCGCGAGGACCTGTGCATATTCTCCCAAAGACTTCGCCAATTTCCTAATGCGCTACAGAGGACAAACAGACGGGGAAACATTGAAAACGCCTGTGGCTCTAGCCTTAAGGAGAAAAATAGGTGCTAACCCTCGCAACGTGACTTTCTCTCCGGAGTGTTGCATTCCTACAACAAACCGCCCTATTTCCGAGAATTCGACACGTGGACAGCCTGTAGAACGAAATGTCGACTTCGCTCACTCAGGGGTCCGCGGAGGGACTTTTTCCTCGATTTTTCGCCCCAAATTCCTGCGAACGTCGACCCCGTTCGCCCGAGAAAAACACCCCGGCTCCTTGCGGAACCGGGGTGCTTGGTTCAGTCAGACTGACGTTCTATGCGAACAGGCAGTGATCAGAACTTGTGGACCATGCCGAGCATGACTTCGGACGTTTTGGTCTTCGTTTCGACGCCGGCCTTTTCGGTCTTGACCTGCGTGTAGCCGGCGGCCGTGTAGAGGTACGTGCGCTTGGAGAGCGGGTATTCGTAGCCGACGCCGGTGATGATGTTGTTGCCTTCGGTGGCACCCGTCTTCACGTCTTCGTAGTCGTTCCAGCCGAGCTGAACCTTCAGCGTGCCGCCGACGAGCGGAGCCGTGCCACCGACAACGAAGCCGTAGCCCTTGTTGAGGGCGGTCTTCTTGTTGTCGGCGGTCTTGTCTTCATCCTTGCCGCCGTCGAAGTACTGGACGGCAACCATCGGCTTGACCATGCCGAAGTCATAGTTGGCAAAGGCAGACACGACGGTCTGGTTGTCGTCGTTGGTCTGGTCCTTGAGTCCGGTACGGTTCCAGTCCGTCTGGCTGTAGACGAGGCCGGCGTTGAGAGCACCGGCACCGTACGTCACGCCGAGGGCGTAGTAGCGGTCGGCGTCGGAGGAGCCTTCCTCAGTTTCAATGGCGACGCCCTTGTCATTGACGTTGGACTTCTTGAGAGAGGCCTGGGCGAGAACCGTCACGCCGGCAAACTTCGGAGACTGGTAGGTGAGCGTGTTGTCCATGCGGTCGCCGAGACCGAGGAAGACCTTACTGGTCTTCGCGATGTTGTCCCAACCCGTGCTCATGGCGGTGGCGCCGGAGCCCATCTGACCGTAGCGGCCGACACCGGAATCAAGACCGCCCGTGCGGCCGGCGGAGAGTTCGCCGTACGGCGTCTGAACGAACAGGATGGATTCGCGGTGGAAAAGGCGGGAGCCCTTGTCGAAAGCGCCGTCGTCCGCCTTGAAGCTGTTTTCAAGGTTGAAGCCAACCTTGTAGCCGTTGCCGAGATCTTCGGAACCGCGAAGGCCGAAGCGGGAGCCGAATTCCTTGGCGTTTTCCATGGAGAACGTGTTGACGCGGTCGTGGCCGGCAACGTCTGC
>OGGT01000764.1_pt1 | contig 13647 bp, 10 predicted proteins | sample 1571311 | NCBI WGS metagenome assembly OGGT01 (sample SAMEA2581931, study PRJEB24529) | metagenome | biome: Human gut stool | place: China | collected 2011
GTGTGCGGTGCGGCCCGCACCAGCTCGTCGTGGGCGCGGGCCTCGAATATCTGCTGGGCCTGCTGGCACCGCTCCTGCCCGGGCCGGCGGCAGTGGAAAACCCCGGCTATCCCCGCGCCCGGCAGGTGCTGGAAAACAACGGCATCTCCTGCTGTTGTCTGCCGGTGGATGAGGACGGGCTTTCCATCCGGGCGCTGTCGGAGTCGGGGGCGGCGGTGTGCTACGTCACCCCCAGCCACCAGTTCCCCACCGGGGTCACCATGCCCGCCGGACGCCGGGCCGAGCTGCTGCACTGGGCGGCCCGCGCCCCGGGACGGCGGTACATCATTGAGGACGACTACGACTCCGAGTTCCGCTTTGACACCCGCCCCCTGCCCAGCCTGCAGGGCATGGCCGGGGCCGACGGCCCGGTGGTCTACCTCTCCACCTGCTCCCGCAGTCTGGCCCCCGGCATCCGCATCGCCTACATGGTGCTGCCCCGGCAGCTGCTGCCCGCCTGGCGGGCAAAGTACCGGATCTATTCCTGCACCGTCAGCCGGTTTGAGCAGCAGACCCTGGCCCGCTTTATCCGCGAGGGCTACTTCACCCGGCATCTTGCCCGGGAGCGCGTGGCCTACAAGGCCCGGCGGGATGCTCTGGCTGCCTCTCTGCGCGCTGCCTTTGCGCCGGACGAGCTGACCCTGACCGGCCTGCACACCGGCCTGCATCTGTTGGCAAGGCTGAAAAATGCCCCGCCGGATGCCGCCCTTCGCGCCGCCGCAAAGGCGCAGGGCGTGGCCCTGAGCCTGCTGAGCGATTATGACCTGACCGGCGGGGAACAGGATTTTTCCGGTACGTTTGTGCTGGGCTATGGCTCCCTGAGCGAGGCATCATTCCCCGAGGCGGGCGAAACGCTGAGGAAGGTCTGCACCGCCGCTTGGGAAGCGTCTGTGACCGTGTAAGTGCCCGCTTTTGCATCCCACGCCCCGGGCAGGGCCTCGGCGTGGGGGAGGACGCTGTTGTTGGCCAGAAACTCCAGGACCGTGCCCAGCAGGGTATAATCCTGTGCTGCAAAGTCGGTGAGCAGGGCCGTGCTGCTGGCCCGCAGGGCATCCGGCAGGGTGGCGGGCAGCAGGTCCAGATCCTGCCGGAGAAAAGCATCCCACACGGCAGCGCGGGCCGCTGCGGTGCGTACTGGTGAAAAGGCTTCGTCGGCCTGCAGCTGGCACAAGAATTCGTGCGCGTCCCCGGCGGAAATGCCCTGCACGGCCCGGCTGCGGCCATGGCGGGCAAGCTCTTCCTCGGTCAGTGCGCCGGTAAAGCCCACCCGCACCGGCCCGTACCGGCTGGCAATGCGCTCCAGCACATCGGGAGAAAAGGCCAGATACCTTGTGCCCTCCGGCAGGGCCAGCACCTGTGCCAGCGCTTCGCGGCAGCGGGCCGGGCCAGCGGCGGCATAGCAGCGGGCAAGGGATGTTTCTTCTTCTGCAAAAGGCACAGTGAGCACGGCAGGCACGCTGAGCAGATGCACGCAGTTCTGGCTGGCGTTCAGGTAGGCCAGCACAAAGCCGGGCTGTTCGCTGGAGACGCACAGAAGCACGGTGAGCTGGTCGGTGGTCTTGGGCAGCTGGATGGGCACACCGCTCTCGCTGCGGGCAGCCTGCCGCAGCTGGGTGCGCAGCTGCTGACGGGACAGCAGCACTGTGCCGCCCACCAGCGGCACCAGCACCAGCAGCGAAGCAAACAGTGCTGCCCAAAAGGGCTTCCAACCTCCACTGCGCATGGGATACACCGCCTTTCCTTTGCATAAAGCTTTGGCCTGCAGGCAAGACTTTATGCAGAAAAGGAGGCGTTTGCAGATGAAAAACAAAAAAGAGACAGCACCGACCACAGAGAAAGAACGGGAGAACTTCTGGCTGGAGATCGGCCCCGCCAGCGCCTATTACGGCACAGATTCTTACGAGACCGCGAAAGAAAACGGCGATGCCAGCCCGGATGGCAAAGCCCGGGGGTTTGAAGGCGCAGAGCCGAAAGAAAAGTAAAATAAATTTATGGCAGCGCTATGATGAGGGAGAATAAAAGTAATACCAAAACAAAATTCATCTGTCGGCATAACAGATGAAAAAGCAGCGTATGATATACAAAATGTCTTGCGCACAAGGACAGAATATGGTATAGTCTTTCTATCGCGCACAACTGTGCGCCGGAAGAACTGAAAAAGACGTGCACGGCGGAGAAAGACCGTGCACTCTGGAGAAGCCCGCTTGTAAAGTGGGTGCCGAAGGTGTAAGGCCGCAGGGAAAGCGGCTGTATCTCTCAGGCAAAAGGACAGAGCTATCGTCTTTGCGCAATGGGGCGCAGCCGGGAATGCGGCGCACCCCGGCTGCGGAAAATGAGAGCGCTCCGAATTTTGCGGGCAGAGCCTTTGGTGGGTTCTGTCCGCTTTTGTTTTGTGTATAGGGGGAAAGAGAGAATGGTCGAGATGATCACGCAGGTGAACAATGCCATCAATGGCGTGGTGTGGGGGCCGTTTGGTCTGGCACTGCTGTTCTGCACCGGCTTCTGGATGAGCGCCCGCACGGGCTTTTTCCAGTTCCGCAAAATGGGCTACTGGCTCCGGCACACCATCGGAGCCATCTTTACCAACAAGGACGTCACCGCCCACACCAGCAAGGAAGACATGGCCATCAGCCAGTTCCAGAGCATGTGCACGGCGCTGGCGGGCACCATCGGCACCGGCAACATCGTGGGTGTGGCAACGGCCATCGTTTCCGGTGGGCCGGGAGCCATCTTCTGGATGTGGGTCATGGCATTGCTTGGCATGATGACCAGCTTTTCGGAGAATGTGCTGGGCGTGTACTACCGCCGCAAAAACGAAAAAGGCGAGTGGTCGGGCGGTGCCATGTACTACCTCACCGATGGTCTTGGCGCAAAGAAGGGCTGCAAACAGCTGGGCAAGGTGCTGGCAGTGCTGTTTGCCTGTTTCTGCATTCTGGCTTCCTTCGGCATTGGCAACATGAGCCAGATCAATTCCATCGCGGGCAACATGAACGCTGCTTTTGGCGTACCGACCCTCGTCACCGGCCTGTGCCTGATGGTGGTCACGGCCCTTATCGTCATTGGCGGTTTGAAGCGCGTTGCCGCTGTTACCGAAAAGCTGGTGCCGCTCATGGCCCTGTTCTACATTGCAGGCGCGCTCATCATCGTAGTGCTGCACGCGGGCAACATCCCAGCGGCATTTGCGGCTATTTTCAAGGGTGCGTTCAACCTGAACGCGGCAGGCGGCGGTGCGCTGGGCTACGGCATCAGCCAGACCATCACCTGGGGCTTCAAGCGCGGTGCCTTCTCCAACGAAGCCGGTCTCGGCTCTGCCGTCATGGTCAACTCCGCTTCCAACGTCAAGGAGCCGGTGCATCAGGGCATGTGGGGCGTGTTTGAGGTGTTTGCCGATACCATCGTGGTCTGCACGCTCACTGCTCTGGTCATCCTGACCACCGGCGTGGTAGACCTCGAGAGCGGCGCTGTCCTCGCAGGCGTGCAGGACAATGCGCTGGTAGGCCAGGCGTTCACGGCGGCTTTCGGCAGTTTCGGCCCGAAGTTCATCGCCGTGTCCATCCTGCTGTTCGCCTACTCCACCACCCTCGGCTGGAGCCACTACGGCACCAAGGCCGTGGAGTATCTCTTCGGCACCACCGGCAGCCGCATCTACAAGGTGGTCTTTGTATGCATGACCGTGGTGGGTGCCACCATGAAGCTGGGCCTTGCGTGGGATCTTTCCGACACTTTCAACGGTCTGATGATGATCCCGAACCTGATCGGCGTGCTGGTGCTGTCCGGCACTGTGGTGGACATCACTCGCAACTACTTCGACCGCCGGGTGAAGGGCAAGGACATCGAACCCATGTGGTCGGCTTTCCTGGAGTACCAGAAGCAGGAGGAGGCCGAAGCCGCCGCAGAGGAAGCGGAGCTGGAAAAGGCCGCAAACGAATAAAATACCCAAAAGCAAGGGCTGTCTGTGAATGAGGACAGCCCTTGCTTTTGTCTGCTGCCCTGCCTTATAATAAATTAAAAAACAGGGGAGGGAACACCCATGAGCGAATTTTCCCATCTGAAAAACAAACTCCTTGCCGAACAGGTGGAGGACGAAATTTACCACTATATTCTGGATACCCCGCTGGAGCCGGGAGCCAAGCTGCCCAATGAATTTGAGCTGGGCGAAAAGTTCGGTGTGGGCCGCAGCACGGTGCGCGAAGCGGTGAAGCTGCTTTCCAGCAAGGGCATCGTGGAGGTGCGGCGGGGCTCCGGCACCTATGTGGTCACGACTGCCAAGGGCCTTTCGGACCCGCTGAACCTGCGCAGCGTGCAGGACAAGAACGCGCTGGCACTGGATCTGGTGAACGTGCGCCTGCTGCTGGAACCGGGCATGGCCGAGATGGCAGCGCTGAACGCTTCCGACGAGGACATCGAGCGCATCCAGCGCCTGTGCGACCGGGTGGAGAGCAAGATCCACAGCGGTGATCTGTACATTGAGGACGACATCGCATTCCATACCTGCATCGCAGAGAGCAGCAAGAACATGGTGGTGGAGCAGCTCATCCCCATTATCGATACGGCGGTCATGATGTTCGTGAATGTTACCCACAAAAAGCTGACGGAGGAGACCATCCTGACCCACCGCATGATCACCGAAGCCATTGCCCGGCATGACTCCATTGGCGCCCGGTCTGCCATGGTGATGCACCTGAACTTCAACCGCAACTGCATCCGAAAGCTTTACGACGGCGAATGGGAAACCTGACGCCGCTGCATTTTACGTCCCCGCACAGTGCAAGGTCTGTGCGGGGACTTTTTACGTTTGAAGTTGTCTGATGACTTTTTAAGACGAATGACACAGAAAAGTCGAAAAACTGGTTAGATTATATGATGTATCCAAGATTTCAGAGCAATGTGCACGAAAAACTGGGCTGGTTATTGTTATAAAGTGGGTTCTGACTGCGACAACTTGCAAACGAGGCGGGATTCGATTAAAATGAACATGTAAGATGTCCGACAGTCAAAAAGGACGATTTGCAAAGCAGAAAAAGAGTATTTTGGAGGTACGATCATGGAACTGCGTTCTCAGGCAGTGCGTAAACTGGCACCGGAAAACGATCCGCTGAAGATCGGCATGGGCTGGAAGGTGGACGACCTTGCAAAGCCCCAGATCATGGTGGAGAGCACCTTTGGCGACAGCCACCCCGGCAGCGCCCATCTGGATCAGTTCGTGAAGGAGGCTGTACAGGCAGTCAACACCCACGGCGGCAAGGCTGCACGCTATTTTGCAACCGATATGTGCGACGGTATCGCACAGGGCCACGACGGCATCAACTACTCGCTGCCCCACCGTGACGCCATCGTGAATCTGGTGGAAGCTCAGGCCAACGCCACCGTGTACGACGGCGGCGTGTTCATCGCCAGCTGTGACAAGTCCATGCCGGCCATGCTGATGAGCATTGGCCGCCTGAAGGATATGAGCGCCATCGTGGTCACCGGCGGCGTCATGGAAGCCCACACCCTGCCCAAGGAGTATGTGGTCAACGACCCCGCCTGCGCCATCAACGACCTGCTGACGCTGGAACAGATCGGCAAGTTCGACGCATGGGAAAAGACGGGCGTGATCCCCAACGAGCAGCTGGACTACTACAAGCACAATGCCTGCCCCAGCTGCGGTGCCTGCTCCTTTATGGGCACCGCTTCTACCATGCAGATTATGGCCGAGGCTCTGGGCCTGATGCTGCCCGGCACCGCCCTGATGCCGGCCACCGCCCCGGAGCTGAAGCAGGCTGCCTATGATGCCGGCGTTCAGGTGATGAAGCTGGTGGCCGAGGGCATCAAGGCCAAGGACATCGTCACCATGAAGAGCTTTGAAAACGCCATCATGGTGCACGCCGCCATCTCCGGCTCCACCAATGCCACCATGCATCTGCCCGCCATTGCACACGAGTTCGGCTTTGAGATCGATGCCGACACCTTTGACCGGATGCACCGCGGCGCACACTATCTGCTGAACATCCGTCCTTCCGGCGACTGGCCCGCACAGTACTTCTACTATGCAGGCGGCGTGCCCCGCGTGATGGAAGAGATCAAGTCCATGCTGCATCTGGACGTGATGACTGTCACCGGCAAGACGCTGGGCGAAAACTTGGAAGACCTGAAGAAGAACGGCTTCTACGAGCACTGCGACGAGATCCTGCAGGAAAAGACCAAGGGCCTGGGCATCAAAGTCACCCGCGAGGATATCATCCACAGCTTTGACAACGCCAAGGGCACCGACGGCAGCATCGCTATCCTGAAGGGCAATCTGGCCCCGGAGGGCAGTGTCATCAAGCACACCGCCTGCCCCAAGAACATGTTCCACGCCACCCTGCGCGCAAAGCCCTTTGACAGCGAGGAAGAGTGCATCAGCGCCGTTCTGAACAAGCAGGTCCAGCCCGGAGATGCCATCTTCATCCGTTACGAAGGCCCCCGCGGCAGCGGCATGCCCGAGATGTTCTACACCGGCGAGGCCATCTGCGCCGACCCGAAGCTGGCTTCCAGCGTGGCGCTCATCACCGACGGCCGCTTCTCCGGCGCAAGCCGCGGCCCGGTCATCGGCCATGTCAGCCCGGAGGCCGCTGTGGGCGGCCCCATCGCTCTGGTGGAAGAGGGCGATCTCATCCGCATCGATGTGCCGAACCGTCAGCTTGCCATCGTGGGCGTGAACGGTGAGGAAAAGACCCCCGAAGAGATGGAGGCTATCCTTGCCCAGCGCCGTGCCAACTGGAAGCCCAAGGCTCCCAAGTACACCAAGGGCCTGCTGAAACTCTACTCTCAGCACGCCGTCAGCCCCATGAAGGGTGCATATATGGAGTAAAAACGCTTCGTTTGCGATAAAAACCAAAAACAAAAATCAACTGTTCAGCGTTGTTTTGCTGAACGGTCTGGATAAAGTTACGCCAAAAACAAAAAAGCGGATATTGCTTCACCTATAAAAACCATCGAAATCCGGTGTCCGTCTGCGGGGACGGCGCTGAAATAAGACCCAAAGCATACAAAATATCAAAAAATGGAGGAAACGTTTATGACAGCTGTTGCAACCCCGGACGCCGCACGGCTCGTGTTCGCCGCGGTGGCGGGCCTGATCCTTTTGCTCATCCTTATCATCAAGTTCAAAGTCCACGCCATGATCTCCATCCTGATCGGTGCGGTGGGCATCGGCCTGATGGCCGGTATGCCCCTGTCTGACATCATCGGCTCGGTCAACGAAGGCATCGGCAACACCTTAAAGGGTATCGCTCTTCTGGTGGGCCTTGGCTCCATGTTCGGTGCCATTCTGGAAGAATCCGGCGGCGCACAGACGCTGGCTGTGACCATGGTGCGCAAGTTCGGCGACGAAAAAGCCGCATGGGCGCTGGGTATCACAGGTCTGGTGGTGGCCATGCCGGTGTTCTTTGATGCAGGACTTATCATCCTCATTCCGCTGGCCTTCTCTCTGGCAAAGCGCACCAAGCGCTCGGTCCTGTACTATGTCATCCCTCTGCTGGCCGGTCTGGCTGTCGGCCACGCCTTCATCCCTCCCACGCCGGGCCCCGTTCTGGTGGCCAGCATGCTGGGCGTTGATCTGGGCTGGGTCATCCTCATCGGCATCTTCTGCGGCATCTTCGCCATGATCGCTGCCGGTCCCATCTGGGGCTCCATCTGCGGCAAGAAGTATATGATCGAGGTGCCCGAGCACGTTGCACAGCAGGCAGACATCGACGAGAGCAAGCTGCCCAAGTTCGGCACCATCGTGGGCATCATCCTGATCCCGCTGGTCCTCATCATTGCAAACTCTGTGGCAAAAGTGGTGCCCGCTCTGGCTGGCATCCAGCCCGTTCTGGCCTTCCTCGGTGAGCCCTTCATGGCTCTGCTGCTGGCTACCATCGCTGCTATGTATCTGCTGGGCACCCGTCACGGCTATAACAATGCCCAGCTGGAAAAGATCATGACCAAGTCCCTTGAGCCCACCGGCATGATCCTGCTGGTCACTGCCTGCGGCGGCGTGCTGCGCTACATGCTGCAGAACTCCGGTCTGGGCGATGTCATCGGCAACGCCGTGGCAAACGCCAGCCTGCCGCTGGTTCTGGTGGCCTTCATCGTGGCTGCTCTGGTGCGCATCTCCGTTGGTTCCTCTACCGTGGCTATGACCATGGCAGCAGGCATCATCTCCGCCATGCCCGGCCTCAGCGAACTCAGCCCGCTGTATCTGGCCTGCGTCACCGCTGCCATCGCCGGCGGCTCCACCGTCTGCTCCCACTTCAACGACTCCGGCTTCTGGCTGGTGAAGAGCCTTGTGGGCATGGACGAAAAGACCACCCTCAAGACCTGGACCATCATGGAAACTCTGGTTGGCGGTGTGGGCTTCCTGGTAGCACTCATCATCTCCTTCTTTGCTTAATCATCCTCCTCTGCGGGGCTGTGCCTGCACACAGTCTGCGCAATGCTTTGCAAATTCCTGAAAACTCCTCAGTGCAGCAGACCCCCGGGCGGTTTACCGTCCGGGGGTCTGCTGCTTTCTGTATTATAAAAGCGGAAGATCCGGCCCGGAGGCCAGCTGGATGAAGGCGTCCATTTCCCGGGTGCAGCATTTATCCTTGTGGTAGAACATCTGGCGGTACATGGTCAGCCGGAAGTCTGACACCTCCAGAATGCGCAGATCTCCTCTGGACGCAGGCTCGGCCACAGCGAAGCGCGGCAGCAGGGAAATGCCGGAGGAGCGCTCCAGCATCTTGATGATAAAGGAGGTATCGCTGATCTCAAGGCTGGGGGTCAGCTCGATCTGGCGGGAAGCCAGAAACCGGTCAAAGGTGCGGCGGTAGTTGGCGTTGCGTTCGGTGAGGAAGAAGGGCTTGTCCAGAAGCTCTGCCACCCGGTACGGGCCGGGGTGGCCGAGGTCGATGTCCGGGGAGGCCACGAACACCACTTCTTCCGGGATCTCGTTGCATTTGTGCCAGCTGTTGGAGTAGCGCGGCTCGTCCAGAATGCAGATGAGGTCCACCTCGCCGCGCTCCATCTTTTCGATCAGCTCTTCCGGGGAGCCGGTAGTGACCCGAAGGCTGACTTTGGGGTGTTCCACCCGGAACTGATGCATCAGGCCGGGCAGACGGAAAAAGCAGAGAGATTCCAGCGTGCCGATGTGCAGGCAGCCCTCCAGCTCGGCATCCTCGCTCAGGGCGCGGCGGGCGTTGTGGATGGTATCCAGAATGCTGTTGGCGTATTCCAGAAAGCACTGACCCTGTGCGGTCAGGATCACCCGCTTGCCCATGCGGTCGAACAGGCGCACACCCAGCTCTTCTTCCAGCGCTTTGATCTGCACGGTAACGGCAGACTGGGAATAGCCCAGACTTTCCGCTGCCTTGGAAAAGCTCTGGAACTGGGCGGCACGGATCAGGGTGTTCAGCTGGCGCACTTCCATGGCAAAGCTCCCTTACTATTAAGATTTTTAAACCATAACTTTATTTTTATGAATTTGAATCATGCATATGTCTATGTTAAACTAAATGTGTCAACACGTCAAGTGAAAATTTGACGTTTCGTGAAAGGCTGGCCGTGCGGGCTGCGGCGGAGAGAGCGCTGTCAGGTGCTGCACAAAGGTCAGAATAGGAAAAGGAGGATTTTATTCTTATGGAAAAGAAAAAATTCAAGCTCGGACTGCTGCCGAAGCTGCTCATCGCCATCGTGCTGGGCATCATCATCGGCCAGTTCTTCCCGGTGTGGTTCTGCCGGGTCGTCGTCACGGCATCCAGCATCTTCAGCTCGTTCCTGAAGTTCATCATCCCGCTGATGATCGTGGCCTACGTCACCATGGGCATTGCCGACCTGAAGAGCGGCGCAGGCAAGCTGCTGCTCATCACGGTGGCTCTGGCCTACGGCTCCACCCTGATCGCAGGCTCGGCATCCTATCTGGTGTCCGCAAGCCTGTTCCCCAGCTTCATGAGCGAAGGCGCTCTGGAACAGATTGCCGCCACGGCTGACAACTCTCTGGTCAGCTACATTTCCATCTCCATCCCTCCGCTGCTGGACACCCTGTCTGCCGTGGTGCTGGCCTTCGTGCTGGGCCTGTGCATGTCCACCTTGCGCGGCAAGACCATCGGTGATACACTTTATAATGGCATGAAGGACTTCTCCGGCATCATCGATCAGGTGCTGCACAGCGTCATCATCCCGCTGCTGCCCCTGTACGTCTGCGGTACCTTCATCGACATGACCAAGTCCGGCAAGACCTACGCCATTCTGGGCATCCTGTGGAAGGTGTTCCTGGTGGTCATCATCATGCATCTGGTCTGCATCTTCCTGCAGTTCTGCGTTGCAGGCGCTGTGAGCCACAAGAGCCCCTTCAAGATGATCCGCAACCAGATCCCCGGCTACACCACCGCTCTGGGCACTCAGTCCTCTGCAGCCACCATCCCGGTCAACCTGCAGTGCGCTGCGGCTGATGGCGTGAGCGAGCAGATCCGCAACTTCGTGGTGCCTCTGTGCGCAAACATCCACATGGCAGGCTCCATGATCACTATTACCGCCTGCGCAACTGCCGTCTGCCTGATGAACCAGCTGCCCATCAGCCTTGCTACCGTGGTGCCCTTCATCATGACGCTGGGCGTTGCCATGGTGGCTTCTCCCGGTGCTCCCGGCGGCTCCATCATGACCGCTCTGCCCTTCCTGTACATGATCTTTGGCGCTGAGGCCGGTGACCCCAATGGCCCCATCTGCGCCATCATGGTGGCTCTGTACATCACTCAGGATTCCTTCGGCACTGCCTGCAACGTCTCCGGCGACAACGCCATCGGCGTGATCGTGGAGACCATCTACCAGAAGTTCATCAACAAGAGCAGCGCAAGCGTCTGATGCGCGGCGCGGTTCTTGACCTGACAGGAGTGACACCCCATGGCATTTATCAGTGTTTTTGATGTTCTGGGCCCGAACATGATCGGCCCTTCCAGCTCCCACACCGCAGGCGCGGAGATCATCGCCTTTCTGGCACAGAAGATGATCGCCCCGCCGCTGAAGCGGGCGGACTTTACCCTCTACGGCTCCTTTGCCAAGACCTACCACGGCCACGGTACCGACCGCGCCCTGCTGGGCGGCATCATGGGCTTTTCGGCCGATGATACCCGCATCCGGGATTCCTTTGCCATTGCCACCGACCGCGGCCTTGGCTACAGCTTCACCCCCAATGAGGTGGAGACCGACATCCACCCCAACACGGTGGATATCCGCATGGAGAATGCGGCCGGTCAGGTGATGACCGTGCGCGGTGAATCGCTTGGCGGCGGCAAGGTGCGCATCGTGCGGATCAACGGCGTGGAGGTGGACTTTACCGGCGAGTACAATGCCCTCATCGTGGTGCAGAAGGACAAGCCCGGCGTGGTGGCCCACATCACCAAGATCCTCAGCGACCGCAGCGTGAACATCGCGTTCATGCGTCTGTTCCGCGAGGAAAAGGGGCACACGGCTTACACCATCGTGGAGTCGGATGAGCGCCTGCCCGAGGGTGTGGATCAGCTGCTGCTGGCAAACCCGAACATCAACGATGTAATGGTCGTGCAGCCGTAAGGAGGGACGAGCGATGAACATGGATTTCAAGTCCGCCAAGGAGCTGCTGGACCTGTGTGAGGAAAACCAACTGCCCATTTCGGAAGTGATGCGCCAGCGGGAATGCCTGCTGGGCGAAACGCCCCGGGATGCTGTGGATCACCGCATGGCAAAGGCATGGGAGATCATGCACGCTTCTGCCACCCAGCCGCTGAAAAAGCCCATCAAATCCATGGGCGGCCTGATCGGCGGCGAGGCCAAAAAGCTGGAAACACATTATAATAAGAAGAAAAACATCTGCGGCGACGTGCTGCAGAAGGCCATGACCTACGCCATGGCCGTGCTGGAAGTGAACGCTTCCATGGGCCTGATCGTGGCTGCACCCACCGCAGGCTCTGCAGGCGTGGTGCCGGGCATGATGCTGGCCCTGCAGGAGTGCTACCGTATCTCCGACCAGCGCATCGTGGATGCCCTGTTCAACGCCGGTGCCGTGGGCTATCTTGCCATGCGCAACGCCACCGTGGCCGGTGCCGTGGGCGGCTGTCAGGCCGAGGTGGGCGCGGCCAGCGCGATGGCCGCCGCCGCTCTCTGCCACCTCAAGGGCGGCGCGCCGGAACAGTGCGCCGCTGCCGCCGCAATGGCTCTGGGCAACCTGCTGGGCCTCGTCTGCGACCCCGTGGCCGGCCTCGTGGAAGTTCCCTGCGTCAAGCGGAACGTCGTCGGCGCCGTGAACGCCGTCTCCTGTGCGAATATGGCCCTTGCCGGGGTGGACTACGCCATCCCCTGTGATGAGGTCATCGACGCCATGGGCCGCGTGGGCAGCCTCCTCTCCCCCGACCTCCGGGAGACCGGTCAGGGCGGTCTTGCCGCCACGCCTACCGGCGTCCGCATCGCCCAGACCCTCGCAGAGCAGGGCTGATGCATAGAAAATAAAAGAAAAGTGAATGAAAAGACGTTCTTTTTCAGGAATCTCAAAAATATTTCCGAAAAAGTGTTGACAAAACCCCGGTTCAGTGATAAAATACATCATGTTCCGAACGGAACGTATGCGTTGGTAGCTCAGCTGGATAGAGTGACTGACTACGAATCAGTAGGCCGGGGGTTCGAGTCCCTTCCATCGCACCAGAAAATGCCGTGAAATCGAAAGATTTCATGGCTTTTTTGTTTTTCTGGCAGAGTCTGCACACTTTTGCACATCTCCTGCACACTTTACAAAAAAGCCATGAACTCTTTGCATCGCTTGCACAGCGTGTATTTCGCTGCACAAAAAAGAATCTTTTACGCGAAGAGCACCCGCGTCAGCTCGCGGCGTTCCTCTGCGTCCATCTGCCGGATGGCTTCAAGGATCATTTTACCCGTGATTTTTGTTGCCACCGGCGTTTTGTTTTCCGGGGGTTCCTGCGGCTTTGCACCGGCCACATCCTGCGTGTAGAAGTCGGCTTCGATCTTCTCGGTTAACTCCAACCGGGGCTTGTCCTGCGTGTGGGCGTAGGTGTCCATCAGGACGGTGGCGGTTGCATGGCCGGTGTTGCCCTGCACCGACTTGAAGTCACCGCCAGACTGCAGCAGCTGGTAGGTGGCACTGGAATGGCGCAGACCGTGGAACACGATCTTCTCAAACTCCGGGTGTTCTGCTCGCCACTGCCGATACCACTTAGTCAGAACGTCCGGGGCAATGGGTAAGCCGTCTGGTAAGCGGAACAGCTGACCGCAGTTGCTGTACTTTTCCGGGGCGCTCTGCTCGTCCTGCTTCATCTTTTCCAGCCATGCCAGAAGCTCCTCTTTCAAGGGCTTGGTCATGTACAGGATGCGGTTGGACTTTTTGGTCTTAGTCCGCTTGAGGATCAGCGAGGACTTGCTCCCCTCCCGTCTGTCCGGGAAGGTGTGGTAGATCTGGGTGGGGTCGATCTTGGACAAGGCGACCTTGTCGGCACGCTGCAGGGCTTTGTTCACCGAGATGGTTCCCCGTCCGTCTGCTGCATCAAAGTCGAGGTCTCCCGGCTGCAAGCCGAGGATCTCGCCCTCACGGAGCGAGAGGATCATGCTCATGTGCACAGCCAGATGCAGGGCAGGGTTCTC
>OGGT01000769.1_pt1 | contig 13483 bp, 9 predicted proteins | sample 1571311 | NCBI WGS metagenome assembly OGGT01 (sample SAMEA2581931, study PRJEB24529) | metagenome | biome: Human gut stool | place: China | collected 2011
TTCGCAAGGAAGGACATTCCTATAATATGGTATCACACCGACGGTCATCCCGATTATCACAAGCCGGGAGACGAAGCCCTGCGCATCAACTACGACAAAGTGATGAACATAACACGCGCCGCGTTCCTCAATCTTTGGAACCTTGCCAACGCGGAAGACTATTGACTGTATGCCGTAACGTGGTGTCTTTCATGCCTGTAAAATATGAACCTCCCGCTGCGTAAAGGCATTCCGCAGCGGGAGGTTCACATTATTAATATATATAGGCAGCCTCATTAATATATATAGGCAGCCTCACCTCACCATGATACAGATTGTCCTGTATCCGGATTTTACCGCCGCCGGTTTGCCGGACGTCTCAGTAGAGCAGCATCAGACCCGCGAACGCCGCCCAGCCAATCATCTTTATAGGGTTTATCCTCATCACTTTCGTGCCCACATACGTAGCCACGAACAACCAGACACTTATCCAGAACTGCCACGGATTCTCCTCAACGGAGGAGAAGTTCTCCTTTGTCATGAGCAGCAGAGCAGCCGCTCCGAGCAGTCCTACCACCGCCGGGCGTAGTCCGCTGAACACGTCCTGCACCGGTTGCGTGTGCATATACTTCAGAAAAATCCGGCATATGAGTATCATGAGAATGAGCGACGGCAGCACAAGTGCGAACGTCGCGGTCGCGCTTCCCAGCACTGCCATGGTCTCGTTGAAGCCAGCGTTGTGCACGGCAGTGTACCCGCAGTATGTCGCCGAGTTTATTCCGATTGGTCCCGGAGTCATCTGGCTTATGGCGACAATGTTTGTAAACTCCGCCGAAGTGAGCCACTGATGCCTCACCACGGTCTCCGTCTGTATGAGCGACAGCATTCCGTATCCCCCTCCGAATCCGAAGAGACCTATCTGGAAGAATGTTATGAAGAGTTCTAAGAATATCATTCCGTTGGTTTTAACAGTTTTCCGTAGAGATAGCCGCCTAATCCTGCGGCGATGATTATGAATATAGGATTCACCCCAATCTGCCATATGAGCAGCGCGCTTACTATCGGAATCCAGCAGTTTGTTATCGTTATGCCCGCGCTTTTTGCCAGACTGAACGTGGGAGCGGCTATGAGTGCCACCACAGCCGGTCTGATGCCGCGGAATATGGCTTCCACAGTGGTGTTGTCCTCAAAGCGTTTGAAGAACATCGCAATGAGCAGGATGATGAGGAACGACGGCAGAGCCGTGCCCAGACAAGTGCACAGCGCGCCTCTCAGTTTGCGCAGCTTGTAGCCTATGAATATGCTTACGTTTATGGCAAACACTCCCGGACAGCTCTGCGCTATGGCTATGAGGTCGAGAAACTCCTCCTTTTCTATCCATTTGTATTTGTCCACCACCTCTGCCTCTATTATCGGAATCATGGCGTATCCGCCCCCGAGCGTGAAGGCGCCAATCTTGAAGAACGTCTTGAAAGACTGTATGTAAATGTTTGCCATGTGCGGGATTTTGATTCTGTGTTGTCTTTTGCGCCGTGCTTGAAAAGGTCTTCGCCTTGGCTCAAAAGGCTCTTCCTGTGTGTTTATGTGACGCTTTTATGTTCAATACATGAAACAGGAGCGCGGCAAGCCCGCTTGTGTCCGGGCGTGGCTCGCGCTTTCCTGCCTTCTTGTATTATATAGAATTATCAGTGCTTCTCTATCCATTTGCGTGCGTTTACGAACGCCTCAATCCACGGTGTCACCTCGTCGTTGCCTCGATCGGCAGGATACCATGCGTTCTGCCACGGGAAGATGGCGCGCTCCAAGTGCGGCATCATCGCCACGTGGCGTCCGTCAGCCGAGCAGATGCCGGCAACGTTGTAGTCAGACCCGTTCGGGTTTGCCGGATAGTCGCCGTAGCTGTACTTCGCCACGATGTTGTATCTGTCTTCCACCTCGGGCAGAGAGAACTTCCCTTCTCCGTGAGCCACCCATATGCCGAGCTTGCTTCCGGCGAGCGATGAGAACATCACGCTGTTGTTCTGCGGTATGTCCAGACCGAGGAACGCGCTCTCAAACTTGTGCGAGTCGTTGTGAAGCATGTGTGCGCGACTTGTATGCTCAGGGTTGATAAGGTTGAGCTCCACCATCAGCTGGCATCCGTTGCATATGCCGAGCGACAGAGTGTCCTCCCTCGCATAGAACCTGTCGAGAGCCTCCTTTGCCTTCGGGTTGAAGAGGAACGCGCCCGCCCATCCCTTGGCAGAGCCGAGAACGTCGGAGTTGGAGAATCCTCCGCAGAACACTATCATGCTGATGTCCTCCAGTGTCTCGCGCCCGCTGATGAGGTCGGTCATCATCACGTCCTTCACGTCGAAGCCTGCCATATAGAGCGAGTAAGCCATCTCTCGCTCGCCGTTGGTTCCCTTCTCGCGTATGATGGCAGCCTTTATGCCCGAGCGTCCGCGCCGGTCGGCGGACAAGCCGTAGCTCTGGAGTGTGCCTTTGAAGCTGTCGTTGAACTTCATCTCAAGCGGCTGTCTGCTGTAGTTGGCGAACCTTTGCTCCGCACATCCGTTGAAACTCTGGTCGCGGTCGAGCAGATAGGATGTGGTATACCATACCTTGCGCAGCGCGTCGATGTCGAATGTATGTTCGAACGCACCCTTCTTTACTACTATGGTGCGCTCCTTCGGTGTGGGATAGCCTATCTTGGCGTAGCCTATACCCTCGTCTTCCATGAATCTGGCGAACTCCTCCTTGTGCTTGTCAGACACCTGTATGACCACTCCCGGGTTCTCCGAGAAGAGCAGTTTCACCATGTCGTCGTCCTGTATGTCGTGCAGGTTGATGTGCATTCCGCCCTTTGTGTTGGCGAAACACATCTCGAGCAGGGTGGTGATGAGACCTCCCGCGCTGATGTCGTGACCTGCCATTATCCAGCCTTTGCCTATCATCTGCTGCACAGCTCCGAAGCAGTCGGCGAAGTATTCCGGGTTTTTCACTGTCGGAACATCATCGCCCACCTTGCCCATTGTCTGTGCGAAGGCACTTCCTCCGAGCCGTTGCTTGTAGAAGGAGAAGTCGATGTGATAGAACGACGAGTTCTTGTCGTTCACAGCCACGGGCGACACCACCTTGCGTATGTCGCTCACCTCTCCTCCCGCGCTCACGATGACTGTACCCGGAGAGATGATTTTCTCGCCGCCCGGATACTGCTGTGTCATCGACAGAGAGTCTTTTCCTGTGGGCACGTTCACCTGAAGCGCGATACAGAAGTCGCTCAGTGCGCTTACGGCAGAGTAGAGACGGGCGTCCTCACCCTTCTGTGAGCGGCAGGGCCACATCCAGTTTGCGGAGAGGGACACGCTCTTCAGACCGTCGCTGAGCGGCGCCCACACGATGTTGGTGAGAGCCTCTGCCACAGAGAGCACGCTGCCCGCCTCGGGCGAGGCGAGCCCTGCCTGCGGCGCATGTCCCAGAGCCGTGGCGATGCCTTTGCGTCCGCGGTAGTCGAGAGCCACCACTCCGCAATCGCTCAACGGCAGCTGCAGCTGTCCCTGACACTGCTGGCGGGCGATCTTTCCGGTTACGGAGCGGTCCACCTTGTTGGTGAGCCAGTCCTTGCAAGCCACCGCCTCGAGCTGCAGCACGTTGCTCACATACTCGTCGAGCATCTCCGGCTGCTTGGTCACATCGCAGTAGTCAGCGTCAGCATAGTGCCGTTCCACAGTCTCGTCCCTCATTATTGTCTTCGGCGAGTGGCCGAACATCTGTGCCACGTCAAGGTCGAACGGTCGCACGCCGTCGCCCTGCACGAATGAGAAGTGCGCGTCGCCTGTCGTCTCGCCCACCACATAGAGCGGCGCGCGCTCGCGCTCGGCGATGCGCCGTACATGGTCGATGTGCTTCTCGTCGATGAGCAGTCCCATTCGCTCCTGGCTCTCGTTTGCTATTATCTCCTTTGCCGAGAGCGTCTTGTCGCCTATCGGCAGCTTTGTCATGTCAATCTCTCCGCCGCACTCCTCTACAAGTTCAGACAGGCAGTTGAGGTGTCCTGCCGAGCCGTGGTCGTGTATGCTGACAACCGGATTGGTGTCTTCCTCGCACAAGGCACGCACAAGATTGTAGGCACGCTTCTGCATTTCGGGGTTGGCACGTTGCACAGCGTTGAGCTCTATGCCGTTTGAGTAGCGTCCGGTATCGACCGACGACACCGAGCCTCCGCCCAGACCGATGCGGTAGTTGTCGCCTCCCACCACCACGACCTTATTCCCTTTCTGCGGCTCTTTCTTCAGGCAGTCGCGCCGTGTGCCGTATCCCACGCCTCCGGCGAGCATTATCACCTTGTCGTAGGCATACTTCTCCTCACCCTCCTTGTGCTCGAAGGTGAGCACCGAACCGCAGATGAGCGGTTGTCCGAACTTGTTTCCGAAGTCGCTCGCACCGTTGGACGCCTTTATGAGAATCTGCTCCGGAGTCTGGTAGAGCCACTTGCGTACGGGCAGGATTGATTCCCAGAGGAAGCCCCTCCCAGCCTCCCCGGTGGGGAGGGGAGAAGAGGGCTGATGGGAGGGGGCGGTATTATCCGCATCCGAATGTTCTGTCTCTGCCTTCGATTTATTTATTTCATCATTGCCTGCAACGTTATTATCCGAAGCTACGGACTTTGTATCGTCAGATAAGTTGTTGGTTCCGCCAGTCTCGCAAGCCCAACATCCCCTCCCCACAGGGGAGGTCGGGAGGGGCTTCAACCTCGGATACGCCGTCATATACACCGCTGTTCCCGCAATGGGCCATGAGCCGGTGCCGCCTCCCATACGGTCGCGTATCTCTCCTCCCGTGCCTGTCGCCGCTCCGTTGAAAGGCTCCACGGTTGTCGGGAAGTTGTGAGTCTCAGCCTTGAGCGATATCACGCTCTCGATGTCCTTCACCCGGAAGTAGTCGGATGTGGACTGGTCCTCGGGTGCGAACTGTTCAACCACCGGTCCCTCGGCGAACGCCACGTTGTCCTTGTAAGCCGACAGAATCTTGTTGGGGTTCTCCTGTGTAGTCCTCTTTATCATGGCGAAGAGGCTCGACTCCATCTCTTTGCCGTCGATGATGAATGTCCCTCCGAATATCTTATGGCGGCAATGCTCCGAGTTTATCTGCGCGAATCCGAATATCTCAGAGTCGGTCAGCGGTCTGCCGAGCTGCTTTTCAATCTTGTGGAGATACTCCATCTCCTCCGGCGAGAGAGCCAGTCCCTCCTGCTCGTTGTATTCCTCAAGATTCTCCACGTGCCTTATGGGCTCCGGTTTGCGGTTCACTGTGAACACGTTCTGGTCGAGCCCGTTGTACATGCGTTGCAGCATCGGGTCGTGCTCCGAGTCCTCGTTCTCAACGGGGAAGAACTCCTCAATACGCGAAATGCCGTGAAGATTCATGTTCTGTGTAATCTCTACGGCATTCGTACTCCATGGTGTGATCATCTCGCGGCGCGGTCCCACGAAATAGCCTTCCACCTTTTCGCTCCCGATGAGTGCGGCGTCACCGTAGAGCCAACTAAGTTCGTTGATTTCGTCTTTACTGAGCTGATGGTCAACGTCTGTCGCTATCACGCTCTGCTGTGAAGTCTTGAAAAAGAGAATCATGATTTATAATGTTTTGTATTGTTTTGTTCTGAGCTGTCGCGCCTTGCGTCCGCCGCAGCGGTGAGTGCGGGATGATGTGCCGCGGCGGCATCGTGCGATTGGGTAATCGGGTGCCGCAGCATATCTTTTGCAAAGATATTGCAAGTTGAGAGCAACATCCTGGCAGGGAAAGCTGGCTTTACCTGACGGGATACTGCCGAACCGCAGCATATCTTCTGCAAAGATACACCAATTTTCTGATATTCGTTTCAAATCACCGCTCATATATTTCAATAATGTGTCTGCGGGTCTCATAATATATGATACAGGTTTATGTATAAATATGCAATGCCGGTGCCGCACGTGTATATTTATTCATCACCAACCCCGCGAGAATGCCTCTGAATGTCAGAAAAAACTTTTCGCCGCCATATACACGCGTATTTCGCGTTTAAGGTAAAGCTCTGATATACAGCATGTTTGCCTGAACAGTGATTCGGGAGACACCATACCGCCATGCCGAAGAGCCCGTTCGGGAGTGCGGAAAAACCTTTCCCGCATCATGAAAAAGGCTTTCCGAGGGTGTGGAACAGTATCTTCCGCACCGCCTCCGTGTGGAAACAAAATACGGAAACGGTTTTTTTCGGCTGCGAATTATAATATAAATCACATTTTATATATCCGTTCGCACTAATCAGCGTACAAACATCCATGTTCCGGCACTGTCCGTTCCGGCATGCGTCATTCTCTTTTGCAAATTCCCGCTGTAAATATTTTTTACTTTCATTATTGCATAAATATGCATTCTCAGACACGGGACGTTACCGCCGTCACGGCACAGCGGACAGCGGCTTGCGCCACAGCCGTCATCGCTTAGAGGCGTCGCCTGTTATCGGGCACACCTTTATGTTCTCGAACCTCAGCTTTCCGTTGCGTGCGAAGAACCACAGCTGGGAGCCCTTCTTTTCCGGAAGGCGGTTGACGATGCATCTCCTGTTGTCCACGCATACGTCTATTATGTCGCCTTTCATCACTATTGTGAGCTTCATGGGTTTGTCGAGTCCGGTGACGGCGGAGATGGAAGAGTCGTGCAGGCGCACTGTGTGGTTGTCGCTGTTGAATGACAGTTTATAGCTGTTTATGCCTTTGTCCTCTGAGCGCAGAAACATGCCGAACTCCTCGTAGTTGCCTTCCGGAATGACGTCGAGCGTTACTACGCAGTTGTATGGCACTCCCGTGGCATGCGCTCCGCATATGTCGCCGCGCGCGTCCACGCTGATGCTGCCCGGCGAGGAGACCGTCGCGCCGTCGGTGGGAGTGAGGCTGAGACTTAGCGGAGAGCACCGGCTCGCCCACCTGCCATGTCTTCAGGTCGGTGGATGTCATGTGTACCAGACAGCCCTTTCCCTCGTTTATCGGCGCCTCATTCTTCTCGCTGGACACGAAAAGGTGGAAAGTGCCTTCGCTGTCTATGGTAGCCTTCGGGTCGCGGAAGTTGCGTGTGCTGTAGCCTCCCAGTCTTCGTCTATGCCGATGGCTATGGGGTGGTGGGTCCATGTCTTCAGGTCGCGCGTGGTGCTGACACACCACTGGTGTCCGCCGAGACCGTTGAGCGAGCCGTGATGCCCCTCGTCGAGGAGCCAGTAGAGATAGAACGTGCCGTCGTGGAAGAACGGAATGCAGTCGCCTACGAACTGGTTTCCTCCGGCAGGGGTGAAATACTGCATCTCTCCGGGTTGCACGGAGGGGTCGTATTTTGCCGGTCCCTGCGCCTGCGCTGTCGACAGTGAGACGGCGGCAAGCATTGAAATGATGATGTTTTTTCTCATATGCGGTATGTGTTATGATTGTTGAATGTAGGTTTTTATCGGTTCTTCGTCCGGTGTCACGGCATATTCGCCGTGGTGATATGTATCAGATGAAGCTGTGAACAAATATAATAATAAAAAGGAATAAATGTATGATGTATCGCTGTAAAATGTGTATTGTAAGGTGATAAAAGTATTGTATATATGTAGAATAAAGTATAATATATGTGTTGGACAATCGGTATGACAGGACTGTGCGGAAGCTTTGACGATGTGGCGGAAATCGGATGAAGGAGGCTTTCGGCGGCGATGCCGGTACCATTGTTTTAATTTGAACAGATATATAAATTTTGTTAACGTCTTGAATTTTACTCCCCGATTTTTTATTTTTTTCATTCCGAGGTTGTTATTATACATAAAGGAGATGGTGAAAACAGAGATATCTGTGTATCTTTGTACCACTAAGCTGCACTCGGGAAACTGAAAGCAAGCTTTCTTTCCTCTCGTTTGCATTATCTTTGTAGAAGATAAGCTGCACTCGGAAAACTGAAAGCAAGCTTTCTTTCCGCCCGTTTGCATTATCCTCACACCTGACCGGCTTGATGGAATGTACATATTTTAACCTAATTATATTCAATAATAACTGTTATGCATAAAAAAATCTTATTGATGGCTCTTGCCTCCTGCATGACGCTCGGCACTGTGTCGGCTCAGGACAGCGGCGGCAAGAAGATGAAAGCCTACATGGTGGCTGACGCCCATCTGGACACTCAGTGGAACTGGGACATACAGACCACCATCAAGCATTATGTATGGAACACCATAAACCAGAACCTTTATCTGCTCGACAACTACCCGGACTATGTGTTCAACTTTGAAGGTGCGGTGAAATACTCGTGGATGAAGGAGTACTATCCGTTGCAGTACGAGAAGATGAAGAAGTATGTAGCCAACGGACGGTGGCATCTTACGGGAAGCGGCTGGGACGCCAACGAGACGGTGATCGTGTCGCCCGAGTCGTGGCTGCGCAACATCCTGCTGGGTCAGAGCTTCTATCGCAGCGAGTTCGGCAAGGAAAGCACCGACGTGTTCCTGCCCGACTGCTTCGGCTTCAGCTATTTCATCCCTACGCTTGCAAGCCATTGCGGACTCATCGGCTTCTCCACACAGAAGCTCGGATGGAGAAACCATGCCTTCTATGAGGGCGGAAAGAAATATCCGTTCACCATCGGACTGTGGCAGGGTATAGACGGAAGCCGCATCATGATGACGCACGGATTCGGCTACGGCGAGAGATTCCCCGACGCTGACATGTCGCACAGCAAGAGGCTGATGAAGGAAATAGCCGAGAGCCCGCTCAACATGGTATACCGCTATTACGGTACGGGCGACACGGGCGGCTCGCCCAATCTGGCATCGGTGAGAGGTCTGGAAAAAGGAATAAAGGGCGACGGTCCGATAGAGATAATAAGCGCGACGAGCGACCAGATATACAAGGACTTCCTGCCTTACGAGAATCATCCCGAGCTGCCGGTGCATGACGGAGAGCTGTTCATGGACGTTCACGGCACGGGATGCTACACCTCTCAGGCTGCAATGAAGCTTTACAACCGCCAGAACGAGAACCTCGGCGACGCAGCCGAGCGTGCCTCCGTGGTTGCCGAATGGCTCGGACAGGGTGCCTATCCGTTGCGCGACCTCACCGAAAGTTGGAAGCGCGTGCTCCTGCATCAGTTCCATGACGACCTTCCCGGAACAAGTATCCCGCGTGCGTATGAGTTCTCATGGAACGACGAGCTCATCTCGCTGCAGCGTTTCTCAAACAACCTCACGACGGCGGTGAGCGGTGTGGCAAACCGCATGAACACCAACGTGTCGGGCACTCCGGTGGTGCTCTACAACACGCAGGCATTCCCCGTGAGCGCGGTGACAAGCATCACTCTGCCCGACATGGCTGCTTCCTACAGCGTGACCGACGCCAAAGGGCGCAAGGTTGCGTCGCAGGTGGTGACCGACTCGAAGGGAAAGCGCAGTCTGCTCGTCGACGCGAGTGTGCCGTCTACGGGCTTCTCGGTGTACAGCGTGAAGGCTGGCGGAAAGGCTTCCGCGCCTGTAAGCAAGTCTGCCAACATGATAGAGAACTCCGTATACAAGATTACGCTTGACAAGATAGGCAACATCTCGTCGCTCATCGACAAACGTAACGGCAAGGAACTCGTGGCTGCCGGAAAGTCCATAGGGCTCGTCATATTCGACGACTGCCGGTCGGAGGCATGGCCCGCATGGGAGATTCTGAAGCACACTGTGGACAAGGCTCCTGTCGACATAAAGGAAAACGTGAGCGTGACGATGGTAGAGAACGGTCCGCTGCGCAAGTCGCTGCGTGTCACAAAGAGCTATGGCGACACGAAGATAAACCAGTATATACGTCTGTATGAGGGAAGTCAGGCAGACCGCATCGACTTCTACAACGAGGTGGACTGGCGCTCGCTCAACGCGCTGCTGAAGGTTCAGTTCCCTCTCACCGTAAGCAATGAGAAGGCTACTTACGACATCGGACTCGGAAGTGTGGAGCGCGGAAACAACCGCGAGAACAGTTATGAGGTTTATTCTCATGAATGGACCGACCTGACCGACCGCTCGGGCAACTACGGCGTGACCGTGCTCAACGACTCAAAATACGGATGGGACAAGCCGGACGACAACACAATACGCCTGTCGCTCCTCTTCTCTCCGAAACCTGGAGGCGGATATGCTTATCAGGACCGTCAGGATCTGGGATATCATGAGTTCACTTACAGCATCGTGGGACATGAGGGACAGCTCGACAAGACAGAGACCGTGCAGATGGCTACAGCCTACAACAGTCCGATAAGGGCGTTCAAGTCGCCGAAGCATAAGGGCGACCTCGGACGTGAGTTCTCGTTCGTATCGTCAGACAACGACAACGTTGTTGTGCGCGCGCTGAAGAAGGCTGAGACCGGCGATGAGTATGTCGTGCGCGTTTATGAGACTGCCGGTAAGGAGGCTCAGAGCGCGAACCTCACTTTCGCCGCAGACATAGTGAAGGCTGTAGAGGCTGACGGTACGGAGAAAGAGACTGGCGCAGCATCGTTCAGCGACAACAAGCTGAGCGTCAGCATAAAGCCGTTCAGCGTGAAGACCTATCGTCTCAAACTGAAGGACAACGTGTCGGAGAAAGCCGGTACATGCTTCGCTGACGCAAGAAGTCTGGAACTGCCGTTCAACAAGAACTGTTTCTCATACAACGAGTTCCGCGCGGCAGGCAACTTTGAGGGCGGCAACAGCTATGCGGCAGAGCTTCTGCCTAAGGACGGACTCACCGTGGACGGAGTGCATTTCACATTCGGAGAAATGGATACGGACAACGGACTCGCATGCGACGGTGACACTATAAAACTGCCGGCAGGCGGTAAATATAATAAGGTATACCTGCTCGCGGCTTCTTCATCAGGCGACCGCAAGGCTACATTCACTGCGGGCAAGAACCGCCAGACGGTGAACGTGCCTTATTATACAGGCTTCGTAGGACAATGGGGACATGAGGGCCACACCAAGGGATACCTGAAAGATGCCGAGGTTGCCTATGTAGGCACACACAGCCACGCCGAATATGAGGACCGTGTATATGAGTTCACGTATATGTTCAAGTATGGCATTGACATTCCGGAAGGCGCTACCGAGATAATACTTCCGTCAGACAGGAACGTCGTTGTCTTCGCCGCAACGGCTGTGAACGAGAGGAACACAGTGAAGCCGGCAGGCAAACTGTTCCGTACGGCAAACAAGACCGACGGCTCGGAAACCGACGCCGTGCGCACGAACATTCTCAAGGGAGCGAAGGTTGTTGCCGTTTCAGGACAGGTGAACGATGATGAGGCTGCCGTGAAACTCGTGGACGGAGACGCCGACACCAAGTGGTGTGACACGGGAAAAGCTCCTAACTATGTGGCTTTCGACCTTGGAGAGGATAAGGAATTCAGCGGTTGGAGAATACTGAACGCGGGAGCCGAGTCTTCAAATTACATCACACGCGCATGTCTGTTGCAGGTGCGCAACTCCCTGACAGAGGAGTGGCAGACCGTCGACATGATTGACGGCAACAGGAGCAACGACGTTAACCGCAGCATCAAACCGGTCAAGGCACGCTACGTGCGGCTGTATGTCACAGGTCCCGCACAGGGCGTGAACGACAGCACGGTGCGCATTTACGAGCTTGAACTCTACAAATGAGCGGAACGCTGAAATGACATTCAGGGCGGCTGTCCGGCAGATATGCGCGGGACAGCCGCTTTTATCATAATCTGTTAAGGATTAACTGGATATGTGCTAAAATAATGTTAAATTGCCAATTTGGTAGTTAAACAGTGTAAACTGTAAGCAACATTGTCTTTATAAATACGTCTTATATGTAGCTTGACGACAAAAGTCTGATAACGAAATAACTAAACATTGATATTTATGAAAAGAACAAACGTAGCTATTTTGGCTGTCGCCGCCGGACTGATGCTCATGACCGGTTGTGCCAGCAAAAAGGATCTGGAGAACTGCCGCTTTGAGAACAAGGAACTGATGGGCAACTATCAGAGCACGAAAGACAAGCTGGCAGAAGCAAACGCGCAGCTTGCGGCGGCACAGACTCGCGTACAGTCGCTCGAAGATCAGCTCGAACGTCAGAACAAGGATTACGCAGCTCTGCAGCAGTCGCTTGACAAGAGCCTTACAAACGCAGGCTCTAACAATATCAATATCTCCAAGCTGGTGGATCAGATTAACGAGTCTAACCAGTATATACGCCATCTTGTGGAGGTGAAATCGAAGTCTGACTCGCTCAACCTCGTGCTTACCAACAATCTGACACGCTCCCTGAGCAAGGAGGAACTCAAGGAGGTGGACGTCCAGGTGCTCAAAGGCGTTGTCTACATATCGCTTGCCGACAACATGCTTTACAAGAGCGGAAGCTATGAGATAAACGACCGCGCGGCGGAGACATTGAGCAAAATCGCCAAGATTATAATGGACTACAAGGACTATGACGTGCTGATTGAGGGTAACACGGACAACGTTCCGGTGAACACTTCAAGCCCGCAGATGAAGAACATACGCAACAACTGGGACCTCTCTTGTCTGCGTGCGTCAAGCGTAGTGCAGTATCTGCAGAACAATTACGGCGTCAATCCTAAGAGACTTACGGCAGGCGGACGCGGCGAATACAACCCGCTCACTGACAACTCTACCGAAGTGGGCAAGCAGCGCAACCGCCGTACGCAGATCATCATAACTCCGAAGCTTGACCAGTTTATGGATCTCATAGACAAAGCTCCGGAAGGAGAATAAGATTTATGGTTTGTTCCATTTAGGTGAAAAAATTGAACAGGAAGACCAGAATTATTTTCAATTAGGTATTAGGTATTATTGTAAGCTTTAAGGTAGCGCGCTTTCGTGAGAAAGCGCGTTTTTTTTATCTATGCGGCACGTGCTTTCTTGTGTTACAATGTTTTTTGTTAATTTTGCCGGTCAAATGATATGTATATCGTGAATATGGGAAAAAACAGTGACATCATCTACGCGCTTAACGACAGACCGCCGCTCATCGAGACGCTCTTCGCTGCCATGCAGCACCTCCTGGCGATATTTGTGGCTATAATGACTCCGCCGCTCATCATCGCCTCACAACTCGGATTCGACCTTCACACCACGAGCTACATGGTGTCGATGGCTCTCTTCGCCTCGGGCGTGGCGACGTTCGTGCAGTGCCGCAGGTTCGGAGCCGTCGGCGCGGGACTGCTTTGCATCCAGGGCACGAGCTATTCGTTCATAGGTCCGGTGATAGCCGCGGGAATGGCGGGCGGTCCTGCCGTGATATTCGGAACGTGCATGGCAGCCTCGTTCATAGAGGTGATTGTGGGATGCATGCTGCGGTATGCGCGACGGATAATAACGCCGGTGGTGTCGGGCATTGTGGTGACGCTCATCGGACTGTGTCTCATCAAAGTGGGCGTGTCGGCTTGCGGAGGGGGCAACTCAGCCGTTGCCGACGGCTCGTTCGGAAGCATGCGCAATCTGATGCTTGCCGGACTG
>OGGT01000770.1_pt1 | contig 13480 bp, 10 predicted proteins | sample 1571311 | NCBI WGS metagenome assembly OGGT01 (sample SAMEA2581931, study PRJEB24529) | metagenome | biome: Human gut stool | place: China | collected 2011
GCCGAATTGCGGGAGCAAGGCGGAACGGGAAAGAGGTCTGCCGCGCACACTTTGTGTACGGACGGTGACGTTTAGGCGGCTTTGCCCCCTGAAAGAGCTGTCTGACGGAGTGAATCCTCTGTCTTCAGACAGGGGAGCTTCAAAGGCATTGAACTGCAGGGCGAAGGACCTCCAACAGCGGTGCGGCGCCCGACACTCTCCTTGAGACCGTGCCGATTTGGCTAGAATGGACTGACGGGGTCGCCCCATGAATTCAATAGATACTTTCCTGCTTTCGGAGTCCTTCATGCCCTCACTGACACTTGAGGACGTCGTCCGCTTCTCGCCCTTTGTCGCACGGTCGTTGTCGGCCATGCATCCCGGAGAGGACGCTCGGGCGTGCCTCGCGCATTTTGAGAGGATCGTCGAGGAGACGTTCCCGCGGGAGGCCATGGAGGCCGAGGCGGCGGCCGCGGCCGACAGCCAGACGCTGCGCATGAAGCTCAGGGAGATGAGGCGCCGCCTCATCGTGAACATCATCGGGAGAAACGCGACGGGTCGCATCGACTACTTCGAAGTCGTGAGGCTCATGAGCGACTTCGCCGAGACGGCCGTCACGGCGACGGTGAAGGTCAACGCCAGAGAGCTGGCCGAGCGTTGCGGCGTGCCGTACGGCATGTCTGGACGTCCCCAGGACCTGATGGTCGTGGGCATGGGCAAGCTCGGCGGCCGAGAGCTCAACGTCTCCTCCGACATCGACCTCATCTTCCTCTTCGACGAGGAAGGCGAGACGCGGGCGACGCCCGAATTTCCGAACGCCCGCCGCACGCTCACCGTGCAGGAGTTCTATGAAAGGCTGGCAAGGCGCGTGATTCCCGCCCTGAACGACATCGAGGGGCCCGGCTTCGTCTTCCGAGTCGACATGCGCCTGCGTCCGAACGGCGAGTCGGGTCCGATCGTGTGCTCGACGGACATGCTCGAGGAGTATCTCTACACGCAGGGCCGCGACTGGGAGCGCTTCGCCTGGCTCAAGGGCCGCATCATCAACGAGCCCGTCTTCTCGGCGCCTGAGGACTTCGAGCAGCAGAAGCGGAACGTCTCGTCCCTCGTGCGTCCGTTTGTCTTCAGAAAGTATCTGGATTTCAACGCTATTTCGTCGCTCACGCGCCTGCACGAGATGATCCGCGCCGAGACGGCCAGACGCGAGCTCGCCCGCGGCGGCACGTGCATCAACGTCAAGCTCGGACGCGGCGGCATCCGCGAGATCGAGTTCCTCACGCAGACGCTTCAGGTCATCCGCGGCGGACGTGATCCGCTTCTTCGCGGGCGCGAGACGCTCGCGATGCTCGAGGTGCTCTCGGGCGACGGCGGCATTTCCGCCGAAATGGCCGCGAGGCTTTCCGAGCACTACGTCTTCCTGCGCAACGTCGAGCATGCCATTCAGTATGTCAACGACGAGCAGACGCAGCGCCTCCCGAAGGAAGGCGAGGGACTCACGGCCGTGGCGGGCCTCCTGGGCATGCCCGCCGACGAACTCTGGAGCCGTCTTGAGGGCGTGCGCGAGTATGTCGCCGCCGCCTTCGACAGCGTCTTTCAGGTCCATGAGCCCGCCGCAGACACGGCCGACTGGCCCACGGGCTGGGAGACGGGCACGTCGAGCGCGAGCGAGGCGCTCACAGGAAAGCTCAGATCTCTGGGCTACGGCGATGACGTCGACGAGCTTGTCTCGCGCATCATGCGTCTTGCCTCGGCCCGTGCGGGCCGAAGCCTCTCCGACGAGGCGAGGAAGCGCCTTCAGAGCCTGATTCCCGTCGTGGCCGAAGGATGCCCGGAGTGGCTTCCCAAGGACGGCCCGCGCGTGGTGCCGGCGGTCGAGGTGTTCTCCCGCTATCTGAAGCTGCTTGAGGCGATCGCGGGCCGCTCGACCTACGTGGCGCTCCTCTCGCAGTATCCGAAGGCCGCCGAGCGCGTCGGACGCGTGCTGGCGGCGAGCCGCTGGACGGCCGACTACATCGTGCGCCATCCGATCATCCTTGACGAGCTCGTCGACGGACGCATCCACGAGATGGACGACTTCACGCCCGTCGACTGGAGCGAGTGGGCGGACAGGCTGCATCGTGCGCTCGTCGAGGCCGATGGCGATCAGGAGCGCCAGATGAACGCGCTTCGCGACGCCCATCACTCCGCCGTTTTCAGGCTGCTGATCGCTGACCTTGACGGCCGCTTCACGGTCGAGCGCCTGGCGGACCATCTCTCGGCGTTGGCCGACGCCGTGCTCGAGGAGGTGCTCGATCTGGCCTGGGTCAGCATGACGAAGAAGCACTGCGACCGTCCGAAGTTCGCCGTGATCGGCTACGGCAAGCTGGGCGGCAAGGAACTCGGCTACGACAGCGACCTCGATCTGGTCTTCATCTATGACGATCCCGATCTGGAGGCCGACCTCACGTACAGCCGCCTCGTGCGCCGCATGATGAGCTGGCTGACGATTCAGACGTCGTCGGGCAAGCTCTTCGACGTGGACCTGAGGCTGCGTCCGAACGGCGACAGCGGCCTCATCGTGTCGTCCTTTGACATGTTCAGCCGCTATCAGAGGAACGCCGACGGCAACGGCGCCTGGTTCTGGGAGCATCAGGCTCTCACGCGCGCCCGCTTCGTGGCGGGCGATGCGGACGTGGGCAAGCGCTTCGAGGACGAGAGGCGCGAGATCCTGATGATGCCGAGAACGCAGGACGAGGCCCGCGCGAGCGTGCTCGAGATGCGCAGGAAGATGCTCGACGGGCATCCCAACCGCACGGCGCTCTTCGACATCAAGCACGACCGAGGCGGCATGGTCGACGTGGAGTTCATCGTGCAGCTTCTCGTGCTCACGCACTCCGCGGAGCATCCCGAGCTGGTTAACAACTTCGGCAACATCCTGCTTCTTGAAAAGGCGGCCGACCTCGGCCTGACGGATCCCGCCGTTTCGGCGCCCGCCGTGAGGGCGTATCGACGCTACCGCGCCCTGCAACACGAGATCAGGCTCAATGCGGGCGAAGGTGTGCCCGTGCGCGTTCCTGCGGACATGATCGAGGCCGAACGCGAGGCCGTGCTCAAGCTCTGGAGAACGGTGTTTGAGACCGATGCGCCTCTGAGAGAGGGCGATACGTCCGATCGGTCCGAAACGCGCTAGACTGTCGGACGATCGATTTTCCATCAACCGGAGCATGTGATGCCCATTGTCGTTCCTGATTACAAAGCCCCGTCCTGGTGTCCCGGCGGTCATCTTCAGACCGTCATTCCCGCCAAGTTCATGCCGAGGCCCGCGATCGAGTACAGGCGCGAGAAGGTTGAGCTTCCCGACGGCGACTTCATGCTCTGGGACTGGGCCGTGCCCGAGCCCGCCGATCCGTCGGCGCCCGTACTTGTGCACTTCCACGGGCTCGAGGGCTCGAGCCGCAGCCACTATGCCGAAGCGCTGATGGCGGCCTGCACCGAGCGCGGCTGGCGCGGCGTCGTCGCACACTTCAGAAGCTGCGGCGGCGAGATGAACAGGCTTCCGCGCGCCTACTTCGCGGGCGACAGCGACGACTGCGAATGGGTGCTCAGGACCGTGCACGAACGCTTCCCCGACGCGGAGCTCAGGGCCGTGGGCGTGAGCCTCGGCGGCAACCAGCTCGCCAAGTACCTCGGGGACCGCGGAACCGACGCGGGCTTCCTGACGGCGGCTGTTTCGGTGGGCGCACCGCTCGACCTCGTGGCGGGCAGCGAGCGCATCAGCAAGGGAGTCAACACTTTTTATGCCGACATGTTCCTTCACACGCTCCGCCAGAAGCTCGAGCTCAAGGCGAAGCAGTTTCCCGACGTGATCCGCGAGGAGGACGTGAGGGCCTGCCGCACGATGTTCGACTTCGACAACACGTACACGGGGCCGATCCACGGGTTCCGCTCGGCGATGGAGTACTGGCAGAAGTGCTCGGCCAAGACGGTGCTCCCCGACGTGCGCGTGCCGCTTCTGCTGCTCAATGCAAAGAACGATCCGTTCCTGCCGCCGTGGTGCCTTCCGACGGCGGGCGAGATGAGCGCCTTCGTCACGGGAGATTTTCCCGAAGAGGGAGGACACATCGGATTTCCACAAGGACGGGTTCCGGGCAACATCAATTATCTGCCGCAACGTATAATGCGCTTCTTCGACACCGGCAGCTGAACCGTCTGACCGGGTGTCAGCTTCTCGTCAATTCCTTCTTTTGGGCAAGCGCCGGCTTTCCGACCGGTAGCCCCTGGAGACCCGCAAGATGCCTTTCAGCATGTCCGGCCGCACCGTCGGCCTCATCAGCCTCATTCTCTTCATCCTCACCATTCCCGCAGGCAACTGGGTGGTGATGAATGTCGGCACCGTCTGTCCGCCCGACAGTCCCTGCCTCATTCCCGTCTGGCCCGGCATCATGTCGCCGTCCGCCGTGCTCTTCGCCGGTCTTGCGCTCATTCTGCGCGACGCGGTCCAGAGCCTGCTCGGCAAGCGCTGGACGCTGGTCGCGATTGCCGCAGGCGCCGCGCTCTCCGGCATTCTCTCCGAGCCCGCGATCATTCTCGGCTCGACCTGCGCCTTCCTCTTCTCCGAGCTGGCCGACTTTGCCGTCTACACGCCGCTTCGCGAACGTCATCTGACGCTGGCCATCGTGCTCTCCGGCCTCGTGGGCTCGATCGTCGACTCCGTGATCTTCCTCTCGCTCGCCTTCGGCTCCCTTGACTTCATCGTGGGTCAGGTGATCGGCAAGTTCTGGATGAGCCTTATTGCGGGCGCCATGATCATCATGTGGCGCAGTACCCGCCGCGCACAGGCCGCCTGAAGAAGCACCTCAACCTGATTCCAGCAGCCGCCAGGGTACGCCCGAGGCGGCTGTTTTCGTTCATGACGACTGCGGACGGACTGCGGACGAGGCCCTTCGCGGCGCGGCGTGAAAAAGCGTTCCTTAAGAAAGGCGTCCCAGAATGGGGTACAACCACGAATCCGTTTCCAGACCTCACCGTTCCATGGCTAATTCGAACAAAATCGCGCTTCTTTTGATCAATACGGGGAGCCCCGACGCCCCGACCGAAGAGGCCGTCCGCCGCTATCTGGCCGAATTCCTCGGCGACAGGCGCATCGTCGAGCTTCCCCGATGGAAGTGGTGGCCGATTCTGCACGGCATCATTCTGCGCACGCGTCCGAAGAAGTCCGCCGAACGATACAGAGGCGTCTGGACCGACGAAGGCTCGCCGCTCATCGTGCACACGAGGCGCACGGCCGGGGCGCTTGAGGCTGAGCTCGGGATTCCGGTCTACTGGTCCATGCGCTACGGCAGCCCGTCGACGGCGTCCGTCCTCGACAGGATGAAGGCCGACGGCGTCGGTCGCGTCCTCGTCATGCCCATGTTCGCGCAGTATGCCTCCCAGACGACGGCGGCCTGTCTGGACGGCGTGAGCGAATACCAGCTTTCTCATGTCGATGCGCCTGCGGTGCGCACGATTCACGACTATCACGACGATCCCGCCTACATCGACGCGCTTGCCGCGCACGTGCGCGCCTACTGGGACGAGCACGGCTCGCCCGTGAGCACGGGCGGCCGCCTCGTCATGAGCTTCCACGGCATCCCACAGGCAAGCAGCAACCGCGGCGACGTCTACGAGGCGCAGTGCCTGCGCACTGCGTCGCTTCTCGCCGAAAGGCTCGGCCTTGAGGAGGGCGCGTGGAGCGTGTGCTTCCAGTCCCGCTTCGGCCGCGACGAGTGGCTTCGTCCGTATACCATCGACAGCGTCAGGGAGCTGGCCGAAGCCGGCGTGCCGCGCATCGACGTCGTGTGTCCGGGCTTCGCTGCCGACTGTCTGGAGACGATCGAGGAGATCGATGACGAGCTTCGCCGCGAGTATCTGGCCGCCTTCAGGGACGATGCAGGGGCGGAGTTCCACTACATTGCCGCACTCAACGACTCGCCCGAGGCCGTGAAGGCCTACGCCTCGATCGTGAGGCGCGAGGCTGCGGGCTGGATCTGACGCACGGACGGCGCATGAGCGGACTTGAAAAACGCCGCACCGTCCCCATATAAGAAGCAATCTATTGGGCCCACGGAGCGGACTCCCGGGCCGACCCAGTTTCCAGGCGTCTGGCGACGCTCATACGGAGTGACATATGACTGAAAATACTCAGAACCAGGAAGTGAAGGAAGAAGCCGGCTGCTGCTGCCAGGGCAAGTGCGCCGAAGAGGGCCAGGCCTGCGGCTGCGAGGGCAAGGAAGCCTGTACGGGTGAAGAGGCCAAGCAGCCCGAAACGCCCGAGCAGACGATCGAAACGCTTCAGACGGCTCTGAAACTCTCCGAAGCCAAGGTGATGGAGCACTACGATCTCTACGTGCGCGCCATGGCGGAGCTTGAAAACCCCCGCCGCCGTTCCTCCGAGGAGGTTCAGAAGGCCCGAAAGTTCGGCATCGAGAAGTTTGCCGAAAACCTGCTGCCCGTCGTCGACAGCCTTGAAAAGGCCCTCGAGGTCACGAAGAATGAGGAGGAGAACCCCGTCCGTGAAGGCATGCTCGCCACGTACCGCCAGTTCATGCACGCCCTCGACGTCTCCGGCATGAAACCCGTTGATCCGAAGGGCGAGGCGTTCGATCCGCACCAGCATCAGGCCATCGCGATGGTGCCCGCTCCCGAAGGCGTCGCCTCCGGCACCGTGGTCGAAGTCTTCCAGCGCGGCTGGGTGATCGCCGACCGCGTTCTGCGCCCCGCCATGGTGAGCGTCGCCCAGGGCTGAGAAGCCCGAACACAGCCGCTCTGATCAGAAGGCGTCCCATCGGGGGCGCCTTTTTTTCTTGATGGGCCTTAGAATGGAAAAGTGATGTTTTTCCCTTGCGGAGCAAGGCCTTGCGGTGATGGATGTAATTATTTTTGACAAACCTTCGGCAGAAGGCTTGAAAAAAAAGGGGGCATCCCCATATAGGGATTAAGGTCGTTCGCAGGCTGAGGAGATTCCGCCTGCGGACACGTTAGTTTTTGAACGGTCCGAACGCTCCTGCGTGTGCCATGTGCCGCGCCTCAAGATGACGACGTTTCGGACGAAAGGTTTTCTTTTAGAGGATTAAACCACTATGGCGAAGATCATTGGTATTGACCTTGGCACCACCAATTCGGCCGTTGCCGTGATGGAAGGCGACAACATCAAGGTTATTGAAAACAGCGAAGGCGCCCGCACGACCCCGTCCATCGTTGCCTACATGGACAACGGTGAAGTGCTCGTCGGCGCCCCGGCCAAGCGCCAGGCTGTGACCAATCCGAAGAACACGCTCTTTGCCGTGAAGCGCCTCATCGGCCGCCGCTTCGACGACGCCGAAGTCCAGAAGGACATCAACCTGATGCCGTTCACGATCATGCGCGCCGACAACGGCGACGCTTGGGTCGAAGCTCAGGGCAAGAAGCTCGCTCCGCAGCAGGTCAGCGCCGAAATCCTTCGCAAGATGAAGCAGACCGCCGAAGACTACCTCGGCGAAGCCGTTACGGAAGCCGTCATCACGGTTCCCGCCTACTTCAACGACTCCCAGCGTCAGGCCACGAAGGACGCCGGCCGCATCGCCGGTCTTGAAGTGAAGCGCATCATCAACGAACCGACCGCTGCCGCGCTCGCCTTCGGCATGGACAAGGGCGGCAGCAGCGACCGCAAGATCGCCGTGTACGACCTTGGCGGCGGCACGTTCGACATCTCGATCATCGACCTCGCCAACATTGACGGCGACAAGCAGTTTGAAGTGCTCTCCACGAACGGCGACACGTTCCTCGGCGGCGAAGACTTCGACCAGCGCCTCGTCGACCACCTGATCAACGAGTTCCGCAAGGACACGGGCGTCGACCTCTCCAAGGACGTTCTCGCCCTGCAGCGCCTGAAGGACGCCGCTGAAAAGGCCAAGATCGAGCTCTCGAGTCGTCAGGAAACCGAAATCAACCTGCCGTACATCACGGCTGACGCCACGGGTCCGAAGCACCTCAACGTTACGGTCACGCGCGCCAAGTTCGAAGCCCTCGTCGAGGACCTCGTCCAGCGCACCATCGAGCCGGTCCGCAAGGCCCTGCGCGATGCCGGCACGTCCACGTCCGACATCACCGACGTCATCCTCGTCGGCGGTCAGACCCGCATGCCGCGCGTTCAGGCCGTCGTGAAGGAATTCTTCGGCAAGGATCCGCGCAAGGACGTCAACCCCGACGAGGCCGTCGCCATCGGCGCCGCCATCCAGGGCTCCGTCCTCACCGGCGAACGCCGCGACGTGCTCCTGCTCGACGTCACCCCGCTTACGCTCGGCATTGAGACGCTCGGCGGCGTGATGACCCCGATGATCAAGCGCAACACGACGATTCCGACGAAGCACAGCCAGGTGTTCTCGACCGCTGAAGACAACCAGCCGGCCGTGACCATCAAGGTCTACCAGGGCGAACGCGAAATGGCTGCCTCCAACAAGCTCCTCGGCGAGTTCAACCTTGAAGGCATTCCGGCGTCTCCGCGCGGCTTGCCGCAGATCGAAGTCACGTTCGACATCGACGCCAACGGCATTCTTCACGTGGCCGCCAAGGACAAGGCCACCGGCAAGGAAAATACCATCACGATCAAGGCCAGCTCCGGGCTGAGCGAAGACGAGATCGAACGCATGGTGCAGGACGCCGAAGCCAACAAGGAAGAGGACCACCGCCGCGCCGAGCTCGCTCAGGCCCGCAACCAGGCCGACGCCGCCGTCAGCCAGGTCCAGAAGACCCTGAAGGAATTCGGCGACAAGGTGGACGGTGCCGACCGCGCCGCCTGCGAAGACGCCATCCGCACGGTTGAAGAGAAGGTCAAGGGTGAGGACAAGGCCGCCATCGACAAGGCCGTCGAAAACCTGATGGCCGCCGCTCAGAAGATCGGCGAAAAGATGAACAAGGCCGCCGCCCAGCAGCAGGCCGCTCCGGAAGGCAACGCCGCCGGCAGCAAGCCCGCCGACGATGATGTGGTCGACGCCGACTTCACGGACGTCAAGAAGTAATCCGTGAGTGACGGCAATCCGGGAGTCCCGGCTCCCAGGCTGATTCGGTCTTGAGTCAGCGCATCAAACGAAGGGTCGGTTCGCTCACGCGATGCCGGCCCTTTTCGAGTTTTGAAAAAATCAAAAAGAAGACGGGGTAGCTCCCCGCAGGGATTGGGTAATGTCTGATCGCGATTATTACGAGGTGCTCGGCGTCGGCAAGGACGCTTCCGCCGACGACATCAAGAAGGCCTATCGTCGCATGGCCATGAAGTACCATCCGGACCGCAATCCGGGTGACAAGGTCGCCGAAGAGAAGTTCAAGGAAATCGGTGAAGCCTACGCCGTGCTTTCCGACGACCAGAAGCGCGCCGCCTACGACCGCTACGGCAAGGCGGGCGTGGATCCCAGCGCTGCGGGCGGTCCCGGCGGCTTCGGTGGCTTTGGCAACATGAACGGCGCCGACTTCCAGAGCGCCTTCGGCGACATCTTCAGCGACATCTTCGGCGGTGGCGGCATGCGCGGCGGCCGTGCCGCCCGCGAGCAGGGCATCCGCGGCAACGACGTGCGCTTCGAGCTTGAAATCTCGCTTGAGGACGCCGCCATGGGCCGCACGATGGAGATCCGCGTGCCCGCCTGGGACGAGTGCCAGTCCTGCCACGGCACGGGCTGCAAGCCCGGCACGTCTAGGAAGACCTGTCCGACCTGTCAGGGCCATGGTGCCGTGCGCGTCTCCAACGGTCTCTTCCAGGTCCACCAGACCTGCCCGAAGTGCCATGGTTCCGGCCAGATCATCTCCGATCCGTGCCCGAACTGCCAGGGCGTGGGCAAGATCCGCACGACCAAGGTCGTGGAGGTCAAGATTCCCGCCGGTATCAACGACGGCCAGCGCATCCGCATGTCGGGCCGCGGCGAGCCGGGCATGAACGGCGGAGAGTCGGGCGACCTCTACATCGAGATCTCGGTCAAGCCGCACGACATCTTCTCGCGCGACGGCGACGACCTTCACACCGAGCTTCCCGTCTCCTTCGTGACGGCGGCGCTCGGCGGCGAACTCACGGTTCCGACCCTTGAGGGCGAATCGCGCATCACGCTGCCCGAAGGCACGCAGTCCGGCAAGACCTTCCGCCTGCGTGGCAAGGGCGTGAAGAACCTGCGCACGGGCGAGCCCGGCGATCTCTTCCTGCACATCTCCGTGGAGACGCCCGTCAACCTCTCCACCAAGCAGAAGAACCTGCTCCGCGAGTTCGACGCCTCCCTCAAGGAAGGCGGCGACAAGCATAATCCCAAGACGCAGGGTTTCTTCGACCGCATGAAGAGCTTCTTCAAGTAAGGCGCCGTCAGGGACCTCCCTGATGCGATCGCCGAAAAGGGCACACGCCTTCGGACGGGTGCCTTTTTTTATGCGACTTCGAAGCGTCGGGCGGGGTGGGAAAAAAGATTTGCGCATCTTTTGAGCGAGCTTCATGTGCCTAGGGGATTTGCTTTAAGTAAAAGGAATTAGAGGGCGGAAGACGGCAAATTTCGGTTCGTATAATCGAAATTAACATCCTCGGGCTACAAGCCCCGGCATTCGACTTTCATTACTCAGGGGTGACCCCATGCAGATTTCCAAGATTACGCGCCGCAGCGCCATCGCGCTTTCCGTCGCTGCCGCGCTGACACTCGCGGGCTGCGGCGACAAGGAGCCCGCCAAGTCCGAACTCGTGCCCGTGGGCATCGTCCAGCTCGTTGAACACTCCGCCCTCGACGCCTGCACCAAGGGTGTCAAGGACGCGCTTGCCGAACGCGGCTACAAGGACGGCGTCAACATCAAGATCGACTTCCAGAACGCCCAGGGCGACCAGTCGAATCTGCACAACATCGCCACCCGCTTCGTCTCCAACAAGGACAAGCTGATCTTCGCCGTCGCGACGCCCGCCGCCCAGGCCGTGGCCACGACCGCCAAGGGCACGCCGATCGTTGCGACCGCCATCACCGACTTCGTCGCTGCCAAGCTTGTCAAGTCCGACGAACAGCCCGGCGGCAACGTCACGGGCGTCTCCGACCTCGGTCCGATCGAGGCCCAGCTCGAACTTCTTCTCAAGCTCGTCCCCGACGCCAAGGCCGTCGGCACGATCTACAACTCCAGCGAAATCAACTCCAAGTACCAGGTCGACATCTTCAAGAAGGCCGCCGAAAAGCGCGGCGTGCAGGTGCTCGAGGCCACGGTCTCCAACGTCAACGACATCCAGCAGGCCGCTGCCAGCCTCAACGGCAAGGTGCAGGGCATGTGGCTGCCGACGGACAACGTGCTTGCCAGCGCCATTCCCGCCCTCGCCAAGGTCGCCAACCCCTCCAAGATCCCCGTCATTGCGGGTGAGCGCGGCATGACCGAAGCGGGCTGCCTCGGTTCGATCTCGGTCGACTACTACGAAATTGGCCGCATGACGGGCCAGATGGGCGCCGACATTCTCGACGGCAAGAAGAAGCCGGCCGAGATGCCCGTCCAGCACGTGGCCAACGGCACGCCGGTCTTCAACATGAAGACGGCAGCCGCGATCGGCATCACGATTCCGGACGAACTCAAGAAGGGCGCAGTGCTCTTTCAGTAGCCTCTGAAGGAGGCCGCGCCTAGAGCGGAGCTTGTCGGGGACGCCGGTACGGCGTCTGCGGAGCTCCGCATTTTTTTGAATAGGCCGGCAGGAACAGATTCCGCCGGCGCTCCTACTTAAAAAACAATCGGCAACCCGAACCGCCGAGCGTACCTAGAAAAGGAAATTTCATGCTTGATCTCATTCTCTCGACCGTCGGCCAGGGACTTCAGTGGTCCGTTCTCGCGCTCGGCGTCTTCCTGACCTTCCGAATTCTCGACATCGCCGACCTGTCGGTCGAAGGCTCGTTCCCATTGGGCGCGGCCGTGGCCGCCACCGCCATCACGGCGGGACTCGGTCTGCCCGCCGCCTTTGTTCTGGCGCTCGTCGCGGGTTCGCTCGCGGGCGGCGTCACCGGCCTGCTGACGACGAAGCTCCGCATTCCCGCGCTGCTCGCCGGCATTCTGACGATGATCGGCCTCTATTCCGTGAACCTGCACGTGATGGGCAAGTCCAACGTCGGTCTTCTGCAGAATGAGACGGTCTTCACGATTCTTGAAAACAGCCTCGGCCTTTCCGTCGCCATGAGCGGCCTCGTCGTCGGCCTCGTCTTCGCAGTCGCCATCGCTGTGGTGATCTACTGGTTCTTCGGCACGGAGCTCGGCACCGCCGTGCGCGCCACAGGCTTCAATCCGCAGATGGCCCGCGCCCAAGGCATCAACACCAACACGATGGTCGTTCTCGGCCTCGTCATCTCGAACGGCCTTGTCGCTCTCTCGGGCGCCACCGTCGCTCAGGCCAACGGCTTCGCCGACGTCGGCATGGGCGTGGGCACGATCGTGATCGGCCTTGCCTCCGTCATCATCGGCGAGGTGCTCTTCTCCCCTAAGACGTTCAAGACGAGCCTCGCCGCCGTGATTCTCGGCTCCATCATCTACCGACTCGTCATTGCATTCGTGCTTGAAATGGGCATGCCGCCCAACGACCTCAAGCTCTTTACCGCCGTGCTCGTCGCCATTGCGCTGGCACTCCCGCTCATCAAGGAAAAGATGGCCGGCCTGCGCGCCCGCGCCTGACTTGTGAACTGAACACGAAGGAAAGAAAAAATGCTCGAACTCAAAAACGTCACCAAGACTTTCTTCGCCGGCACGGCCAATGAAAAGAAGGCGCTGCGAGGCGTCTCGTTCACGCTCGAGGACGGTGACTTCTGCACCGTGATCGGTTCGAACGGCGCGGGCAAGTCCACGACGCTCAATGCCATCGCGGGCGCGTTCCCGATCGACTCCGGCTCCATTCTCATCGACGGCGTCGACGTCTCCAGAATGCCCGAGTACAAGCGCGCCGCCTTCATCGGCCGCGTCTTTCAGGATCCGATGCGCGGCACGGCCGCAGGCATGATGATTTCCGAAAACCTTGCCATCGCCGACCGCCGCGGCCGCAGCCAGACGCTGCGCTGGAGCGACCGTGCGGACAGGACGGCATACTTCACGGAGCTCGTCAAGATGCTCGGCCTCGGCCTTGAGAACCGCATGACGGCCCATGTGGGCCTGCTCTCGGGCGGCCAGCGTCAGGCGCTCACGCTGCTGATGGCCACGCTCGTGCGTCCCAAGCTCCTGCTGCTTGACGAACATACGGCCGCACTCGACCCGAAGACCGCCGCCAAGGTGCTTGAACTTACCGAAAAGCTCGTGACCGAACAGCAGCTCACGACGCTCATGATCACGCACAACATGCGTGACGCTCTCCGCTATGGCAACCGCCTCATCATGATGCACGACGGCCGTCCGATCCTTGACGTCAGGGGCGAGGAGAAGGCGAAGCTCACTGCCGTGGACCTCCTGCAGTTCTTCGAGAAGGCCGGCGACGGCGTTTCCGACAAGATGCTGCTCGGCTGACGTTCAGTGGAACCGCTGCAGAACTGCAAAGAAAAATCGG
>OGGT01000787.1_pt1 | contig 13224 bp, 9 predicted proteins | sample 1571311 | NCBI WGS metagenome assembly OGGT01 (sample SAMEA2581931, study PRJEB24529) | metagenome | biome: Human gut stool | place: China | collected 2011
TTTCATATATCATTCTTTCTTCTGGTGACATCATGGCTTCATTTTGCATAATACCAGATAACCAGCCTTTTTCTTTCAAAGCCTTATATTGTTTGCTATTTGTATTGATGCCATTATAAGTATTGCCTAATCCACTAACATTCATCGACATATAAAAACCTCCCTGTAAATACATTCAAAATCCGTTTAAAATTAACTTAATGCTATATAGTATATATCGTCATAAATCTCCAAGAAATAAGTTTCACTGTTAAGTGCCCTCTTGATTATACAGGTGGTTGTTGCGTGTTCTTCGTTCCTCTTTGGATAACTTTTGACGCAACCTCTTTTCCAAGTTCTCAAACTGACGGATTTTCTTCTTTCCATCCTCAATCTCGGCTGTCCCTTGTGGGTGTCAATCAAAATTATTTTTCTTGGTCTGCGTCAACCGTTCCAACACCGTCATCAGTATATAGCTCGGCTGGAATTGAATTGACAGCAAGTTGTTTTTCTGGCGGTATCGAATTATACCACTCAAGCCATTCAAGGGTTTCTTCGGATAAGTCCGATTTGTTAAATAACTGTCCTTCAAATTCAACCGTTTCATTTTCAGCATCTTCCATATGACTATATAAGAAATATTTACCATCAATTAAAACCACAATATTATTTTCATATTGATATACTTTAGCACCTACAATATCGTCATTGGCTTGGAAATTCTCTTTTGGCTCTTGCGATGAGCTAACTTTGCTTTCGATTTCCCCTAAATAAGTGAACTGGCTTTCTTTATCTGTAAAATCGAGTTGACTATCCGTATATTGATACAACTTGTTATTTACATAAACCATAGGAGTCAAATCTCCAGAAATAGGGGGATTAGAGCCATTAAGTAAACGCGGAATTGTAACTACGCAAATTATAAGGCAAAGACAGGCTGCCATAATTCCCCACTTTATCCATATAGGCTTTTTCATTTTCGTTTTGTAGTTGAGTGCTTCATCAACATATTTTGTATCAAGCTCGCTCATAGCGTCAGAAAATTTCTTTGCGTTCATACGAATACCTCTCTTTCAATCAAGTATTGCTTCATCTTCTGGCGGATTAGTGTGAGCCGGACGGATACATTTTTTTCAGATATACCTACGCGCTTTGCTATGTCCGCGTAGGTGTCTGCATACGCATAGCGGCGCATGAAGATAACGCGCTCTTTTACGGTCAGCGTATCCAAAAATGCTTCGATGATACGGGCTAACTCTCTGGCTTCAATTTCATCTTCCACGGTTTTCTGGTCTGCGATGCAGCCCTCGATTTCCTCTAAGGCAATCGTATAGTGTCCGCTTCGTTTTGCCGCTTCCTTTCTCCAATAGGTTTTAAGGGAAATGTTCCGCACGATTTTCACAATGTAGGACAACAAGGGATTGGGGTGTACCGGGGGAATAGCGTTCCATGCGCCTAAATAAGCGTCGTTTACACATTCCTCCGCGTCCTATCTGCTCCCTACTATATGGTAGGAAAGATTGTGACAGGCTTTTCCGTATTTTATGTCCAGTTCCCGTATGCCCTGTTCCGAACGCTCAAAAAACATTTCTATGATTTTTTCATCGTCTATCATCACACCGCCTCCTTTCCGGCTTCACTCATATACTACGGTTTCAGCGGCAAACACTACATCTAATCCGAAACTTTTTTCAAAAAATTACCATTTTGCTTTATTATAAAATACATAATCGCAGAACATGCAACTCCTACAGGATATGTTATTGTCATAGATGCCATTCATATAATTGTTCACACTAGACATTTTATAATACCTCCATTCTTTCATTAGGCTTTCGCATTAAAAACCGCCTCAAATGATATGTTTATAACTGTTTCTGTTCTCATCCGTTACAGCAAGTCCTGTTAATCCGGTATTCGGATCAATCCAGTCTCCATTTTTGTCATACTGGCTCATCAGGTTCTTAATTGCCTGAACATTTGTAAACATTGCACCGTTTCCATTTTTCATCATCTCACTCAGTACTGCTTTATACTTTTTACTGTTTGTGTCGATCCCTGCTGCTTTTAATTGTTTCTGTACAGAACTGCTGTTCATTTGGGACAACTGAATATTGTTGACTAAATTTGTTTTTGATGTTCCAAATGTCGTTTGAAATAAAAAACCGTAGTCCGTAATTCTTGACATAATCGAAGCCTCCTATCATTAAATTTTTTATATCTGTCATCCGCTTTATTTTTCTTTTTCTATCGACAACCCACTTCTAATATTTTACCTTTTCTGCACCAAGTACGATTTTTTTGCACGAAGTAAGACTTTTTATGAATTGAGGAATAACTCAGCAATAAATTTATTTCCATCACTTTTCAATATTAAATTTCCATCATATTTTTTTACACTGCTCTGAACATTCAGCAGTCCTATTCCACCGCCTTTTCCTTTCGCTGATACCGGAAAACCATTTTTCCACTTTACCTCCCCGCAGTTATTTTCGATGCTGGCAGCTATCATTTTATGGTATGAGCCAATCTTAATCGAAATATATTTCCCGCCTTCAAGCTTCTCTGCAGCCTCAATCGCATTATCCAATAAATTTCCAAAAATAGTTGTAATGTCGATTGGTGCAAGGAAATTCAGATTCACATTATCCACCTTTATGGTTACTGAAATACCTTTTTCCTTCATAACGGATTCTTTATCGGTAAGAAGAATGTTTAATATTGGATTTTCTGTGTATTGAACCGGAATGAGCGGCTTTAACAGTTCTCTGATTTCCGCTGCATATTCTCCTGCCGTATTCCCCTGCTCTGCACCATATAATCCTTCGATTGCTTTAATATGCTTATTTACATCATGTAATATGTGGACGGTTTGATCATATTTTTTTGTCTGCGTCAAATAGTATTCGTATTGTACCTTTGCCTGTTGCTCTAAAGCGATGAGCTGCTTTTCATAATAGTTCTTTTCATCTGCCATTTTAACAAAATATAAAAGGTATAGATCTGCCAGAACAATACACCCCATATTGACTGCACATAAGTAATTTTCTTCTCCATTTTTAAAATTCTCTACAATTACACCCATGTTAATCAGATTGTATAGGAGTATAATTCCATACATGATGTACCTTGTCTTTGCATAAGGAATATCGCTCTTTTTCACAAACCTGTTTATGAATGTATAATACAAAAAAATAAGTATTACTTTTGAAAATGTTACCTCAAGGCAGTAAAGCATCGTTTCATTCACATTTTTTATATCTGCTGCCTGCAAAATACATTGTAAAAGAATCACTCCTAATGATTCACAGACAGACATGCAAAATACCAATGCCTCACATTCAATGATACGTCTTAACGGTTTATCCATATCCTCATAATACAGAGCATATGCGATCACCCCCGTCAACACGCCCCAGAGCACCAGATTTAATATGGAATGATTGAACATATTGATACAGGTTGTAAAAATCACTGTGACAGTCTCAACCACAATATATACATATCTATTTTGACTGCTTCTTTTATACTTTCCATTCATAAACTGGAACAGTATGGTACTTATGATAAAACAGGAAAGAGCATTACATAATATCAGTAAAATCGTATTCATCGTTTCTCCTATGAATTTTTCTGCAAAAATTTATTTACTTCTTCTCTAAAATCGCTGCTTCTCTTTTGCGCAATCTGGAGTTCTTTTCCATTGTCCAGATAAATGGTAAAGCCTTTTATTTTTTCAATATGCCTTAAATTAACCAGATTTCCTCTGCAATTCACAACAAAATCATAGGGCTGCAGTTCTTCAACCAGTTTTTCAAAAATGCAGTCATACTCATATGTGATATCAGACAACGCTATCAGTACTTTTCTTGATCTTTTTATGTATTCAAAATATAAAATGTCCCTGAGTTTCAATTTGATTGACAGATACTCTTTCCCATTGCTGTCCGTCACTTTATAAAAATCCTTTTCTGCTCCGGTATCCGGCAGTTGATCCAGTAGTTCCAACATCTGCATTTCCAATTTATCATATTCCAGTGGTTTACATAGAAATGAAAATGCATGAACTTCGTTAATGACCTGCATACAATATTCTTCATAACTCGTAATATACACTAATTTCACATCTGGAAATTTTTCTTTCAATTTTCTCCCCAGTTTAATACCATTCAGTTCTTCCATCGAAATATCTAAAATTCCGATATCAATACGACTGATATTTTCAAGCATTTGATTTGCAGACATAAATTTCTCTATATGATAAGCAATCTTTTGACTTGTAAAAATCTTATGCAGCATATTCACTGCACACTCAAGATCTGCTATATCGTCATCACAAACAGCAATTTCCAGCATATTACTCACCTTCTTCCTATCTTCCTACTATATCGGTAATTTTTATTTTTCCATTAAATAAATATAAAGTACTCTGCATATTATCTAAATAGGCTCTAAATAAATATCATATATATAGAAAATGTGCCATCATCTTGACGGCACATTTCCTATATTTTCCCCCCAAATTATATTGCTACAGTATAGAATACCATTGTCTGTCCATACTATCAGCTTCATACTGATATGTAATCAACTGATTCATGTCTTTTAAACCCGCCATTTCTATTAGGTTCTATCATTATATTATAGTTTTCATATTTTTATAGTATCCTGCATTATCCATAACACTATTATTGCCAGATGTACCCACAGTACTTACCTCAGAGTCCGAAATATTATACCCTGCCTTAAATGCAAGAATATCCTCCAATCCATATTGATTTTTATAATCCGTCAGCATATAGATATTATCTCGTATTTCCTCATATTTCGCATTGGCTTCCTGGGAGTTCATTATTTTACACATTTTCTCTGGAAGTCCGGTAATCTTCCCATTGTCATCTACGTTTATATCGTCAAATGAATACTGTCCATTTGTTGCTTTCTGAATGAACTGTTCCACTTCATAGTAAGCATTTACTAATCTATATTGTGTGTTAGAAATATCTGCTGTCTGAATATATTTTTCCCACATATCATCAGCAAAATTTTCCGATATCATATTTTTTATCTGTTCTTTGTTTTCTTCTGTAATGTCCCCGTTAATCGTAATAGTTCCAGATACATCTATTTCAATTTTCCATGATGTATCTGGCAGTTCAATTCCTTTTTCATTTGCTATTCTTTCTATTTCTGCATAAAAATCGTTTTTTATATAATTCGACTTCTCTGCTCTCTCATAATCAGATAAATTGGCAAATATTTTCACATATGCCATTTCCGACACACTTAACTGCTCCCCCTTTTTCATCTTATTTAATAATTCTTCTACACTATCCGTTCCCGAATATTTTTCATCTTCCGGCAACGCTTCAAATTGCATCTGATGTAATTTGTCAATTTCGCTTTGATATGTTTTTTCATATTTCTGCTTTATTGCATTTTTTTCTTCTGAATTATCTGCATTTGCTATTTCTTGTGAGTGCTGCACATTACTACTTGAAGTATCCCTGTTTTTCGTTTCCGTAATTTTTATTCTATAGGAACCTTCCCCGGAATCCGATGTCATATTGGAATTTTCTACTCTGATCACATAATCTGATGTAACGCAGTCCCAATTAGGTACCGTAAGCTGTTTATTACCATGTCCATCATCTGTCGCTATTCCAATCTGATTGCCATATAAATCGTACAATACTAAATTATATGCCTGACTATTCTTGCTTTCCAATGAAATCGTTATCTCTGAAGATATACCCATTTTAGAGTAAAAACTTTTTTGCGGATAAGAAAAAGAATAGTAATCTACATCATATTTTGAATCGATTGTTCCCTCTAAATAACTTTCATTATTATGCAACAATGTTCCTATATCATATGTACTGTAATAGCGATCTACCTGATCATCGTATTTCGTATGCTGATGATAACTATCATTCTTATTTGTTTTGGCATTTTCTATTAACACCGTTTGCTCATTTAATTCTTTCATCGGCGATTTAAAACTTTTTGCTGCATTTCCTGTCTCATATATTTTACTATCTACTATTCCGCCACCTATATAATGTACATAGTGTCCCATCTTATCGTCACCTCTTGGAATCCACGGATGGTATAAAAATACCATCCGTAATTTATTTATCTTTCTAAATATTTAGCCCACTATTATTCCGAAAGGAACTAAATAATCCAATGTCATCTGTGTCATTGTAGTGCAACTAGCATTTACATAAGAAATACCACTTACCCAATGTACTGTAACAGATGTTGCATAGTTTCCATCAATTGATCCTGATGGTGGATTATTGTCAACCAAGTCACTCCACCAACCTGCTGGTTGTTGATTTTCCTCCATTAATAGCATTCAGCTTAGTAGTTGTCTTACTATAAAAACTTGAAGCTGCAAATACTGGTGTTACAAAAAGCAAACAAACCATCATACTTACAACAACTGCCATAAACGTTTTTCTTGAAACCGTCTTTTTAGCTTTTTCTGATATTCTCATATTAGCAACCTCCTTCAAAAATGAAATATATTCCACATAAAAAACATACTATATTTTTATATCTACTGATTTCTTGCCACTCTCAACAGACTCTCTGGTAATGCCATCCAATGCACCAGCCGGTATTGGTTTCCCAGCTTTCCATGTAGGATCAGCGGCTTTTGCTGCTTCTGCAAATGCCTGTCTGTATTGATGTTCATATTGTTCCATTGTCCAGCCTGCTGATAAGCGGTCATCCTTATCCATTTTTCTGTATAAATTGTTATATACACTCTCCCTTTTGGTAGTATCACCATTTAAAGTACCGTTTTCATTTAAGAATTCTTTCTTTGCCAGTTCAAACATTTCTTCCCGGCTGCTCTCTGGAATAGAAATGATATGTTTATAACTGTTTCTGTTCTCATCCGTTACAGCAAGTCCTGTTAATCCGGTATTCGGATCAATCCAGTCTCCATTTTTGTCATACTGGCTCATCAGGTTCTTAATTGCCTGAACATTTGTAAACATTGCACCGTTTCCATTTTTCATCATCTCACTCAGTACTGCTTTATACTTTTTACTGTTTGTGTCGATCCCTGCTGCTTTTAATTGTTTCTGTACAGAACTGCTGTTCATTTGGGACAACTGAATATTGTTGACTAAATTTGTTTTTGATGTTCCAAATGTCGTTTGAAATAAAAAACCGTAGTCCGTAATTCTTGACATAATCGAAGCCTCCTATCATTAAATTTTTTATATCTGTCATCCGCTTTATTTTTCTTTTTCTATCGACAACCCACTTCTAATATTTTACCTTTTCTGCACCAAGTACGATTTTTTTGCACGAAGTAAGACTTTTTATGAATTGAGGAATAACTCAGCAATAAATTTATTTCCATCACTTTTCAATATTAAATTTCCATCATATTTTTTTACACTGCTCTGAACATTCAGCAGTCCTATTCCACCGCCTTTTCCTTTCGCTGATACCGGAAAACCATTTTTCCACTTTACCTCCCCGCAGTTATTTTCGATGCTGGCAGCTATCATTTTATGGTATGAGCCAATCTTAATCGAAATATATTTCCCGCCTTCAAGCTTCTCTGCAGCCTCAATCGCATTATCCAATAAATTTCCAAAAATAGTTGTAATGTCGATTGGTGCAAGGAAATTCAGATTCACATTATCCACCTTTATGGTTACTGAAATACCTTTTTCCTTCATAACGGATTCTTTATCGGTAAGAAGAATGTTTAATATTGGATTTTCTGTGTATTGAACCGGAATGAGCGGCTTTAACAGTTCTCTGATTTCCGCTGCATATTCTCCTGCCGTATTCCCCTGCTCTGCACCATATAATCCTTCGATTGCTTTAATATGCTTATTTACATCATGTAATATGTGGACGGTTTGATCATATTTTTTTGTCTGCGTCAAATAGTATTCGTATTGTACCTTTGCCTGTTGCTCTAAAGCGATGAGCTGCTTTTCATAATAGTTCTTTTCATCTGCCATTTTAACAAAATATAAAAGGTATAGATCTGCCAGAACAATACACCCCATATTGACTGCACATAAGTAATTTTCTTCTCCATTTTTAAAATTCTCTACAATTACACCCATGTTAATCAGATTGTATAGGAGTATAATTCCATACATGATGTACCTTGTCTTTGCATAAGGAATATCGCTCTTTTTCACAAACCTGTTTATGAATGTATAATACAAAAAAATAAGTATTACTTTTGAAAATGTTACCTCAAGGCAGTAAAGCATCGTTTCATTCACATTTTTTATATCTGCTGCCTGCAAAATACATTGTAAAAGAATCACTCCTAATGATTCACAGACAGACATGCAAAATACCAATGCCTCACATTCAATGATACGTCTTAACGGTTTATCCATATCCTCATAATACAGAGCATATGCGATCACCCCCGTCAACACGCCCCAGAGCACCAGATTTAATATGGAATGATTGAACATATTGATACAGGTTGTAAAAATCACTGTGACAGTCTCAACCACAATATATACATATCTATTTTGACTGCTTCTTTTATACTTTCCATTCATAAACTGGAACAGTATGGTACTTATGATAAAACAGGAAAGAGCATTACATAATATCAGTAAAATCGTATTCATCGTTTCTCCTATGAATTTTTCTGCAAAAATTTATTTACTTCTTCTCTAAAATCGCTGCTTCTCTTTTGCGCAATCTGGAGTTCTTTTCCATTGTCCAGATAAATGGTAAAGCCTTTTATTTTTTCAATATGCCTTAAATTAACCAGATTTCCTCTGCAATTCACAACAAAATCATAGGGCTGCAGTTCTTCAACCAGTTTTTCAAAAATGCAGTCATACTCATATGTGATATCAGACAACGCTATCAGTACTTTTCTTGATCTTTTTATGTATTCAAAATATAAAATGTCCCTGAGTTTCAATTTGATTGACAGATACTCTTTCCCATTGCTGTCCGTCACTTTATAAAAATCCTTTTCTGCTCCGGTATCCGGCAGTTGATCCAGTAGTTCCAACATCTGCATTTCCAATTTATCATATTCCAGTGGTTTACATAGAAATGAAAATGCATGAACTTCGTTAATGACCTGCATACAATATTCTTCATAACTCGTAATATACACTAATTTCACATCTGGAAATTTTTCTTTCAATTTTCTCCCCAGTTTAATACCATTCAGTTCTTCCATCGAAATATCTAAAATTCCGATATCAATACGACTGATATTTTCAAGCATTTGATTTGCAGACATAAATTTCTCTATATGATAAGCAATCTTTTGACTTGTAAAAATCTTATGCAGCATATTCACTGCACACTCAAGATCTGCTATATCGTCATCACAAACAGCAATTTCCAGCATATTACTCACCTTCTTCCTATCTTCCTACTATATCGGTAATTTTTATTTTTCCATTAAATAAATATAAAGTACTCTGCATATTATCTAAATAGGCTCTAAATAAATATCATATATATAGAAAATGTGCCATCATCTTGACGGCACATTTCCTATATTTTCCCCCCAAATTATATTGCTACAGTATAGAATACCATTGTCTGTCCATACTATCAGCTTCATACTGATATGTAATCAACTGATTCATGTCTTTTAAACCCGCCATTTCTATTAGGTTCTATCATTATATTATAGTTTTCATATTTTTATAGTATCCTGCATTATCCATAACACTATTATTGCCAGATGTACCCACAGTACTTACCTCAGAGTCCGAAATATTATACCCTGCCTTAAATGCAAGAATATCCTCCAATCCATATTGATTTTTATAATCCGTCAGCATATAGATATTATCTCGTATTTCCTCATATTTCGCATTGGCTTCCTGGGAGTTCATTATTTTACACATTTTCTCTGGAAGTCCGGTAATCTTCCCATTGTCATCTACGTTTATATCGTCAAATGAATACTGTCCATTTGTTGCTTTCTGAATGAACTGTTCCACTTCATAGTAAGCATTTACTAATCTATATTGTGTGTTAGAAATATCTGCTGTCTGAATATATTTTTCCCACATATCATCAGCAAAATTTTCCGATATCATATTTTTTATCTGTTCTTTGTTTTCTTCTGTAATGTCCCCGTTAATCGTAATAGTTCCAGATACATCTATTTCAATTTTCCATGATGTATCTGGCAGTTCAATTCCTTTTTCATTTGCTATTCTTTCTATTTCTGCATAAAAATCGTTTTTTATATAATTCGACTTCTCTGCTCTCTCATAATCAGATAAATTGGCAAATATTTTCACATATGCCATTTCCGACACACTTAACTGCTCCCCCTTTTTCATCTTATTTAATAATTCTTCTACACTATCCGTTCCCGAATATTTTTCATCTTCCGGCAACGCTTCAAATTGCATCTGATGTAATTTGTCAATTTCGCTTTGATATGTTTTTTCATATTTCTGCTTTATTGCATTTTTTTCTTCTGAATTATCTGCATTTGCTATTTCTTGTGAGTGCTGCACATTACTACTTGAAGTATCCCTGTTTTTCGTTTCCGTAATTTTTATTCTATAGGAACCTTCCCCGGAATCCGATGTCATATTGGAATTTTCTACTCTGATCACATAATCTGATGTAACGCAGTCCCAATTAGGTACCGTAAGCTGTTTATTACCATGTCCATCATCTGTCGCTATTCCAATCTGATTGCCATATAAATCGTACAATACTAAATTATATGCCTGACTATTCTTGCTTTCCAATGAAATCGTTATCTCTGAAGATATACCCATTTTAGAGTAAAAACTTTTTTGCGGATAAGAAAAAGAATAGTAATCTACATCATATTTTGAATCGATTGTTCCCTCTAAATAACTTTCATTATTATGCAACAATGTTCCTATATCATATGTACTGTAATAGCGATCTACCTGATCATCGTATTTCGTATGCTGATGATAACTATCATTCTTATTTGTTTTGGCATTTTCTATTAACACCGTTTGCTCATTTAATTCTTTCATCGGCGATTTAAAACTTTTTGCTGCATTTCCTGTCTCATATATTTTACTATCTACTATTCCGCCACCTATATAATGTACATAGTGTCCCATCTTATCGTCACCTCTTGGAATCCACGGATGGTATAAAAATACCATCCGTAATTTATTTATCTTTCTAAATATTTAGCCCACTATTATTCCGAAAGGAACTAAATAATCCAATGTCATCTGTGTCATTGTAGTGCAACTAGCATTTACATAAGAAATACCACTTACCCAATGTACTGTAACAGATGTTGCATAGTTTCCATCAATTGATCCTGATGGTGGATTATTGTCAACCAAGTCACTCCACCAACCACCTGTTTGTGCTAGTTTTTTTGAATAACTAGCAGTTGCTGGCGTATAATAATAGTCAATGCTTGATGCGTATGTATTATTAGCAAATGCTTTTGATTTATCCGAAAATTTCACACCTGTCAATGCATACTCATCTTCACTTCCACTAGGACAATTAATGGTCAATGTTTGCGTACTTGCTGATTGGCTAGATGAGCTTCGATTCCACTTTATTGTTGTATAATGTGTAAGATCCGAAAAGGTTGTTGTTTGTGCTATTGGCAATGGTTGTCCAGCATAATATCCATAATGATAACCGGTAGTTGCTGTTGCATCTTTTACCTTAAAAACAATATAATAATTTCCATCAATAAGACCTAAACTAATTACCTTATTCGACGTTCCTGCAATCGTTTTAGTTGTTGAATAATATCTGTCAAAATAACTGGTAACTCCCGCCTCATCCGATGAACGATATATTAAATTTATATCATTGTCAAAAATAAATACATTAACATTAGATTCTAACATAAATGTAATATTATTACAGTCCTCATCCGAAACAACACATTGATAATAATGTCCCTGATTTTCATCATATGCAGAATCATTCAGATACCCCTCTCTTAATGCCGAATTATAGTTGCTCTGACCTTTTGGATTCAGTAAGAAACCAGACATTACAAACCCTTCTGATGTTTTTGCATATGTACTAAAAATTTCTGTATTCGATGTCCATTTCTGATCAGAGAAATTATATTCCATCGTGCTTGCACTCCACATATATTTATTTGACACCCTTCTTGTATCTGCATATGCACTTGCTCCATCATTTGTTGCATCCGTAAAGTCACAAGTCACTTCTTCGGTTGCAATTTTCGATTGTAATAATGTTAAATCCGTGTCGTTATCTTCTGTATTGAAATGTACTTTATTGCCATTATCAATACTTGCCGCATTCGCTACTGAGACATTTCCTAACAGCAAACATGCTGCCAATAATATTGTTGCTATTTTTCTCTTTTTCATGAATAATTCCTTTCTGTTCATAGTTCTTTATTTTATAGTTTTTTGATTTATATAGATTCATTATTAAAACGCTTTCCCTCACTCTATTGTTTATTTTTTAATTTAAAAATTTCGAATCATATATTTTATCTAAAAAACTATATTACTATACTTGACACACTTCCCTATATTTTTTCAAAAATATTATATTTCTAAAGTACAGAATACCATTGCCTGTTTGTACTATCAGCTTCATATTGATATGTGATCAACTGATTCATGTCCTTTAAACCACTCTTTCCATATAAAATGCTTAAAGTCATATCCGGCACATTGTTCCATCCTTTAGTTGACATAGTTGAAACCAGGTCATGTATCCAATTCTTCATTTGCTGCTTGAACTCTTTCGGAACTTTTCCAGAATCTTCAACAGCCTTATCCACTAAGTCTAATATATTCTCTCCTGACTCCGTATAATATGTCCCGTTTTTTTCCTCAAGTTTATCTAATTCATATCCTGTATAACTATAAACTTGATGATATGCTTCGTATTTCATTTTTGATTCCTTTGTTATCTGAGAACTCTCACAGCCATCTTGTGTTGAACAATAATATATATGCTTATAGAGGTTTTTTCCGTTATCTCCTACATTTAAGGCATCCTGCATCAACACCTTTGTTTCTTCATCCACGCCATCTACCGTTATTTCATAACTGTATGGATCGACAGTAAAAGTACAATCTTTCGTAATAGAAGATGTATCTACACCAGCCTGCTTTAAAATATTTGAAATTTGCGAATTTATCAATGCTCTTTCAAATTGGATTTTATCCGAATCTACACTGTCACCGTCCACTTCAATTCCCCTGAACAAAGAATCCTGATAATTTACACCATTTATTTTTCCTG
>OGGT01000791.1_pt1 | contig 13197 bp, 7 predicted proteins | sample 1571311 | NCBI WGS metagenome assembly OGGT01 (sample SAMEA2581931, study PRJEB24529) | metagenome | biome: Human gut stool | place: China | collected 2011
CACTTCTCTGTCCAGCCGGTGGCCTACCTGCTCCAGCATGATATAGGTATCTGCGTATTTACGGGGATGTTGTCCGGCTTCAGTAATATCGGCAAAGATTTCGTCTACATTGGTCAGATTGAAGTTACCGCACAATGCCAGGTTCTTGGCACGCCAGTTGTTGCGGCGGAGAAATGGATGAACATACGAGATACCACTTTTTCCAGTGGTCGAATAACGCAGGTGTCCCATGTAAAGTTCTCCGGCAAAGGGCAGGCACTTCTTTGCAAATTCAGCATCGTGCAACTGTTCTTCCGTTAAATCTTTGTATTGTTGATGAACGTTGTTGAAGATTTCTGTAATGGCTCCCGCTCCGAGTCCTCTTTCACGGAACATGTATTCCTCACCAGGGTTGGCTTGCAGTTTTACGCAGGCTAATCCTGCAGCTTCTTGTCCTCTGTTGTGCTGCTTTTCCATCAGCAGATAAAGCTTGTTCAAGCCATACATCCATGTACCATATTTTTCCTGATAATATTCCAGTGGTTTCAGGAGCCGGATAAGAGCGACTCCGCATTCATGTTTTAATGTTTCCATCTGTATTTTGTTTTCAAGCCATATTATGATTTTCGTTTACAAAATAACAGACAATTATTAAAAGAGGTATGTGCTGTGCCTGAAAAAATACATTGTTTCTGTCTTTTTGTGATAAATGTAATCAAAATGTATTTATTCTGTTTTATTCTGAAACTTTTCTACTTGCTATATAAAGAAAATGAAAGCTTCGGTTTGTGTAGATGAAAATATTGTAATGAAAAATCCTACAAAAGTGTCATATTGGAAGTGATATTATTATTTTTGTGGACAAATAGAATGTAAACTCTGTTTTGGGTATTAATAATGAAAGATAAAATGAGGTTAGCAGGAAAATTTATGAGAAAAGAAGAGCAGGAAGTAACAGAATGTCATCAGACATCTTCCGGGCTTTATCAACCGGAGTACGAGCACGATGCTTGTGGAGTAGGTATGATTGTAGACATTCATGGTAATAAATCACATGAATTGGTGGATGCAGCCTTGAAAGTCTTGGAAAATATGAAACATCGTGGCGCAGAAGGCGCTGACAACAAGACGGGTGACGGTGCAGGTATTATGCTGCAGATTCCACATGAGTTTATATTGTTACAAGGAATTCCGGTGCCTGAAAAGGGGAAATATGGTACGGGATTGGTTTTTCTTCCGAAAGACGCGAAGGAACAGGAGCCCATTCTGAGCATCCTGATTGAGGAGGTAGAGCGTGAAGGATTGTCATTGATGCACTTGCGTTCCGTGCCCGTGAATTCTTCTATCTTAGGGAAAAGTGCGTTGGAGACTGAACCAGACATTAAGCAGGTGTTCATTACCGGGGCAACCGACCTGGAAAACTTTGAACGTACCTTATATATTGTACGTAAAAAGATTGAACGCCGTGTACATCATAAGGACTTTTACATTGTTTCCTTGTCCAGTAAAAATATTATATATAAAGGTATGCTGTCTTCGGTACAGGTGCGTGAATATTTTCAGGACCTTACCCAGCCTTACTTTACCAGCGGACTGGCCATCGTACATTCTCGTTTTAGTACGAATACATTTCCTACCTGGAGTTTGGCACAGCCTTTCCGCTTGTTAGCCCATAATGGAGAAATCAATACCATTCGTGGAAACAGAGGATGGATGGAGGCGCGTGAAAGTGTACTTTCCACTCCTTTATTAGGTGACGTGAAGAAAATAGGTCCGATTATACAGCCGGGAATGAGCGACAGTGCCTCACTCGATAATGTGTTGGAGTTTTTCGTGATGTCAGGATTGAGCCTGCCGCATGCCATGGCTATGCTTGTGCCAGAGTCGTTCAATGACAAGAATCCGATTAGTGAGGAGCTGAAGGCGTTTTATGAGTACCATTCCATTTTGATGGAACCTTGGGACGGACCGGCTGCCTTGTTGTTCAGTGACGGGCGTTATGCAGGTGGTATGCTCGACCGTAACGGTTTGCGTCCGGCACGTTACCTGATTACCAAAAATGATATGATGGTGGTAGCCAGCGAAGCTGGAGTCATTAATTTTGAACCTGAAGCCATTAAGGAAAAAGGCCGTCTTCAGCCTGGCAAGATATTGTTGGTAGATACCCAGGAAGGACGTATTTACTACGATGGCGAACTGAAGAGCCAGTTGGCGGCTTCCAAGCCTTATCGTCAGTGGCTTTCTACCAACCGTATTGAACTGGATACATTACGCAGTGGACGTAAGATTTCCAATTCTGTACCTGATTATGAACGTCGCTTGCGTGCATTCGGATTTACTCGCGAAGACATAGAACGTACACTTACTCCGATGTGTATGAATGGGGCCGAACCCACAGCTTCCATGGGTAATGATACTCCTCTGGCTGTGTTGTCCGACAAGCCGCAGATATTGTTCAATTATTTCCGTCAACAGTTTGCGCAGGTGACCAATCCGCCAATCGACCCGATACGTGAGGAACTGGTGATGTCGCTGACGGAATATATCGGAGCCGTAGGAACCAACATCTTGTTGCCGAGTGAATCACATTGTAAGATGGTACGCCTGCCACATCCGATTCTAAACAATACACAGCTTGATATATTGTGCAACATTCGCTATAAAGGGTTTAATACCGTGAAGTTGCCGATGCTGTTCGATGCAGCAAGAGGAGCGGAAGGTCTGCGTGAGGCATTGAATGAGTTGTGCAAGAAAGCCGAGGCGGCAGTGGATGAAGGGGTAAACTACATCATTCTTTCCGATCGTGAGATTGATGCAGCACATGCAGCCATTCCTTCTTTGCTGGCTGTAAGTGCCGTACACCATCACCTGATTTCTGTACAAAAGAGAGTACAGACCGCATTGGTGGTAGAAAGTGGAGAAATTCGGGAAGTGATGCACGCTGCCTTGTTGCTGGGATATGGAGCGAGCGCCATCAATCCGTATATGGTATTTGCCATTCTGGATGACATGGTGAAGAAAGGCGATGTGCAGTTGAATTATGAAACTGCCGAAAAGAACTACATAAAAGCCGTTTGCAAAGGACTCTATAAAGTAATGAGTAAGATGGGTATCAGTACGATACGTTCTTACCGTGGAGCGAAGATTTTTGAAGCCGTTGGTTTGGGCAGCGAAGTGCTTTCTACTTACTTCGGTACCCCTTCTTCATCCATTGGAGGTGTCGGGTTGGAAAGCATTGCCAAAGATTACCAGGCGTTCCATGATGCAGGTTTTGCAAAAGAGGTCGATGATTTATTGCCTTACATCGGTCAGTTCTCCTACCGTAAGGATGGCGAGAAGCATGCGTGGAATCCGGAAACTATCAGTGCTTTGCAGTTGGCCACTCGTTTGGGAAGTTATGCCAAGTTCAAGGAATATACGCGTCGGGTAGATGAAAAGGAAAGTCCGATATTCTTGCGTGACTTCTTCTCTTTCCGCCGTAATCCGATTCCATTGGAAGATGTAGAACCGGTAGAGGAAATTGTAAAGCATTTTGTAACGGGCGCCATGTCTTTTGGTTCTATCAGTAAAGAGGCGCATGAAGCCATGGCACTGGCCATGAACAAGCTGAACGCCCGCAGTAATACGGGTGAAGGAGGAGAGGATTCCGACCGTTTCCATGAGACCTACGATGGTATTTCCTTGTGCAGTAAGACTAAGCAGGTCGCTTCCGGACGTTTTGGTGTAACCACTGAATACTTGGTGAATGCCGAAGAAATCCAGATTAAGGTGGCACAGGGAGCTAAACCAGGTGAAGGTGGACAGCTTCCGGGATTCAAGGTGAATGAAGTCATTGCCAAGACGCGTCATTCTATTCCGGGCATTTCGTTGATTTCGCCTCCCCCTCATCACGATATTTATTCAATCGAAGACTTGGCTCAGCTGATATTCGATTTGAAGAACGTGAATCCGAAAGCCAAAATCAGTGTGAAACTGGTAGCTGAAAGTGGTATTGGTACCATTGCAGCCGGTGTGGCAAAAGCAAAGGCTGATTTGATTGTCATTTCAGGAGCAGAAGGTGGAACAGGAGCTTCTCCGGCCTCTTCCATGCGCTATGCCGGTATTTCTCCGGAAATCGGTCTGAGCGAGACACAGCAGACACTGGTACTCAACGGACTCCGTGGTCAGGTACGTTTGCAGACTGACGGACAGTTGAAGACTGGACGTGACATCATCAGCATGGCTTTGCTGGGAGCTGAAGAGTTTGGATTCGGAACTTCTGTATTGATTGTTTTGGGATGTGTCATGATGCGTAAATGTCATGCCAATACATGCCCTGTCGGGGTAGCTACGCAGGATCCGCAGTTGCGGGCACATTTCCGCGGACATTACCGTTATGTAGTCAACTTCTTCCGTTTCCTGGCACAAGAGGTACGTGAATACCTGGCAGAGATGGGATTCTCCCGTCTGGAAGACATTGTAGGACGTACGGATTTGATTGAAATACGTTCGACAACTCATGAAAAGGCTTCATTGCTCGATTTCAGTAAATTGTTGCATAAAGTCGATAACGGAGCGGCTTTACATAATGTAACGGAACAGCGTCATGAGATAGAGCACGTGAAGGATGTCAGCATGCTGGCTGCGGCACGCGAAGCACTGGAAAACCGTAAGGAGGTATCGTTGGAATATGCCATATCCAATACCGACCGTTCAGTAGGAGCAATGCTTTCTGGAGCCGTAGCTGCCAAGTATGGACAGGCTGGATTGCCCGCACAGACCATCCAGGTGAAGTTCAAAGGTTCAGCCGGACAGAGTTTCGGTGCTTTCCTTCCACATGGGGTCAGCTTCAAGCTGGAAGGTGAAGCGAACGACTACCTGGGTAAAGGCTTGAGTGGAGGACATATTTCGGTACAGCCTCCGGTAAGAAGTAATTTCCTGGCCGAAAACAACGTAATCGCAGGTAATACGTTGCTGTATGGCGCCACAAGTGGAGAGGTTTATATCAATGGTTGCGTAGGTGAGCGTTTTGCTGTACGTAACTCCGGAGCCATTGCAGTAGTAGAAGGAGTAGGCGACCATTGCTGTGAGTACATGACCGGTGGACGAGTAGTCGTACTGGGTAAGACCGGACGTAACTTTGCTGCAGGTATGAGTGGGGGAGTTGCTTACGTATGGGATAAAGACCGTAACTTCGATTACTTCTGTAACATGGAAATGGTAGAACTTTCTCTGTTGGAAGATGCTACAGCCCGCAAGGAACTGCATGAACTGGTTCGTCAGCATTATCTGTACACCGGTTCTCAACTGGCACGTACGATGTTGGATAACTGGAGCCGTTATGTGGAAGAATTCATTCAGGTAACTCCGATTGAATACAAGAAAGTGCTGGCTGAAGAGCAGATGCGCAAACTGCAGCAGAAGATAGCCGAAGTACAACGTGATTATTGATTAATTGTTGAACAGTAAAAAACTAGATATATGGGAAATCCAAAAGCATTTCTGACCGTTCCCAGACAAGAGGCAGGATACCGTCCGGTACACGACCGTATCATGGATTTCAGTGAAGTGGAACAGACGTTGAACACAAGCGAGCGAAAGCTCCAGGCATCGCGGTGTATGGACTGTGGGGTACCTTTCTGCCATTGGGCATGTCCGTTGGGGAATCGTCCTCCGGAATTCCAGGATGCCATGTACAAGGGAAAATGGAAAGAAGCTTATGAGATACTTACCGGAACCAATGATTTTCCGGAGTTCACCGGCCGTATATGTCCGGCATTGTGTGAAAAGAGTTGTGTGTTGAAGTTGAGTATGGATGCACCGGTAACCATTCGTGAAGATGAAGCCGCTATCATTGAAGCTGCTTTTCGTGAAGGGTACGTACAGCCTCGTCAATATGAACGAAACGGAAAATCTGTGGCTGTCATCGGTTCCGGACCTGCAGGACTGGCTGCCGCCAATCAGTTGAACCGCAGAGGATATGCGGTGACGGTGTTCGAAAAACTGGAATACGTGGGAGGCTTGTTGCGGTTTGGTATTCCGAATTTTAAACTCAGCAAGTCGGTAATCGACCGCCGGGTGGCAGTGATGGAAGCAGAAGGAATCACTTTCAAGGTCAATGCCGATATTGACGTGACAAACCTTCCCGAAGGATTTGATGCATACTGCATTTGTACGGGTACGCCGCAGGCACGCGATTTGAATATCCCCGGGCGTGAACTGAAAGGTATTCATTTTGCCATGGAGATGCTGGCACAGCAGAACCGCGTGCTGGCCGGACAGCGTATTCCAGAGGAGGAACGTATCACGGCAAAAGGCAAGCATGTGCTGGTAATTGGAGGTGGAGATACGGGTAGTGACTGTATCGGAACAAGTAACCGTCAGGGAGCACTCAGTGTAACGCAGATTGAAATTATGCCGAAGCCTCCTGTAGGTTATAATCCGAATACTCCGTGGCCACAGTGGCCGGTGGTTCTCAAAACCAGTAGCAGTCACGAAGAAGGCTGTATACGTCGGTGGAGTCTGACTTCCAACCGCTTCCTGGAAGAAGACGGGAAAGTGTGCGGTGTAGAAGTGGAAGAAGTAGAATGGACTCCGGGAGCCGAAGGAGAACGTCCGGTGATGAAGCCGACTGGGAAGAAAGAAGTCCTGAAAGCCGATTTGGTATTGCTGGCGATGGGATTCCTTCGTCCGGTACAACCAGAATTCCCGGCGAATGTCTTTGTGGCCGGTGATGCAGCTACCGGAGCCAGTCTGGTTGTGAAGTGCATTGCAGGCGGTCGGAAGGTCGCAGCCGACATTGATGCATATTTAAGCCGAAAATAATTGATTACATACAAAATATAAATACAACTTTACGATTATGTGTGGCATTGCAGCTATTTTAAATATCAGAAAACAGACTCCAGAGTTGCGTGAAAAAGCATTGGCCATGGCTCGAAAGATTCGTCATCGTGGTCCCGACTGGAGTGGAATTTATTGTGGAGGATTGGCTATCTTAGCGCATGAACGTTTGTCGATAGTAGACCCGCAGAGTGGCGGACAGCCATTGTACTCACCCGATAAGAAAGTGGTACTGGCCGTGAATGGCGAAATCTACAATCACCGTGAGATTCGTAAGGAGTATGCCGGAAAATATGATTTCCAGACAGGAAGTGACTGTGAAGTAATCTTGGCACTTTATCAAGAATACGGAATACATTTTCTGGAAAAGCTGAATGGTATTTTTGCATTCGCGCTGTATGATTCAGAAAAAGATGAGTTTCTCATCGCTCGCGACCCTATCGGCGTAATTCCACTTTATATTGGTTATGACAGCGATGGCAAAGTCTATTGTGCCAGCGAACTGAAAGCGTTGGAAGGTTTTTGTGAACGCTATGAACCCTTTTTACCCGGACATTGTTATTATAGCAAGGACGGGAAGATGACCCGCTGGTACGTTCGCGACTGGACTCAGTATGAGGCAGTAGCTGATGCTCCGGCATCGGTAAGTGTTTTGCGGGAAGGCCTGGAAAAAGCCGTACGTGAGCAACTGATGAGTGATGTACCCTACGGTGTATTGCTTTCAGGAGGGCTGGATAGCTCAGTCATTTCTGCCATTGCCAAGCGTTATGCAGCCCGTCGTGTGGAAACGGATGGAAAGATGGCGGCATGGTGGCCTCAGCTTCATTCCTTTGCCATTGGTCTGGAGGGAGCCCCCGATTTGGCCAAGGCACGTGAAGTGGCTGATTTCATCGGTACCGTACACCATGAAATTCACTATACCATTCAGGAAGGTCTCGATGCACTTCGCGATGTGATTTATTACATTGAGACTTACGATGTAACGACAGTTCGAGCTTCTACACCTATGTACTTGCTGGCTCGTGTCATCAAGAGTATGGGTATCAAGATGGTGCTTAGCGGAGAAGGTGCAGATGAGATTTTTGGTGGTTATCTGTATTTCCACAAGGCTCCCGATGCACGGGCTTTCCATGAAGAAACTGTGCGTAAATTGTCCAAACTTTATTTGTACGATTGTTTGCGGGCCAATAAATCATTGGCTGCCTGGGGAGTAGAAGGACGTGTGCCGTTCCTTGACAAGGAATTCTTGGATGTGGCCATGCGGTTGAACCCGGAAGCCAAGATGTGTCCCGGAAAAACCATCGAAAAGAAAATCGTACGCGAAGCTTTTGCCGACTTGTTGCCTGAAAGCGTGGCATGGCGTCAGAAGGAACAGTTCAGTGACGGTGTGGGATACAGCTGGATTGATACGCTGAAGGAATTCACGGCAAAAGAGGTATCCGACGAACAGATGGTGCATGCGGCTGAACGTTTCCCGGTGAATCCTCCCCGTAACAAGGAAGAGTACTACTACCGCTCTATCTTTGAGGAGCATTTCCCGAGTGAAAGTGCGGCTAAGAGTGTTCCCAGTGTACCGAGTGTGGCTTGTTCTACAGCTGAGGCACTGGCTTGGGATAAAGCTTTCCAGCATATCAATGAGCCGAGCGGACGTGCGGTAACCGATGTACATGAAGAGGGATACAAAAACTAAACTGATTATCAGATATGAAAATAGAATTTACAAAAATGCATGGTCTGGGTAATGATTACATCTATGTGAATACGATGAAATACCCGCTGACTAATCTGGAAGAAAAGTCCATAGCCTGGAGTCGTCCTCATACGGGGATAGGCAGTGACGGACTGGTGCTGATTGGCGATTCGGACAAGGCTGATTTCAGCATGCGTATTTTTAACGCGGACGGTTCTGAGGCCAAGATGTGTGGAAATGCCAGTCGCTGTATCGGGAAGTATTTGTATGAATATGGACTGACTACGAAGACGGATATTTTGCTGGATACGCTTTCCGGTATCAAGGAACTGCATTTGCAGGTGAAGGAGGGAAAGGTAGAGTCTGTTCGGGTGGATATGGGAATTCCTGCCGATATTCACTGGGTGGATTTGGGCGATGCTTATCCCTTCCAGAAAGGAGTGGCCGTGTCAATGGGGAACCCTCATCTGGTTATTTTTGTAGATAAAATGGAGGAGGTAGCTCTTGCTGAAGTAGGACCAGTGCTTGAACGTCATCCACTTTTCCCGGATCGGGTAAACGTAGAGTTCGCTCAAGTATTGGACAAAGAAAACATACGCATGCGGGTATGGGAAAGAGGATCCGGTATCACACAAGCTTGTGGTACGGGAGCATGTGCTACCGCTGTGGCAGCAGCCTTTTCCGGACAATGCGGCTCCCATGCAACAATCTGTATGGATGGAGGTGACCTGACCATCGACTGGGCAGGAGAGGGGCAGCATTTGTATATGACAGGACCCGCAGTAAAAGTATTTGACGGAACAATCGAATTAAAAGAGTAAGACAAGATATATGATACAAGTAAACGATAATTTCATCAAGTTGCCCGGAAACTATCTGTTTTCGAGCATTGCTAAAAAAGTGAATGCCTTTAAATCGGCTCATCCGGAAGCTGCACTTATCCGATTAGGAATTGGCGACGTGACTCGTCCGCTTCCGCCGGCTTCTATCAAGGCTATGCACCGTGCGGTAGACGAACTGGCCGATGCCGGAACTTTCCATGGATACGGTCCTGAACAAGGATATGATTTCTTGATTCAGGCTATTCTGGAACATGATTACCGCTCGCGTGGAGTAGAATTGCGTCCGACAGAAATTTTTGTGAGTGACGGAGCTAAAAGTGACACCGGTAATTTTGGAGATATTTTAGGCACAGGCAATAAAGTTGCGGTAACAGACCCCGTGTATCCGGTGTATATTGACAGTAACGTCATGGCCGGGAGAGCTGGAGAATTGCAGGCGAACGGACAATGGAATCGTCTGACTTATCTGCCTTGTACGGCAGAAAACCATTTTATCCCGTCTCTTCCCCAAGAATCGGTAGACATGATTTACTTGTGCTACCCTAATAATCCTACGGGAACGACGCTGACCAAAGCCGAATTGCAGAAGTGGGTGGACTATGCACTGGCACATAAGGCACTGATATTATATGATGCGGCTTATGAGGCTTACATTTGTGAGAGTGATGTGCCACATTCTATTTATGAAATAGAGGGAGCTCGTTCGTGTGCCGTAGAATTCCGTAGCTTCTCCAAGACAGCCGGTTTTACTGGAGTGCGTTGCGGTTATACCGTAGTGCCGGAAGAAGTGAAAGCCATGACGGCTTCGGGCGAGCAAGTAGCTTTGAATCATTTGTGGAACCGCCGGCAGTGTACGAAGTTCAATGGTACCAGCTATATCACCCAGCGAGGAGCAGAGGCCATCTATACCGCCGAAGGACAAGCTGAGATAAAGGAAACCATAGCTTATTATATGGAGAATGCCCGTCTGATGCGTGAAGGACTGCTGTCTGCTGGATTTACACTCTATGGAGGAGTGAATGCGCCTTATATCTGGGTAAAGGCACCCGAAGGGCTGGATTCATGGAACTTCTTTGAAATGTTGCTTCACGAAGTCAATGTGGTAGGAACTCCGGGAGTTGGATTTGGACCAAGCGGAGAAGGATTCCTGCGACTGACAGCCTTTGGCAAACGTGAGGATTGTCAGGAAGCTATGAACAGAATAAAAAACTGGGCCGGACGTTAATCCGACCCAGTTTTTAAAACCGCCAGCCTATCCCGATCGAGAGTGAATGAAAAAATGGGCGCTTCTTTCCGAGATTCAGCATGTTTCCGTCGAAAACGGTTTCCCGGACGCCCGAGTAAGGGTCAAGGTTAGAGAGGGTGTATCCCAGAGAGATTATCAGGCTTTCTTCTATTTCCAACGAAACGGAAGTTTTCAGCTGAAAGGATAAAGGCTCCGCACGGGAAGTTGTGATTTCTTCATAGTGGTGGGGAGTCCATACACCTGTAGAGTTTGGGAAATAGGCCAGGGTTATATGTTTAGTGGGTGGAAACGAACAAGTGATGCCCGGACTGAATGTCAGGTACAAGGCATATTCCTGGTCATGTCCTAATATCCACGAAGGCGTGTAGAATTGTGGCGCAATTCTGCATGCGAGGTGGGTGGACAGAACCTTTTCATCGTTCAATTCAAAGCGGAATTTTTTGTCAGCCGAGACTCCGTTGAGATGGATGCCATCCAGGCTTTTGCTAAAAAGAAAGCTGATTCCGATGCCGGCATACTTGAAGGGCTGGAAAGTGACAGACGGCTCTACTTCCCATCTGTTGTAATTGTCCAGTGCGCCCTCCAGTTGTATCTTCCAAAGTGGGCGCTTTTCAGTCTGACCGTACACTGACAAGCTACAGATTAGCAAAATGATTACAAAAATTCCTCTCATTTTAAGCTATGTCTTGTTATTTCACCGTTACTTCTTTTTTGTCGTAGAAAACCAGTCTGATTTCTCCTTTGGCGGGAGCGTCATTGTCTTTGGTTTCCAGTTTCAGGATGCGTTTCAGCGTAAGCATATATTTTCCTTTCGGCACATTCTTAAACGAAATTCCGTCACGGCTTTCGTTCAATGTACCATAATAAGCGGTATATTCTTCCAAATGTGAGGGGCTGTCCAGCGTGGCCTCCAGTTCTTCATTGGACGCGATTTTCTCACCCTTCCATTCAACTATTTCCTGATTGGCAATCGTGGTAAGTTCCGAAGGAATATGTATTTCATTAATCCATTTCTTGTAGGCATAATTGGTCAGCATACGGGTTTCTTGCTGCCGTTTGCGTTGGAATACGAATGAGACTTGTTCGTCTTTTCCGAGTGCCAGTGAATAGGAATAACCGAATATTGTATTCCCATCAAAATAATGGTATTCCATCTCTTTGCCATTGGCCATGATGGATGCTCCGCCTGTCAGTTTGATTTCTTTCAGGGGTACGTCTTTCTCTGGAGAGAAACGGGCGTAGGTCAGGGTAGGCTGTGAATCAGAAAAAGCTACCAGGTAGCTTTGATAAATAGCTACATTATCGGGTAGATTTTCTGAATTTTCTTCACTGCAAGATACAGTGAAGAAAATCAATAAGCCGTACATCATCCCATAAAGTAGTTGTTTCACTTTCATGAGTCGCGTATGTTTAAATAGATTTACGGCTGCAAAGGTAAAGTGAACAGATGGAAGTCAGGGAAAAATCTGATGTACACAAGCGAAGGCTAATCTATTGGAAATTAGATGGTTGATAGTTTTTATGATGTACATGACACTTAAAATGCGGTGATAAACTCATCAAAGCTGCTATTTTCGATGTGCATTTTCTCCTTTAGTCTCATCTTCCGGCGCGAGATGCTTCCTTTGGCAATATGGTAAATTTCGGACAGTAATGACAAGGGAAGATTCATCTTTACCAGACAGCAGAAACGAAGTTCTTCTTCTGTAAGTTGCGGGTAACATTCCTTCAGTCGTCTGGTAAATCCGTCGAAGCAAGTGTCTGTGTTTTGCTGAATAATGTCCCATTCCTCTTCCGTCAGGTGAAGTGCACCTTGCGAGTTCCTTTTCCGCAACAGAGAAGGAAGCGTGATGGCATTCAGTTGCCGGTAGTAGGCCACGCTTTTATTTAGCCGGTCAATTTCCTGCTGTTTCAATTTCTCCTGTTCGTGAGCCAGTGCCCCTTCCGCTTCTTTCCTTTTCAGCGTTTCTTCCATGCGCATCCACTGGGTAGTCTTTAGTTCTTCTGTCAGCTTTTGTTTGTGTACGCGGATGCGGTGAAGAAGTAAAAGCAGGATAATAATCACCACGCCTAGGGGGACTGCAATCCGGTAGAAAACCAGCTTGTGGTGCGCTGCCTGCATCTCCGCTTTGTTGGCCCGTTCGCGTTGCAACTTGTATTCGTGCATATCTTGTATCTTTTCGATGACCATTTCCTTTCGTTCGGCACTCAGCGAGTCATGCGACAGAATGTATTTTCGCATGTAGATGTTTTCCTGTTTCTCATTCTGTTTCTTTCCGTACATTTCGAATAGACGACGGTAAGCTTCTGTGCGTTGTTTTAAGGAGGCATCAGGTAAAAAAGGCAGGATGTGATGCGTGGCCGAGTCAGCTTGCAGAAGAAAGGCAAAAATGTAGCCCTTCTGAAGGTGTAAGGCGGCAGTTTCCTTTCTCGGCAAATTTTGGCAGATGGCGTTGTTGATGTAATGGAAGGCACTGTCCGTCTGTCCTTGTTCCAAATAAATGCGGGAAAGGTAAAGTTCACTCTGTGCGATGGAGACCGGAGTGCCGGAAGGCATATAGGCAAGTGCTTTCTGAAAGAATTCTTTGGCTTTTTCCGGTTGATGCGACAGGTAAAGC
>OGGT01000796.1_pt1 | contig 13089 bp, 15 predicted proteins | sample 1571311 | NCBI WGS metagenome assembly OGGT01 (sample SAMEA2581931, study PRJEB24529) | metagenome | biome: Human gut stool | place: China | collected 2011
GATGTACCGGGAATGCTGAAACGTTATAAGGATAAAGGACTTAAGATCTGTGTATGGATCAATCCATATATTGCACAGGGAACTAACTTCTTTAAAGAGGGTCTGAAGAACGGATACCTGGTACAGCGTGCAGACGGAAGAGGAATCAAGCAAATCGACAACTGGCAGCCTGGCATGGGCCTGGTTGACTTTACAAATCCGGATGCATTGAAGTGGTATCAGAATAAGCTGAAAACTTTGCTTGATATGGGTGTTGACTGTTTCAAGACAGACTTTGGCGAGAGAATTCCGGTCGATGTGAAATATTATGACGGTTCAGATCCGGTTTCTATGCATAATTATTATACATACCTTTACAACAAGGCAGTATTTGATCTGCTGAAGGAAGTAAAGGGTGAAGGTGAAGCAATCCTTTTTGCGAGAAGTGCTACAGCAGGCGGACAGCAGTTCCCGGTTCACTGGGGCGGTGACTGCTGGTCTGATTATGAATCCATGGAGGAGAGCCTTCGCGGAGGCCTGTCACTGACAAGTTCCGGTTTTGGATACTGGAGCCATGATATCGGAGGATTTGAGAGTACATCCACACCGGACGTCTATAAGAGATGGTGTGCTTTCGGACTTCTTTCTTCCCATTCAAGACTGCACGGATCTACTTCTTACCGTGTGCCGTGGGCATATGATGAGGAAGCAGTAGATGTGGTACGTTATTTCGCACAGCTTAAGGCATCCTTAATGCCGTATCTGTACCGCAATGCGATCGAGACATCAAAGACCGGTATCCCGATGATGCGGAGCATGGTGCTTGAATTTACCGAGGACAAGAACTGTGCTTACCTGGCAACCCAGTATATGTTAGGTGATTCCTTACTGGCTGCACCAATCTTCCGTGATGACAGCATCGCAGAGTACTATCTGCCGGAGGGAACCTGGACATCCTTACTGACCGGAGAAGTCAAAGAGGGCGGTAAATGGGATACAGAAAAACATGGTTATTTAAGCATTCCTCTCTATGTCAAAGAGGGCAGCATCGTGGCTATGGGTGCAAGAAATGACAATGCGGTTTATGATTATGCGGACGGAGTGACATTCCGTGCTTATGCATTGAAGGATGGCATTCAAGCGGAGACTGTTGTCTATGGAACAGAAAATGAAAAAGAAGCATCTGCAGACGTTGTAAAGAATGGAACTTCCTATGAAATCACAGTGGAGAGCAAAAAGGCATCCAAAGTGGCATTGATGAATGTCGGTGCTCCAAAGCAGGTAAACGGTGCATCCTATACACAGGATGGAGAAAATGTCATCGTAGAGTTTCACGGGGACGGCAAGGCTGAGGTTGTATTTTAATGCAGGAAACATACATTGAAGAAATTTTAAAAGAGCTGACTTTAGAAGAAAAGATCGGTATGATCCACGGTGCGGGTTTATTCCGCACCGAAGGAGTGGAGCGGCTTTCCATCCCACCGCTCTATATGTCGGATGGACCGATGGGAGTGCGCGCAGAATTTGCGGACAATGAATGGCGGAGTGTCGGGACGACGGAAGATTATGTGACTTATCTTCCGGAGATCGGTATATTTGTTAATCAAGATGATATTGCTAATTATGATAAATATACTGAATTTATTACTCAGACTATTCAAGTATTTGGTAATCTTGATAATATTAAATGTGCTCGAAATGGTACACAAGATGGACGTAGTGCTATGCAATATATTACAGAAATAGCTGAATATAATGGATGGAGTGCTGATATGGATATGACTAATCCTTTTAGCAAACAAATTGATGAATGTTATAATCCTCTTGTTCTTGCTGAACGAGTTAAGACTTTTTATAATATTGTTCGTGAACGTATGCTTATATGTTCTGATAATGTTTGTAAGCTAGAAAGAATAGTTGAAATTATTAAAGATAATCCTGACAAACGATTTCTTATTATTAGTAAGAGAGGTGAATATGCTGCTACTGTAACTAAATATATTAATGATAAACTAGGTGAAATTTGTGGTGATTATCATGATAAGATTGAAGATAAAGTTCTAGTTGATGATAATGGTATTCCTATTTTGTATAAGACAGGAAGCAAGAAAGGACAGCCAAGAATCGTCAAATCTAAGGCTATTTCCACGCTGAATTTGAAGTCTTTTAATGATGGCTTATTAAGAGTATTATCTATAAAAAATAATTCAACTGACAGTCTAGAAACAAGCGTAGACGAATGGATTTTGACTTCATCTCTATGTGATACCATAGATGAACTTATTTATCGTTATAATAATGTTAATTGTAGTCAATCAAAACTTAAAGTACATAAACTTTATATAGCTGATACTATCGAAGAAGCAAGTCTTAAAAAGGAAAAGTTGTCAGCTAACCATGAAGTTATACAGAATGTTAATTCTAATATTAGTGCTCAAAATTTTGATGATATTATTTGCTAGTATAAATATAATAGTTACATTTGTTGTGTAATCAAAATCGCTCTTTGATAGAATGGACGAAGATAAAGAAGTTAAAGTTAATGATGCTGCTGTTGCTGTTAGTAATAGTGGTATTGAAAAACAACATGGTGTTCAACATTCTGTTGCTCCATATCAGCTTAATTATATGAGTGAAGCTGAAATTGCAAGTCTTGAAGTATTTATCAAACGTGTTATGCGTAGTGATAAATGTGGTATTAAGTCTGTTGAAGATGGTCTCGCTATTGCAATGAGAGCTAAAGACCTTAGACTTCCATTTTCTACTTGCATTGAACATATTCATGTAGTTCAAGGTAAAACAGGTGTTGATGTTCACATTATTAAGGCATTACTTGTCAAAGGCAGCGTGAGTTGGGAAAAAGTAGATAATTATCGCGCTCTGTACGAATATACAGATGGCTTTAATGCTTATGATGAAGATAAACTTCCATCTGACTGTATTAAGTGTCTTACTCCCAAAGAGGCACAAACTAAAAATGCAGAAGATAAAGACCATGAACACCTGTATGTTTATCCTGTTAAATACTATAAAGATTATAATGGTAATGTATATAAAGAATATCAACTTAATGGTAAGTTTGAAATAGCTACTAATACTAATGAAGCTAAACAAATTGCTTCTACTGGTAAAGTTCCTGTTTATAGAATACCTGCTGTTCCTATTGATTATATTACTAGTTATCGTTTTTATCGTAAAATTGGAGAACGTAATATGGTTGCTACTGGTGAGTTTACTTATAAAGATGCTATTGTTGCTGGATGTTTTGAAAAAGATACTTATAAAAAATATCCTAAAATAATGATAAGTCATAGAGCATTTGTTTATGGTGCTCGTGAAATTGCTAATGATTTAATTATGGGCTGTTTAAGCACAGAAGAATTAAAGACTATGCAAGGTATTGATTTAAGTAATGAAGATATTATTGATATTACTGAAATTCAATAACATAAACAAACTAGAGAAATTATTATTAAACAAAACAGTCGTATGACTGATATTATTCACTTTTAAATTACAAAAATTATGAAAGACTTTAAGAAAGGTTTGAGTTTTGGTATGGGTATCGTTAATGCTGGTCAAAGAGCAGTTAGTGAAGAACCTGAATTGGTAGTTGTTTCTACTCCCGGTAGTTTCCGTATGACTGCCCAAGTTTCTAAAGCTCTCGGCATTGCTCATGGTGAATATGTAATGTTCATTAATAACTGTGCAAACATTGATAATGCTATTATCAATAAAGTACCCGAAGTTGTTGCTTTCTGTGAAGAACAAGGTTTGGATATTGATTCTCCCGAAGCTGCTATGGCTGTTCATGCTGAATTTGATATTTGGGCTTTGGCTAAAGGTATTGCTGAATTAGACAAGAATGGTAATCCTTGTACTACTCGTGTTCGTATGACTAAGAATGATAAAGTTAAGTATGTTAATACTTACTTCCAAGAAACTCTTGAAGGTGCTTTATCTTCTTCTAATGAAGAACTTAAAGCTGCTCTTACACGTGAAGGTATTACAGAAGATGAACAAAAAGAACTTTTGATTAGTTGTATTCAAGGTGATGAAGTTGCTAAGATTAAAGGTTCTAAGTGTGCTAATACTGCTGCCTTGTCTGGTATTGGTGTAACTCTTAACTTTACTGATTCTAATGTTTGGAAACAGTTGAAAGCTGATATGACTGATGAAGAAGCTACTTCTAAGAATCGTGTTTATACAGTAGATATTGATAACTTGCAAGAAGCTGTTGTTAATAACGGTCATAAAGATATTGTTGTTAAGATTGCAATGCTTACCGAATATAAAGATGAAGAACCTATTCGTATCGGTAAGAAAACTGAAAAAGAAGAAACTGCTGAATAATCAAATCTTCGTCCTAGAAATATAGTATCTTGAACATAGAGCTGCATTGTTAGTATTGCTAATAGTGCAGCTCTTATTTTATCTAATAATTCTTTTAATTACTTTAATTATGTCGACAGAAAAAGAAATTAAGAATGAAGCTACTGTTGTAGCAAGTGCTGAACAAACTGCTAATGCAGAAGTACAAACTCCTAAAAAACGTAGAGGTAGAGGTATTAATAACGATTTACGTGATGTAACTCGTAAAAAGTTTGATGAACGTACTGATTGCAACAAAGCTAATGGCTTGTTTGTTGGTCATCTTGAAGATGTTAAAGTTGATTGGGCTACATTGAAAGATGATGTTCAAGGTATGCCTTCATTTGCTGGTATGAGTATTCCTTATCTTACATTTACTTTTGCTAGTAATCATGAAAATATCAATGAGCGTCGTTATGTAACTCAACGCCTTCTTCCTGCTGAAAGTAATGTTGAAACTATTCCTGGTGGTAAAGGTGCTTGGAAAGTTGATAACATTTTCCGTTTTATGAAACATATATATAATGTATTTGTTCTTAAAGGTCGTGATTTAACAGAAGAAGAAATTGATGCTCTTACTTTACCTTTTGAAGATTTTGATGAAAATATGCAGTATGTACCTGTTGAAGCTGAAGAAGTTATAGCTGGTTATAAGACTGTGTTTGAAAATTATGTTAAGCTACTTAATAATAATGGAAAACCTGTTTATAATGATGCTAAAGGTAAACCTATTACTATTTGGATGAAGCTTCTTCGTTTTGTTAAGAATGATGGTAAATGGCGTGCTGTTGTTGGAAGTAAATCTTCATTTGGTGATTTAGGATTTCCTACATTTATCAATGATGGAGTTATTGAACTTTATAAAGAACAATCAGCTCCTAGTCTTCATATTGACCCTTATAAAGAAAGTATTGTTTATCAAAAATCTGCCGAACAAGCTAAACAGCCAAATGTTGCTATGCCTGGTGTAGGTGTAATGCCTGGTGTTCAAACTGCTGCTCCTATGAATCCTGTTGGTGGATTTAATGGAGGTGGAGATTTTAGTCCATTTGGCGGTGGTAATGATGCTGCTGGTGCTTTTGTTAATCCAACAGAAGATTTACCATTTTAAAAAATTAAAGTTAGTTAAATAGTTGTATGTAAGAGGATTGGGTACTATTTTAGTGCCTAATCCTCTTTTTTTATATGTTCACGATAAAGGTCAAATTAGAAATATTATGAAAAGAAATATTAATAATACTATTTTAACTAAAGATTATATTTTCTCTAAAGTTAGTCAAATAACTATTTTTAGTACCTATACTGGAATTAGTGTTGAAGATATACAACATTGTATAGATACAGGAGAATTTATATCTAGTCCTTTTCGTGAAGATACTCATCCTAGTTTTGGTTTTAGATACGATAATAGGAATAAACTTAAAGGAAGAGATTTTGCTGGATATTGGTGGGGAGATTGTATAGACGCTGCTGCAACTGTACTCTCTGAAATTGTTCATAAGCAAATTGATATTTCTATTAAAAGTCAATTTCTATTTGTTCTTAAACATATTGCTTATACTTTTAGAAATATTATTTATGGACAAGATAAAGATGAAAACAACGATTATAGTATTACTAGGGCTATTAGTAATGTACGTAATCATAAACCTATTATTGAACTTGTTACTCGTCCGTGGAATAATTTAGATGCTAAGTATTGGGGACAATTTGGTGTTAATCTTAATTTTCTTAATACTCATTTTGTTTATCCTGTTGACCAATTTTATATTAATCGTTCTACTAATCCTATTCCTAAATATTTTTACGATAAAGATAAAACAGATTTATGTTATGGTTACGTTCTTGGACAAGATAAAAGAGGAATAGTTAATGTTAAATTATATTTTCCTAATAGAAATAAGAAAACTGAAGTTAAGTTTATAACTAATAGTAATACTATTGAAGGAATTATTAATCTTGAATTAGATAATTATGACGTTATTATTATAACTAAATCTACTAAAGATAGATTAAGTCTTGAATGTTATCTAAAAAGTATTAATCATTCCATCCTCTACGGGGGGCCTACCCTTGAATCTAAGACTATTGGTGTTGTTAATATTCCACATGAAACTTATAAACTTCGTCAAATTGAATATGATTGGCTTCGTAGTAAACTTAATCGGAATGGTTTTCTTATTAGCCTTATGGATAATGATAGAACTGGTCTTATGGAAGCTGTGATTCTTAAGAATGATTATGATATTATACCTATTATTATTCCTAAAGAACTTGGCGTTAAAGATTTTGCCGAATTGAGAAGTAGTTATTCTACAAATGTTATTAATGAATTAACTCAACAAGTTGTTAAATATATAGAAGATAATTATGGAGAAGAAACTGAATTTACTTGGGATACGGAAGAAAGTAATACTTTGCCATACTAAAAGTCTAGCTGGTGTTACATATACTGTTATGCGTCCAATTACTGAAGAAGATGAACAAAATCTTGATAAATTTGAATATCTTAATATAGATAATAAACATATTGATAAAAAAGATATTTATTGTTATGGAGAAATTAATCTATCTTCTAATGATGACGTTGAATATATCAAAAAGTTTAGCTTACTTGATACTGATAATGGTGGAACTGTTCATAGTAATTTTAATTATCAAGAAGGTTATGCTCTTGTTGAAGGAATAGCTAAAACTTATCCTACATTTGATATTATTGAATGGTTTAAATATAATCATTGTCTTATAGGTAAACCAACTCGTATTATTATTTATAAATGTAAGAAAGAAAATCTATGATAATAAAAGGATATGAAGAAAAGCTAGATGATAGAGATATTAGATATATTAATTATGTTATTGATAAATCTACAATGGCTGATGCAATTGAATCTTATATTAAAGATTTAGATTGTACTACTATTTATCCTGATGGTTCTCGTCCTAGACAAACTATTAATTATGGTTATCGTATTACTCTTTCTAGTATTGAATATATTCTTGATAAACTTTATCTTGTTCTAGAACATCATCCAGAAAAAGCTCAAAGTTATATTGATTATCGTAATAGTATTATTAAAAGAATTATTGATATACATGAAAAAAATCTTGATTTCGAGAGAAGAAACCCAGTACGATATTATAGTAAAGAACCAAGGAAACGCGCTAGAAGTGCTAGCAGAGTTAATCAATCAAAAGATGTCTTTACAGGTCAACCCATTGATGTTAGCACCGGTATTGCAAAGGCTATTAAGCCTAAAAAGGAAACGATTGCTCAGCGTAAAGCTAAACTTCTAGGTGGTAAAGCTGTTAGTTTTGCATTTAATGGTTTAAAAATAAGTGAACATAATGAATAAACTTTATCGTAGAAATAATAATGGTGCGCCTACTGTTTGGTGGGCTGAACTTGACAGTGGTACTAATAGTATCACTGTTTTTTATGGTCTTGTTCGAGGTAATATTCGTAAAGAAGTTTATGCTGTTACTCAAAAAGATGGTCAAAAAGAACTTGAAAGTAGATATAATGATAAGATTAAACAAGGATATACATATCTTAATGAACTTTGTGATATGCAGGGTTTACCCCCCGTGGAGGATGGAGATAATGATACTCTATTTAATTTTCTAAATACTTATCTACCTAAAGACCTTAGTAATGGAAACAGTAATCTTTTACTTCCAATGCTTGCTAAAACGTATAGTGGTAATGTTTGGAAAAAAGTCAGTTGTATGTATGGTCAGTATAAGATTAATGGTCTTCGTTGTATTGTTACTGCTTATACTCAAAATGATATGTTTAAACCTATTAGGCTTCGTTTCCAAAGTCGTGAAGGTCTTACTTGGCATACTCTTAGCTATCTTGAAGATTATTTGCTTGCTACTATTAATACAAATATTATCGACGATATGATTAATGGATTCGCAGCACTTGATGGTGAAGTTTATCTTCCGGGTTATACTGTTAATCAAATTAATCATTTTGTTAAAGATGCTAATTGTGTTGAAAATAAACTTCTTCAGTTTTGGTGTTATGATATTATGATGGAAGGTGACCAAGCTCATAGAAATATGTATCGTTATCATATTAAAAAGCCTACTTCTTTTAATAATATTGAAGAACATTATAATAATAAAGAGCGATTGATTATTCTTCCTAGTATATATATTAATAATAATGATAAAGCTATTAAAGCTAGAAATAATTTTATTAATATAGGTTTTGAAGGTCTTATACTTCGTAATACTGAAACTGATTATCAATACGGTAGACGTAGAGCTAATTATATGGAGAAGTTTAAAGATGCTACTGAAGGAGATTTTATAATTATTGATATTTATAAAGAAAAGAAACGTGATTTACCTATTCTTCTTTGTAAAAATGATATTAATGATGAAAAGTTTGAAACTCGTTTAAGTGTTAGTCATATTGTTCAACAAGAAGTTTTATTCGATTCTCAATCTTATATTGGTAGAACTGTTCATATAGAATATGGCGAACGAAGTGGCGTTGCTAGAGTTCCATTTCATATTAAAACTGTTGTTATAAATGGAGATACTAGATTATAATGTAATTAGAAATAATAATTTTGATAGAACTAAATCTTATTTTAGTTGTTATTATAAATCTATTATTCTGTTTACTGATTATGATGCTAAAAGTTATAATTTTGCTGTTAGATATAATGATATAACTAAAAGTAATGAACTTTATGTGATTTTATATAATGATAATAGAATTAATAATAGTGTTCCTATTATTCGAGATGCTAATACTGGATTTAAGTTATATATTCCTAATATAGTTATTAGACTTCTCGATACAAGATTGCGTAATGCTTTTGTTGTGTCTAAAGATGATTTTAATATTAATGTTAAGTTTGTAGAAGGACGTAATGATTTTTGTATTATTTATCATATAGATATTGAATAAGGTGAAGCCTAGTACACAATATGATGTGCTAGGCTTTTCTGTTTTACATGGGTGTAAAATTGTATATGACACGCTCGTAGACATGATTCTTTTTGCCTGTATTCAATTTTATATATCAGAATGATTAATCTATCACGATAAAATTTGCGTGTCATGGTGAGCCTTAAAATGCGTCATTCTCACTATGATATTTAACATTAAATTCAGTATCATATTTACTAGTAAATTCCTATTATATTTTTATATTTGTCTTGATAAACAAAAACAAATTACTATGAGTATTAATAAAGTTTCTATTGTTGGTATTAAAGGATTTAAAGGAAGTGGTAAAGATACAGTTGCTTCTATGATTAGTTATATTCTTCATGATGGTATTATGAAAGCTAATTATGATACTTGGCTTCTTTATCATAAAAATGAGTTTGTTGAAAATGATGAAATAATTATTCATTTTGCTGATAAACTTAAAGATGATATTGCTGCATTTTGTAATATTGACCGTAAACTTCTTGATAGGCAAGATATTAAAGAAGAAAATTATTATAATTTTAAAACTGGTATTGTTTCTACTAATATCAAAGATGCATATAGAGTTATTAATAATATAGGGGAATTTAATTATGATAATTTATCTTCATTTCTTTCTTTAAATAATAATATTTCTATTAAAATTAGAGTTCTTCTCCAATATTATGGTACTAATGTTATTAGAAATCATTTTTGGCACAATGCTTTTGTTCATTATACTATTAATAAAGCATTTGATATTAGAAATAAACTAGGTCAATGTATTATTGCTGATGCTAGATTTGATAATGAATGTAATGTTATTAAAGTATGTGGTGGAAAAATAATAAGAGTAGATAGAAGAGTTAATAATGATAATCATGAAAGTGAACAAATAAAAATTTGTGATGATGATTATGTTATTGATAATACTGGTACTCTTGTTGGTCTTTTCTATAAAGTTCTTAAATTTGTAACTGATTATATGGTATGAAATTACATCCTATTTTTGGTATAAATGCTCTTGCTAGAGTTTGTATATGTTGTGGTAAAGTTATTGGTTATACTCCGCTTGGAAATTCTGTTGAAGAAGATGCTAGTAAGAGTAAACAAATAGCTGAAGCTATTGTATGTAAAGAATGTATAGATAAACTTGATAGTGAAACTTGCTTTATAGCTTGTGACATGGATAAAGATAATTATATAACTGCTACTTATGATACTTTATGGATTAGAAATAAAGGTCTTAAAGAGTTTTTTAAAGAGCTTGATTCTATACAGCCTATTAATATTATACCTAAAGAACATTTTTATAGTATATTTGGAAATGTAATTAAAGATTTTTATAATAATAAAGAAGATGAAAATAATTGAACCAAAAGTTGAACTTTGGCAACAAGGAGATGATTCTAAAGCTCATGTTGCTAGATGCGCAAGAGTTTGTTATGGTAGAGCAACAGGTAATGATGAAGCTACTATTAAACGACTTATTAATGATGAACATTGGAGTATGTTTCGTCATGGAACTTATTATATAATAGCTAATGATAGTGATAAAACTTTAGAAACTATTATTATTAATTATGCTAATACTATTGGTTTTAGTTATCATTATGAAAAACATGTTTATTATATAACTGTTAATGGTAATTGGGTTTTAGACCATAAAACACAATTTGGTTATCTATCTAAATATATTGTTCCTATTGAAGATTTTCGTAATACTGAAATAGGATTTCATATGATGAGATATACTTTTTGTGTTGATACACAAATTAGTACTTCTCGTGAATTAAACCGCGTTAGTCCTAATAGTATTGCTGAAAAATCAACTAGATATGTTTATGAAGATGGAAGTATTTGTAGACCCCATTGGATAAGCAAAGAAGAAGCTGAATTATTTAATAATGATAATAATATTATTTTAAATGAAGCTATAAATGCTGATTTAAATGAAGCTATAAATGTTTATCTTAATGGATGTAAAAGAGATTTTGAAGAATATAAAATTCTTGTAGATAAATATAAAATTCATCGTCAAGATGCTCGTGGTAAACTTCCTCTTGATACTGCTACTAGATGTATTTATACATATTCCGTAAGAGAATGGCGTCATATTATTGATTTACGTTATTATGGTATTACTGGTACTCCTCATCCTAATTGTATTATTATAGCTGGTATGATTAGAAATAATTTAATGGAACTTGGATATGACTTCAGAGATTGATAAACTTAAACATTTTCATATTGAAGATTATAGTGGTATTTATTTTACTGATGAGTTAAATGCCGGTGAAGAATTTCTTTATACTACAATTGGAATTAAAGATGATAAAGAAGTAACATTTCTATGTAAATATGTTAAAAATAAACATATTGAGGCTTGTCCTAATTGTGTATTTAATAACTATTTTTGTCATGGTCTTTTATGTAATATTGTTGTTCTTAAAGTAGTTAAAGATGAAGAAATGAGAAATAATAAATAAATTATTAACTATTTAAATATTAAAGTTATGGGAAGAAGATTTTATGGTTTTAATAACCGTTTTAGAACTACTAAAAATACAGAAGCTATTGTATTTGAAAATGGTGGATTTGTTGGTAATCTTGGTTTAGTAAAAAAACTATGGAAGAAAAACACTGAGTCGCGGTACAATCAAGTTCTAAGATTGTGACAAGCATTGTATCGAGTGCTATGGAAAATGGTTTTAATGGCTTTATTGTAGTTGTATCAAATCCAGTGGATATTATGACTTATGTGGCTTATAAAGTTTCTGGTTTACCAGCAAATCAAATTATTGGATCGGGTACATTACTTGATTCAGCACGTTTACAATGCCATATTGCCGATTGTATTGATGTAGATACAAAGAGTATTCATGCGTATGTTTTAGGTGAACATGGAGATAGTGAAATGATTCCATGGAGTACAGTTCGTGTTGGTGGTAAAGATATTTATCAAATCATTAAAGATAATCCAACTCGTATGAATGAGGGAATGTTTGATAGTATTCATGAAGCTGTAAAGAAAGATGGTTGGGAAATCTTTAACCGTAAAGGAAATACATGTTATGGTATTGCCGCAAGTACAACACGTATTGTTCGTGCTTTGATGTTTAATGAATCTGTAGTACTTCCTGTTTCTACTTATTTAGATGGTCAATATGGACAAGATGGTGTATTTACTAGTGTTCCTGCCGTTTTGGATGCGACTGGTGTCAAAGAGGTTGTTGAGATTGAAATGACAAAAGAAGAAAAAGAACAGTTTGACTCTTCTTGTAGTCATCTACAAAGTTTTTACAAGGAAGTTTAAACTTCCTTTTCTTTTAGTAACATAGGAGGTGTTAGGGTTGGCACAAGGACAAAAGTTAATGACATCGGGCTCGATTCCTAAACAGATGGTTTTCTTTGCGCTACCTATTTTATTAGGAAATTTGTTTCAACAGTTATACAATACGGTGGATTCATTGATTGTTGGAAACTTTTTAGGAGATGCTTCTTTAGCAGCGATTGGATCATGTACTTCCATTTATGACTTGCTTGTAGGTTTTGCTTTAGGGATTGGAAATGGTCTTGCTATTGTTACTGCAAGAAGTTTTGGCTCTAAAGATGAAAAATTATTGAAGAAATCAGTTGCTAGTTCTTTAGTCATTGGAATCGTTGTTTCAATTGGACTAACACTTATTGGTTTAATTTTCTTACAACCACTTCTTCATTTATTAAATACACCTACAAACATTATTGATGAAACTTATAGTTATATTTTCTTTATTGTTTTATTTATTATTGTTATGTTTGCT
>OGGT01000797.1_pt1 | contig 13086 bp, 10 predicted proteins | sample 1571311 | NCBI WGS metagenome assembly OGGT01 (sample SAMEA2581931, study PRJEB24529) | metagenome | biome: Human gut stool | place: China | collected 2011
GCCGAGTTGTACAACAACAATCAGTCCGACTCCAGCGACGGTTCCGGTTCCAGCTCGACGGGCGCAGGCGCCACTGGCGATGGTAACAAGGATTCCGCTAGCTCCAAAGACGCGGAATACCAGCGTTTGCTGGATACTGGCGATGGCGTGATGGGTTCCATCCGCATTCCAAAGATTTCTGTGGATTTGCCGATCTACCATGGCACGTCGGAGCAGACGCTTGCGTCCGGTGCGGGGCATTTGTATGGCAGTAGTCTGCCGGTGGGTGGCAAGGATACGCATGCGGTGATTACCGGACATCGGGGTTTGGTTGAAGCCTCAATGTTTACGCGTTTGGATGAGATGCGGGTTGGCGATTACTTCTATATCGATGTGATGGGCCATACGCTTGGCTATATGGTGGATCGTATTACCGAAATCGAACCTAACGACACATCGCAATTGAAGATTACCTCTGGCGAGGATCGGGTCACGTTGATGACATGCACTCCGTACGGTGTGAATACGCATCGTCTGTTGGTTTCGGCATTACGTTCCGCCATTCCCGAAGAGATTCCCGCGGAGGATGATGCGGCAAAAGATGTGCGTGTGATTGCGGGCGTGGTGTCAGCTGCCACGTTGCTGGTCGGTTTGTTGTTGGTTTGGCTGCTCCGCTGTCCGTGGTATGTCCGTAGGCATGCCGCTTGGTGGCCAAAGCGCAACTAGGGGTTGATGGCGTTAATGTTGCACTTGACAGATGCTTTTTTGTCGGGGAAAATTCTGAAAGAGACATGACAACGTTTGCTTATAGTTTTTGCATCGCGATTTACGGGGGTAAGAATACTCTAGAATCGCGATGATATGTGCGATTTCAAGGAAAGTATATCCCCTTGATTACCTCGTTGGGAGGGTATGTATCCCTCTGTTTTTCTCCTTAAGGTTTAGGCAACGAAGCGATTGTCGGACGGTATGTGAAGCGAAGACGCATCAAATATACCGGTCGAAGGAGGAAGGTATTTCCCGATTGCTTAACGGTACAAGGGGGTAGGCGTATGAGACACGTCTTTGAGCGAAACAGGGCAAGGGGCACAGGTCTGTTCACGCGTCGTGTCATTGCGGCCGTCGCGACGGTCGCAATGCTCGCCGGCGTGGGGTGCGTCACTGCTTCGTCAGCGGCGGCGGAAGATGCCACGGGAGCCTTGGAACAACAAATCGAGCAGCCGGTATTGCAAGAATCTGGGCAAGAGGATTCACAGCCGGTGGAACAAAATTTGATGGTGGGAGAAGAGCAGCCGTCAGAGCAAGAGCAGCCGTCAGATCAAGAGGCTTACCAGCAAGTCGAACAAGAAACGGAACAAGAAACGAAAGAAGAGACTGAGCAGTGGGCTGAGCAGGAGGTTGGACAACAATCTGAACAACAATCTGAACAACAATCTGAACAACCTGATGAGCAGCCAGTTACGTTGTCCGCTCAACCGATTGCGCGAGCAAATCGGGCGCAGTCGGTTGAGCAGAACGAGACCGGTTCTCAGTTGGGCGCTCCGGAGAAGCATAAGCGCATCAAGAAGAACGATGATGGCAATTACACCGTGAACGTGGATGTGAAGGGCGCCGTCAACAGCACCACGGTCACCACCACCCAGCCGATCGACTTCACGCTGGTGCTGGATGTGTCCGGTTCGATGGACGATCCGATGAGTAAGACGGATCGGACCAGGCGGTTAGACGCACTGAAAGAAGCGGTTAAAGCATTTCTTGATGAAGCTGCGAACACTAATACGGAGGCCGGTTCCGAACTGGTTCACGTTGGACTGGTGAAGTTCGCCGGCAACGAAAAGGACAAAATCGGGGATGACACGTACCGAAGTGGTGGGTACACCTACAACTACTCCCAAATCGTTAGCGATCTGACTGCGGATATGAACGGTCTGAAGAACAAAGTCAGCAAACTCAAAGCCGCTGGCGCCACCCGAGCCGACAATGGATTCAATCTTGCGGCCAAGATGATGGGCAGTGCTCGAACCGATGCGAAGAAGGTCGTTATCTTTTTCACGGATGGTTCGCCTACATCGTCTAGTGGCTTCGAGGGTACAGTGGCAAATAAGGCCGTCGAAGCTGCCAAGGAATTGAAAGATGGTGGCGCCACGGTGTATTCCATCGGCATCTTCGCCAGTGCCAACCCGTCCTCGCTCTCCAGCAACGAGAACCAGTTCATGCATGCGGTGTCCAGCAATTTCCCAAAGGCAACGAAATACAACCAGCTCGGTAAAGGGAATATCGAAGCCGGCTATTATAAAAGCGCGACGAACGCTTCGGAGCTGAATACCATCTTCGACGAGATTGAAAAAAGTGAGACCACCACGTCCGCATACACCAATGTGGTCATGGAGGATACGCTCTCCGACTATGTCGAGCTTGCGGATAGCAACTACAAGGTCGTTGCCAAGGATGCTTCCGGCAAGGTGGTCTCCTTGACTAAGAATGTCGATTACACCTTGACGTATGACGCGAGCACGAAGAAATTCACGGTCGCATTCCTGAAGCCTCTGGTCAACAACGTGACATACACGCTGGAATACAACGTGAAACCCACGCAGAAAGCGTATGACGAGTATGCCGCCAACCTGAACGCCGGTAAGGATGGATATGACGGCGTAAAGGGTGACGCGAACACCGATCTGCCGGGAAACGCCACGTCCTCGAACCAGCCGGGTTTCCATGCGAACGATTCCGCGTGCCTGGCGTACTCGGCCGATGGCGTGGATCATGCATGCGGCGGCAATCCGTATCCGCATCCGGTGATCCAGGTGGTTTCCTCGACGCTGCATATCGAAAAGCAGTGGAGTGGAGACGGTGACAAGCCGGAAAGCATCACGGTGGATATCAAGCAAGGTGGCAATAGCTACAAGACAGTCACGTTGAAGCCGGATGCGAACGGAAACTGGTCCACGGATGTGATCATTCCGGCCGGTGCCGCGAAAACGTACACGGTGACGGAAACCGAACCGGAGAACCATCAGTGGAAGGCCTCCTACCAGCACAAAGTCGGCAATGGTGCTCTCGCTGACGGCAATGCGGTGACGGTGCCGGAATCCACGGCATCGCAGAACGCCACAGTAGTCATCACCAACACGTTGAAGACGGCCACGTTGAAGAACGCAATTGGCGTGAAGAAGGAGCTGGTCGGCCGCGATTGGAAGGATTCCGACGAGTTCACTTTCAAGCTGAAGGCAGACGATTCCAATCCAGACGCGCCGATGCCAGCTTCCTGCAAGAACCAGTCGGCGTGCACGGTGACGGTGAAACGCGATTCGTCTGACGATCACGTTGCTTACTTCGGCGACATCACGTATGACGCAGGTGAAGCCGAGTACACATATCTTGTGACGGAGAACGCTGGTAATGCTTCCGCAATGTATTACTCGCAGGCGGAATACCGGGTGGTCGTGTCCGTGATGAAAGACGGAACGTCCGGTGAATGGAAGGCCGTTGTCGAATCCGTGACCCAGCTGAAAACCGATTATGGTGCCGCTGGTTCGAATTGGGACGAGACCCAGCCAATGCTGTTCACCAACCAATACATTTCGGCATCGTCACTGCCATTGACGGGCCGCATGGGTGCGGAACGATGGTGGCAGATTGCGGCCGGCGGAGTTGGCGTGCTGGCATTGCTCGCCGTCGCTGCGGCCGACCAGTGGAGACGTAAGAAGCGGCTCAGCTGAATAACACAGGATTTGCGGATCGCGGGGGCGCGTTGGGTTCCCGCCTCCCGCGATTGCAGAAAACAGTAACCAACAATCAAGGAAGAGGAGATTCTCATGAAGATGAGGAAGCTTTTCGCAGGGCTGGCCGCCGCGGCAACGTTGCTGAGCGGCATGGCCATCGGCGTCGCCGCCGCACAGGCTGATGATGCTCCATTGCTGCAAGTTAACCACGCACAGGAAGGCCATACGTACACGCCATACAAGTTTGCCATGTTTGAGAATCCTGGCGATGGCTCGGTCGAAGTGAAAACGGTTGACGCATGGAAGGGAGCTGTGACCACCGCTGCTGATGTGGCTGATGGAAGCCACAACGGCATCCCGACAGAGTACAAGGATAATCCAGCCGCCTATGTGGCGACGTTCACTGCGGATCAGCTCCGTGTCTTCGCCAAGACCTTGGCTGGAATTACTCCGCCGGCAGGACCTGATGGTACTGGCCTGACCGTAACTACGGAGCAGGCAAATACGAGCCAGGCGGTCAATGTGAACGGAGAAGGCTGGTATCTGGTGAAGGATACGTTCACCAAGGCTGGCGAAACGACTGTGACGTCGGGAACTCCGGCTGTGGTGGCCACCACCGTCAATGGACTGTCCAATCTGAGGATTGCGGCCGATACGACGACCGGTCAGGGCAACATCACGACTGAAGGCCAGTTCAACGCGAAGAACGCGAATCCGACCGACGAGCCGCTCAAGTTCGCCCGGATGAATGACGTGGATGTGAACGGTAAGAGCGTAAAGGTGGGCGACACCGTGGACTTCACTGTGGCCGCGGACGTTCCTCATGCTGCGGCTGGCTGGGATGCGTACCCCTTTACCATTACCGATACTGCGTCCAAAGGTTTGCAGATTGCGGCAAAGAGTGCCTTCACGGTCCAGTTCGGAGATCATACTACTGTGAATCCCGATCTGTACATGATAACGCAGGAAGGCAATGCTCAATCCGGCACCACCACGACCATCTATTTTGCCGATGCCACAACGCTGGCCGGTAGGACGATCGTCGTGTCGTACCAGGGCACCGTCACCAAGGATGCGTTGGATGGCTTGAGCGGCAGTGTGGACAACAAGGCCACAATCACCACCAAGGATGGTACCAGCGGTGAAGGCAAGACTGTCCTTAAGACCTACGGTTTCCAGTTCACGAAGATTGGCAAGGAAGGGAATGAGGCCAAGCCTCTAGCCGGCGCCAAGTTCGTTGTCAAGAATGCGGAGGGCAAGTTCCTTAAGCAGGCTGAGGACGGTGCGTGGTCGTTTGTTTCCAATCAGAATGATGCCAAGACGTTCATTACTGAGAATGATGGTTTGGTGAAGGTCGCGGGTCTTGCGGCAGGAACCTACACGGTTGTGGAGACTCAGGCTCCGACCGGCTACGCCCAGAACTTCAGGGTCACTTTCAATGTGGAGATCACAGATGAGGGTCTCGTCACCTTCGAGCCGGATGCCCTTCGTCAGGTCCAACCGGTCGATAACACCACTGCGAATGCCACCGCTACCGTGCTGAACGTGAAGAATGTCACTCAGCTGCCGCTGACCGGTGCCGCGGGAACCGTGCTGTTCACGGTCGTGGCGCTGCTGGTGGGTGGCGCTGGCGTGGCTGTGGCGGTCAAGAGTCGTCGCCGCACGTACTGAGCGCATGCGTTCGGTGTGAGTGAGTTGTGAATTGACTCACTCGCAATAAAAGTCAATGCGGGCGGTTGTGGATATTCCATAATCGCCCGCATTGACGTGTGACCGACCGGTTGAAGTGATATACGGTCAGCAATATTTGAAAAGCTGCTTGTGAGAAGTCGGATATACACTTGCTTCATCACGGGGCATAGCAAAGGGGGTAAAACGATGCGCGGTGGAGGATCATTCAGCATGGACGAGCTCCAAATGTTGCGGGATCTGCCGGCGGTGGCCAACGTATCGAAAGACCGCATCACGTACTCCAACGCTTTCAAACAGGTGTGTGTCATCCGATATCTTTCGGGGGAATCCCCCACCAAAATCTTCCGCGAGGCGGGATTGCCGCCGGAACTGATTGGGTATAAACGTATAGAACGAAGTGTGGCGCGTTGGAAGGCTGCCGTCCTCAAATCCGTGAGTGGTAGCAGTAACATGAGTAACGGCGAAATCATTACGGAGCTCGTCAACCTGTATGTTCATGCGGTGACGCGCAAGGAGAAACTCGACGACATCGCAGGAATCGCCAATCCCGATAAGGCGAACATTGGAAATGCTCCGCATCCGCTGGACGGGGCGAACGTGTCGGGGGGGGTATATATCCGCTGACGTGCCCGTCCCATCCGATGCGGCTGTCATCGCCGTGCCGCCTGCACCTCTCAGCGCGAGCAGCGGCCTTGACAGCGAGACGGCGCTTGTCATCATCAAACAACAGGCTCGGCGTATCGACGAGCTGGAACGCGAAAACGAATCGCTCCGTGGCAAGCTGAAAACCTTGGCAAGCTGACTCCACCCGTCGCAAAGCGTTTTTTGGAAAAGATGCGAATCTGCCACATATAGCGCATTTCGCGGTGCGAACAACGGCGGAGATTGTGCGGTTGGCGCGGTAGGGTGTGAACATTATGACTTTTGGGAATACGAAAACCGGAAAAACTGGTACAAGCACGTCCGAAGCGACGGAAACCGCGCAAATCAAATCCGTCGAAAGCCTCGACAAAGGCAACGACATGGAACGCGGCCTGAAAAACCGCCACGTCCAATTCATCGCCATCGGCGGCACCATCGGCACCGGCCTGTTCCTCGGCTCCGGCAAGTCAATCGCGCTGACCGGACCGAGCATCATCCTCGTGTACATCGGCGTGGGCCTCATCATGTTCCTGCTCATGCGCGCCATCGGCGAAATGATGTACAGCGACCCCAGCCAGCACACGTTCATCAACTTCATCACCCGCTACCTCGGCCGCGCGTGGGGCAAGTTCGCCGGCTGGACGTACTGGATTGTGCTCATCCTGACCGGCATGACCGAAATCACGGCCGTCAGCACCTATTTCGTCACATTCTTCGGCACGTTCGGCATCGACCTCAACGCGTGGAAATGGCTTATCGAACTGTGCTTCCTCGTGGCGCTCACCGGCATCAATCTCATTGCCGTGAAAGTGTTCGGCGAGGCGGAATTCTGGTTCTCCATGATCAAAATCACGCTGATTGTGGGTCTGATTGTCACCGCCGTGGTGATGCTGTTCCTCGGTTTCAGCTACCCGGCCACGCATATCGAAGGCGTGGACGGCACGGTTTCCGGTGCCACTGTGAGCCTTACGAACATTACCGACGGCTTCCAGCTTGCGCCGAACGGCTGGATGAACTTCTTCATGAGCTTCCAGATGGTGTTCTTCGCCTACCAGCTCATCGAATTCGTGGGTGTGACCGTGTCCGAAACCCAGAACCCACGCAAAGTGCTGCCGAAGGCCGTCAACGAGCTGATCATGCGCATCCTCATCTTCTACGTGGGCGCTCTCGTGGCCATCATGGCCATCGTGCCGTGGCGCAACTTCCATCAGAACGCGGACGGCTCGTTCGGCTCCCCGTTCATCATGGTGTTCAAATACGCTGGGCTCGACTGGGCCGCCGCGCTCGTGTTCTTCGTGGTGATCACCGCAGCCGCGTCGGCACTCAATTCGCTGATCTACTCGGCGGGCCGCCACCTATACCAGCTTGCGCAGGACTCCGAATCGCCCGCTATGCAGCGCCTCGGTGAGGTGTCGGATCACAAGGTGCCGGCGAAGGCGATTATCGTGTCCGGCTGTATGATTCTGTTCTCCCCGCTGATCAACGCGATCCCGGGCATCTCCAGCGCGTTCGTGCTGTTCGCCTCCGCAGCCAGCGCCGTCGTGATCTTCATCTACGTGCTGACGATGCTTGCGCACCGCCGCTACCGTCAAAGCGCCGACTTCCTGCCGGACGGCTTCGTCATGCCGGCATGGCAGGTGTGCGACTGGATTGCGATTGCGTTCTACGTGTTCGTGTACGTCACGCTGTTCCTGTCCGCAGATACGCGCGGTTCCGCCATCGCCGGCCTGCTGTGGCTCGTCGTGTTCGGCGGCTACTGCCTGCTGCACGAGCGATTCCAGAACCGCGATTTGAAAGCGGCTCTAGGGAAGTAGACGTATTGCCTGTCGCTGCGGTATGCGTGGCATGCGCGTGTTGCGCTACGTGTCGCGCATTCGACGAAAGAGGGCCGGTGGAAACCTTGCGAAAATGTGCGTTTCCACCGACCCTCGTCGTGTAATCGCAATAAAACCGTGCGAAACGTTAGTGCACGAATCGTACGAAATCGGCGCGAATCAGCCGATGTAGTCGGCCTCGTTCGTCGGGCTGGACGGCACGGCGTGATCTTCCGTCACCTTGCCCAGGCCGGACAGGTACGCTTCACGGCCCGCCTCGATCGCGTTCTTGAAGGCGCGCGCCATCAGCGGAATGTTTCCGGCGGATGCGATCGCCGTGTATGCCATCACCGCATCCGCACCCATCTCCATGGCCTCCGCGGCCTGGCTCGGCCGGCCGATGCCCGCGTCGATGATCACCGGAACGTTGGAGTTCTTGATGATCACCTCAATGAAATCGCGTGCGCGCAGGCCCTTGTTCGAGCCGATCATCGCGCCGAGCGGCATCACGCAAGCCGCGCCCGCGTCCTCAAGACGCTTCGCCGCAATCGGGTCCGGGAACATATACGGCATGACCACGAAGCCCTCCTTGGCCAGCTTTTCCGTGGCCTTGATGGTCTCCTCGTTGTCCGGCAGCAGGTACTTCGCTTCGTGCTCGATCTCCACCTTCACGAAGTCCGTCTGGCACACCTCGCGCGCGAGACGTGCGATGCGCACCGCCTCATCCGCGTTGCGCGCGCCCGACGTGTTCGGCAGCATGGTGATGCCCTTCGGAATGTAGTCGAGCAGGTTGTTTTCGGTGGTGCGGCAGCGGCGCAGCGCCATGGTGACGATCTGCGTGCCCGCGTTCTCGATGGTCGCCTTGATGAGGTTCAGGTCGTAACGGCCGGAACCGAGGATGAAACGGCTCGTGAACTTGTGCCCGCCGAGGATCAGCGGATCGGCGTCGCCGGTGGCGATCTCGTCGTACGCGTGCGCGTCCGGCTCCGGCAGGATCGCCGTGTTCGTGGTGGTGCCGACCAGCTCGTCGAGCGTGGCGTTCGGTGCGGCCGCGACGTCGGCGGCTGCGGTGGTGATGGTGTTTTCGGTGCTCATCGTCGGTTCCTTTCGTTGGGGTGTTTGGTGTTGCTGTTGTTGCGATTGCTGTGCTGCTGTTGTGTTGCCGTTGCGTCGCTGTTGTGTTGTGTGCAACGTGCGTTTGTAATCGCAATAAAAATTTCGATTACGGCAGTGGAGTAACGTAGCAGTGCGTCAGGCGTCTTCCTCGCCGAGGATCAGTCGCGTGATCATGTTCGCTTCGTGGCAGGCGACCACGCCCACCCGGTACCGGAGCCGTCTCGCCGTCGCCGCAGAAGTAGAAGTTCTTCGAGACGCGACGCGTGCTCACCAGGTTGGAGCTGCGGAAGCCGGCCATGCCGGACGCGCTGACGAGCTTCTTGCCCGGCAGATTCTCCAGCACCGCGTTGACGAGCATCGTCTTGTTTTCCGGCACGTCGAACGCCTCGCAGATGATGTCCTCGTTTTCGAACAGCGTTGGCACGTTCTCGTCGGTCACCTTGACGGTGTCGATGGTGATGTCCGTGAACGGGTTGATTTGGCGCAGATTGCTGCGCAGCGCCTCCGTCTTGTACTGGCCGAGGTCCTTCAGGAAATACTGCTGGCGATTCAGGTTCGTCATATCCACGCGGTCGAAGTCGATCAGATGCAGATGGCCGACGCCGATGCGGGTCAGCGCCACCGCGATGGTGGAGCCGAGGCCGCCGCAGCCGCAGATGGCCACGTGCGCCGCGTCGAGCTTGTCCTGCGTGGCGGCCGTGTGACGGTCGAGCAGGGCCGCGCGGATCTCCTCGCGGCTGACCAGGGTGGCCGGGTCGGGCTGGTTGTCGAAAGCGTGCTGGCGGGCGTCGATCTGCGCCTGCGATGCGGATGGTTCAAAAGTCATGGTTGTTCTCGTATTCTCGTTTCCGTTCGTATGGTTTGTTTCGCTGCTGTGCTCAGCCGCCCTGCACGAACGTGACGATTTCCAACGTGTCGGTGCCCTTGAGCTGCGTCTGCGCACGCTGGGCGCGCGGCACGATCTCGCCGTTGAGCTCCACGGCCACGCGGTCGGCGCGCAGACCGCGCTGCTCCACTAGTTCGGCCACGGTGATCGGCGTGGCGACGTCCTCTTCCTTGCCGTTGATGATCATTTCGGTTCCCTTCTGTATGTCAGGCCCCACGAGTGCCGTTCCCGCCGAAACGGACGTTCAGAACTGCTTTGTGGGCTTCCGAGCGTCTGCTTCCGGTGAATCGGACATTCACGGTTGGTACGAAAAAAGGGTCGCCGAAGGAACCGTACCCTATGAGGTGGTGCGCCCCTCCGTGACCCTAATCACGCGATATTCGGTTATCGCGAACGGAAATGAGATGCGCCTCGCGGCGCGAACAACCCGTCTCCTTACGGCGGCATTACCCGCATCAAGTCCTCGGTCGAAGCTCGTCGAGCTCCCTCTCAGCCTTTCGGCTCCCGTTCGGTTGTGCCCTCATCTTCCCGCACCCGCCCGACAACCCGCTCCGCGCTGTTTTGTGCGAGAATGGGTGGCGGATTTTGTAGCGACGGATGTGGCGACGGAAGGGAGACGGTTATGACGACCGCACGAAACATGGGCGAATTGGCGGGATTTGCGATTCCACGGCTCGGCATGGGCACGATGGCGCTCGCCATCGAGGGGCGCCCCTCCAACCGTGATCAGGCGATCGAGACCATCCATGCCGCGTTGGACGAGGGCGTGCGATATCTGGACACCGCCTGGTCGTATTACCTGCCAAGCCAACCCGGCGCCGGCACCGCCGAAGACCTAGGCTACGGCGAAAAAATGGTGCGCGACGCGCTCGCCAGCTGGGACGGTCCGCGCGACGAAGTGCTGATTGCAACCAAAACCGGCTATCGCCGCACCATGGAGGCGCCGAACGTTGCCGAAAACGAGCCGGAACGCCAGCATTTGCAGGCTGTGGGCAGCCAGTACGGGTGGATGGCGGATTCGCGTCCGGAAACGATGATCTGCGACGCAAAGGAGTCGGCCGCGCACCTCGGCGTGGAGGCGCTGGACCTGCTGTACTCGCACGGACCGGACCCGGAAGTGGCTTATGAGGACCAGGTCGGCGCGCTGAAGCAGCTGCTTGACGAGGGCGTGATCCGGTACGCGGGCATTTCCCGCGTGGACAACGCGCAGATCGACATCGCCCGCGAGATTCTCGGCGACAAGCTGATCGCCGTGCAGAACCAGTTCTCGCCCTCGCACCCCGACCCTGAGCATACGATGGAGCACTGCGCGGAACTTGGACTCGCGTTCGTGTGCTGGAGCCCCCTCGGCGGCTTCCTCGACGCGTTCGACCAGCGCGCGTACGACCCGTTCCGCACGGTCGCCGGCAACCACGGCTGCTCCTACCAGCGCGTGGTGCTCGCCTGGGAACTGAGCCGCTACGAGCGGTTGTTCACCATCCCCAGCGCCCGCAATCCGCAGGAAATCAACGATTCCTTCGCCGCCACCGAACTGACGCTCACGCAGGATGAGCTGGCGATGCTGAACGCCTCCGTCGACGCCCGTCGCGGCTGAATTCCGCGCAATACGTACGATTGGCCGCGCCCGATTCCGCACAATAATCGCGATTCGGGCCGCGGCCTTTTTCGTGCCTTCTGTAGCTTGCTCGCTGCAAAATCGCCCTGGGAATAACTTACACTGTAAAATGTTTACACTGTAAGATATTATGACGGCGATTGCGACGGAAGGAGGTGCCGCGTGGGCTTTGAAGAGGAACTGTTCCACGAATTGGCGACCAACACATGGGACAAACGCTCGCGCATGCAGCAGGAGATGGTGAAAGGCGCGAAGGGCGAACCCTTCGCCGTGCAGGAACTCTATAGGAAAGGCCCGCTGACGCCATCGCAGCTCGCCTCTTCAATGAAAACCACCACCGGACGCGTGTCCACACTGCTGTCCGCGTTGGAGAAAAAAGGCCAGATCACACGCGAATCCGACCCCGACGATCGCCGTGTGGTGCACGTGAACCTCACCGAAGCCGGCAGGGAACGCGCCGAACGGCAGCGCGAAAGCATGCGCGAGGCGATCTGCTGGATCTTCTCGCAGATGGGGGAGCGCCGCGCGCGCGAATTCGTTGAGCTCACCGAGGAATTCACCACGTACATGTCGCTGTGCATGCCCGGCAAACCGCGCCCCACGGCGGACGAGGTCAAAGCCGCGTTCTCAGGAAACGCACAGGAAGACGCGTAGTATCTTACGCTGTAAATAATTCACAGTGTAAGTAATCGCAATCCAGTAATCGCAAAAACCGCGAAAAATCGCAAAAACTAATCGTAAGAAAACAAGCAAAACACAAAACAAGAGAAGGAACCAAGCATGCTTCGCATCGTACGATACCTCTCCAAAGCGGAGATCGGTCAGATGCTCGTCGCGCTGGTCAGCATCGTCGGTCAGATCTGGCTTGACCTGACCCTGCCGGATTATATGGCCGACATCACGCAGCTCGTCGAAACCCCCGGCAGCGAAATGCGCGACATCTGGGTGGCCGGCGGCAAGATGCTGCTCGTCTCGCTCGGCTCGGCGGCCTGCGCCATCGTCACCGGCTTCATCGCCGCGCGCGTGGGCGCCTCGTTCAGCCAGCGCCTGCGTTCGCTCGAATTCAACAAGGTGGAAAGCTTCGGACCGGCGGAAATGAACCGTTTCTCCACCGCGTCGCTCATCACCCGCTCCACGAACGACATCACGCAGATCCAGATGTTCATCACCATGGGCCTCATGATGATCGTCAAAGCGCCGATCATGGCCGTGTGGGCCGTGTGCAAGATCGCAGGAAAGGGCTTCGATTGGACGCTCGCAACCGGCATCGCCGTGGCCATCCTGCTGGTGGTCATCGCCGTGCTCATGCACTTCGTCATGCCGAAGTTCAAGGCCATGCAGCGCCTGACCGACAACATCAACCTTGTGGCCCGCGAGAATCTCACCGGACTGCGCGTGGTGCGCGCCTACAACGCCGAGGACTACCAGGAAGCCAAGTTCACCGAAGCCAACAAGGAACTCACCGAAACCCAGCTGTTCACCAACCGCGCCATGGCCATCATGATGCCGTTGATGAACACCATCATGAACGGCCTGATGCTCGCCGTCTACTGGATCGGCGCGTACCTCATCGACGCTGCCGAAGCGCTCGACAAGCTCACCACCTTCTCCAACATG
>OGGT01000802.1_pt1 | contig 13045 bp, 9 predicted proteins | sample 1571311 | NCBI WGS metagenome assembly OGGT01 (sample SAMEA2581931, study PRJEB24529) | metagenome | biome: Human gut stool | place: China | collected 2011
GTTCAGGAACTGGCTGCTCGCCGCATGCTGCGCCACGGTCTCCAACGTTTCGACGACGTCGTCCGGCAGCGGCTTCGGCTTGAATTTACGGATGGAACGACGCTCCAGCAGAGTGTCGACGGTTGCGTTATGAAGAATGTTGTTCATACCGCCATTGTTGTCCGCGCGGCGCGATTTTGCAAGGGAATCGGGCTAAATCCGTCTCCCTGTGAGAACATATCTACTTGAGACTGCTTTGCGATATTTGCGACGTATTTACTTGCCCTGCGCCTGCCGTGCGTGCCGCCTGTCCACAATCGCCTTCGACCCGCGGCCGGACAGTTGCGATACGAGCGCGCCGAAACCGGCGGAAACCACGGCGAATACGATGCCGAGCGCCGCTTCCGCAGCCTCGTTCTTGGTACCGTCGGCACGGACGGCCTTGCGGCCGACGCTTTTCTTCCACACCATCTCGAACGCCTTGCCGAGCACCAGTCCGGCCAACGTGGGCACGACGGACTTGAAAATCTTATCGCCAAATGAATCGGGATCGTTCAGTCTCTGGTCGCGCATCGCATTCACCTTCTCGTCGACGGTGTGCAGGGCCGCCACCACGCGGTCCGCACTGGATTCCATATTCGGCATTTCACTCATGAAACCAGTGTAACGCGTCGGAAAACATGCCGGAATATGTGCGGGACACGTGGCGGAATGGGATGAAAACGCAGCTTGCGTCGGCTAGAGTAGAGACATGACTGAAACTCAACTGGGAGGCAATGCCGCTTCCGCAATCACCCCTGGCCGCTTGGTGCTGCTGCGTCACGGGCAGACCGTGTGGAGCGAATCCGGACAGCACACCGGCCGCACCAATATTCCGTTGACTGACATTGGCTGCGATCAGGCTCGTGCCGCCGGCGAACGGTTGCGTGAGGCGTTTCCCCAGGGTTTCGCGCAGGGGTGCATGTTCGCCAGTCCGTTGCGCAGAGCCCAGCAGACGGCGCAGCTGGCCGGATATGGCGATTTCGATGTGCTCCCTGAAATCGCGGAATGGGATTACGGCCGTGCCGAAGGGCGTACGCGCCAGGAAGTGAGTGCGGTGGGCGGTTTCGCTTGGGATGTGTGGCGCGACGGTCCGCAGGCACTTCCCGAATCGTTGGAAGGCGATTGGATTGAAACTTTGCCGAACGGCGAGCAGGTGCCCGTGCACAACGGTCCGGGTGAGACGGTGGAGGAAGCTGCGGCGCGCACACGTGAGGCGATCGCCACGGTCAAACCGTTGCTCGACGCTGGAAACGATGTGCTGCTGGTGGCGCATGCGCACGTTCTTCGTATCTTGACGTCGCAATGGCTCGGTGTTGATCCGCATTTCGCGCGGTTGCTGCGATTGGACACTGCGCATTATTGTGTATTAAGCCAATATAAAGGTGACAATGTCATCGAACATTGGAATTGCTGAATTATCGAACGGAACTGTTTGATATCGCTGAATATTATGGCGGTCCCTCCTTGGAACCGCCTTTTTATTGCATGCATGACTTGCCACTTTGCTGCGGCGTGTCGCAAACGCTTGCATAAAAGTATGCTCTCTAAAAGTATTGAAAATAAACGATTTTCGGGATTTCTTTCGATGGTGTGACGTCTGATTTTTGAATTCATTTTGCCTACGTTTGCAAAAATCGGGGAAATGCGGCACAATAGTGGTTGTTAGGAATCGTGATGACGCGATACCGCAAATTGTTTCCCAACGAGAAGCTGGGAACGGAATGGAAGAGAAAGGTTCGATGATGAATCGTACTATTAAGGCAGCAGTTGGAATGGTCGCTATCGCGGCAATGTCTGTTGGCACGTTGGCTGCTTGCGGTGGTTCTAGCTCAAGTTCCGATAACGGCAAGGGCAAGGTGTACTTCCTTAACTTCAAGCCGGAATCCAATGATGAATGGCAGAAGCTGGCCAAGGATTACACCAAGGAAACTGGTGTTGAGGTCAAGGTCCAGACCGCTGCTTCCGGTACATACGAACAGACTTTGAAGTCCGAGATCGCCAAGTCCGAGGCTCCGACCTTGTTCCAGGTCAACGGCCCTGTCGGCTACCAGAACTGGTCGTCCTACACCGAAGACATGTCCGATACTGAGCCGTACAAGCAGCTTATCAACAAGGATGTCGCCCTCAAGGATGGGGATAAGGCCGTCGGTGTTCCGTATGCCATGGAGACTTATGGCCTGATCTACAACAAGGATCTGCTGGCCAAGTACATTGCCACTGACGGCGCCAAGATCAAGAGCGTCGATGACATCGACAACTTCGATACCTTGAAGGCCGTGGCCGATGACATCCAGGCTAAGAAGGACCAGCTTGGTGTCAAGGGCGCGTTCACCTCCGCCGGTTTCGATTCCAGCTCCGACTGGCGTTTCAAGACCCATTTGGCTAACCTGCCGCTTTACTATGAGTTCAAGGATGACAACGTCACCAAGCAGCCGGAGACCATCAAGGGCACCTATCTGCCGGAATATAAGAACATCTTCGATTTGTATCTGAAGGACTCCACCACCGAGCCGACCCAGCTGAGCTCCAAGACCGGTGATGATTCTACCTCCGAGTTCTCCCTCGGCGAGGCTGTGTTCTATCAGAACGGCACTTGGGCATGGACCGATCTGCAGAAGGCTGGCATGAAGGCCGACTCCCTCGGCATGCTCCCGATTTACATCGGCGTCAAGGGCGAAGAGAAGCAGGGTCTGGCCACCGGTTCCGAGAACTACTGGTGCATCAACTCCAAGGCTTCCGACGCGGATAAGAAGGCCACCAAGGACTTCCTGAAGTGGGTCGTCACCAGCAAGACTGGCATCAAGTCTCTGTCCAGCGACATGGGCTTCACCACCCCGTTCAAGTCCTTCAGCGACGTCAAGTCCGACAATCCGCTGGTCCAGGCCGCTGTTGAAGATCAGAACTCCGGCAAGACTGCAGTCTCTTGGAACTTCACCATGATGCCGTCCGAAGAGTGGAAGAACAAGCTTGGTTCCGCCCTCCTTGAGTACGCTCAGGGCACCGGCGACTGGAACGCAGTCAAGAAGGCGTTCGTGGACGGTTGGAAGACCGAGTACGACGCTGTTCACTGATCACCGCTTGATCAAACCAATAACTGAATAGAACAACTGCGGCCGAGAGTTTTTCCTTTCCTTCTCTCGGCCGCAGTTGGTTGTGACGACATACACGAAGGGCCGTCATCGTAATTACTTGCGATGACGGCCCTTCGTGTATGTCGCTACGTTCGCTGTATGTTGCCGGAAAATCAGCTATGCAGACGAGCGGTGGTCGAACGGACGATCAGCTGCGCGGGGAACGTCTTGAACGGTTCGTCGAGCGGCTGCTTCTCGATTAGCGCGAGTGTCATGCGGGCCGCTTCGCGGGCCATCTCGACAGGGGTCTGACGGATGGTGGTCAGGCCGAGGTCGCGCGCGTAGACGCTGTCGTCGTAACCGATGATGGAGATGTCGTTCGGCACGGTGAAACCGTTGCGTTCCAGCTGGAACAGCAGCGGCACCGCGATGCCATCCTCCTGGCAGGCGATGGCCGTCGGCATGTGGTCGAGGCTGAGCAGCTGCGTCACGACCTTGCTGATCCTGTTCCTGCCAGCGTCGGTGACAAGCACGCGCGGTTCGACGCCGTTGGCCTGGCAGCATGCCATGAACGATTCGTAACGGCCCTGCACGCTGAAGTGCAGCGTCACTTCGCGGTCGGAACGAATGTAGACGATGTCGCGGTGGCCAAGCATCATCAGATGGCGTGCGGCGAGTTCCGAACCCTGCTTGTCGTCGATGCGGACGGCCGCGTTGAAGCCGCGTTCTTCCGGCAGGCTTGAGTTGATGCCGATGATCGGCACGTCGATCGACCTCAGCTGTTCGATTTCGTTGCTGGCGATGTCGAAGGAAATGACGATCACGGCGTCGACGTTGCGGCGCACCGGCAGCATGTTGAAGAACTCGCTGCGTTCCTCGGTGCTGGACATCTGGTAGATGGAGATGTCGTAGCCCTCATCGTGGAAGACCTCGTTCAGACCTTCGATGATGGAGGAGCTGAACCATAGGTTGAGCCGGCCTGAGACGAGTACCGCGATACGCAGCGCACGGCCGGTTTTCAAGGCCGCGGCAGAACGCGAGATGGAGAAATTCAGCTCGTCCGCGGCCTTCATCACCTTGTCTCTGGTGGCTTTCGACACCAGGTCAGGGCGCGTGAAGGAACGAGAGACGGTGGAAATGGACACGTGCGCGAGTTGCGCAACATCCTGAATGCTACTGCTTTTCATCGAGTCCCCTGTACAGTGATTGCTTGAATAATGTAATGCTACCTCCCCTCACCATTAAGACCGTGTTCTTGTCCAATTTGCAACTTATTCATTACAAACGTTTTCATAAAGTGGTGGTAGTTGGGCATTGCTTGGAATATAAGCGTTCTCTAGAGATGGTTTTTGGTGACAACGTTTCATATTTTGCCGTGCGTGACATGCGAAAATGACAACGTTTGACATTTGCAGTCATGCCGTTTATCATGACTGATGTAAGCACTGGAGAAACAGGAAACAATGCTGTGGATGGTTCCTCTGGGGAATGGAATTCCCGCCCGCGTTGACGCGGTACGCGGAATGGAGAAGGAAAGAAAGCAGGCAGGCTATGATCAGCATGGCTGGCAAGGCGATACGAAAGTGGTGGGCGCTCTTCGCGCTGCCAACGTTCGCCGCGTTCATCATCGGGTTTGTGATCCCGTTTATCATGGGTGTGTATCTGAGCTTCTGCAAGTTCGCCACCGTCACCGACGCCGAATTCGTCGGTCTGAAAAACTACAAGAGGGCTTTTGCCGATAAGGAGTTCCTGCACGCGCTGGGCTTCTCGACGGCACTGACCATCATCACGACGATCGTGATCAACGTAGTCGCGTTCGCCATCGCATACATGCTGACCAAGGCCATCAAGGGCTCCAACATCTTCCGTTCGGTGTTCTTCATGCCGAACCTCATCGGTGGCATTATCCTGGGCTACATCTGGATGCTGCTGCTCAACGGCATTCTCGCTCACTGGGGCCGCGCGTTGACGTATAGCGCAACCTACGGCTTCTGGGGCTTGGTCATCTTGGTGTGCTGGCAGCAGATCGGCTATATGATGATTATCTACATCGCAGGCATGCAGTCGCTGCCGACCGACGTGCTCGAAGCGGCTTCCGTGGACGGTGCGAACGGCACCCAGACCATGTTCAAGATCATCATTCCGCTGATGATGCCGTCGATCACCGTGTGCTCGTTCCTGTGCGTCACCAACGGCTTCAAGCTGTACGATCAGAACCTTGCATTGACCAACGGCGCTCCGTCGAACATGTCTGAAGGTCTGGCAATGAACATCACCCGTACGTTCTACGGCCGTATGGGTTGGGAAGGCGTCGGCCAGGCGAAGGCAGTGCTGTTCTTCATCCTGGTGGCCATTGTGGCGCTTATCCAGAACAAGCTCACCACGAGCAAGGAGGTGGAGGCATGAACTCCGGAGAAAAAGTCAAGCACGGCGCACTGTGGTCCGTACTGTTCGCGGTGGTTTCGCTGGCGTGGATCTTCCCGATCGTGCTGGTGATCATCAACTCTTTCAAGCAGAAGGCGTACATCTCCCGTAACGCGTTCTCCCTGCCGACCGGTAAGGCGTTCGTTGGACTTGAAAACTATACGCGTGGCCTCGAGACCACGAACTTCTTTGCCAGCTTCGGCTGGACCCTGCTGATCACGGTCGGTTCCGTGGCGCTGATCCTGGTGTGCACTTCGATGTGCGCATGGTGGATCGTCCGCGTGAACAACTGGGCCGCGAAGCTGCTGTACACGCTGTTTCTGTTCAACATGATTGTGCCGTTCCAGATGGTCATGTTCACCCTTTCCAAGCTGGCCGATATGTTGAAGCTCAACACCCCGTGGGGTCTGTGCTTCGTGTACCTGGGCTTCGGAGCTGGTCTGGCCGTGTTCATCTTCACCGGTGTGGTTAAGGGCATTCCGGAATCGCTGGAAGAGTCCGCCATGATCGATGGTGCTTCCGTGCCGCGTATCTTCTTCCAGATCGTTGTGCCGATTATGAAGCCGTCCATCGTGTCCGTGGCCATTCTGCAGGCCATGTGGATCTGGAACGACTACCTGCTGCCATACCTGACGCTCGACCTGGGCAAGTACAAGACCATCTCCGTGGCCGTGCAGTACCTGAAGGGCGGCTATGGTTCCGTGGACATGGGCGCCATGATGGCCTGCCTGGTCATGGCCATCATCCCGATCATCATCTTCTACCTCATCTGCCAGAAGTACATCGTCAAGGGTGTTATGGCTGGAGCCGTTAAGGGCTGATCTTCGATCAGCCCTTAGGGAACAGCGCAGTGCGCTGTTCCCAGGCTCCAGCCCGAGCGGCTATGCCGCGAGGGTAACGTTGAGCCCGCGCGTAGCGCGGTCCTTAATTGCAGGGCCGAAGGCGGCGCGGTGAAGGGCTGATTTTCACCCAGAAAAATTTAAGGGACTGATGCGAATCAGTCCCTTTTTTCGTGCCTAATTACTTGCTGATGTACTTGCGGAAGACATGCTCGAGAATCGGCGAATGCAGCATCAGCATCGTGCCATACCCCAGTATGAGCAGCAGGAACAGGCCCTGCGGCATGTAAACCCAGCTGGCCACGAGCAGCGCCACGTACACCGCGTCGATCGCAACCAATGCCAACGTGTGGCCGATGTTGCTCACGCCGAACACAAAAGCGTTGCCAAGCGTGCGCCAGAACGAGTTCTCGAACCGCGCCTGCAACGCCCACACCCATTCGAAACCGATGAGCCACACAATCGTCAACGCGAATTTCGGAATGAGCAGCGGCGTGATCTGCAGCACGATCCACGAGTAGACGCACAGCGTGCCGGTCGTGCCGAAAATCAGCCAATAGCCGGTCGATTTCGCGAAATTCGAGCGGAAGGCGGCGAAATAGTTGCGCGTCGCCGTGCCTTCGCCGGACAGCGTGCGGCGGGTGGCGTCGTGGCCGGCGGTCAGCGCCGCGCCGATCGTAATGATCGGAATACTGGTGACGAGCATCAGAATGTTGATCCAGATCGCGTCGACGGCGTCGCTCAGGCCGCGCATAAAGCCGGAATCGGGGGAGAGAAACTTCATAATCGCCTTTCGTATGGCATCCGTTGGCAACGTATGCAAGTCGAATCTTCTGCGATTCTACTCGATACAGCTGGAGTATGCACATTTTCGTCAAACGTTTGATGTGCTGCAATGATTAAGTTTTCATTAGCGTTTCGCTTTGCTTGATGTTATCGTTTTCATGTAGCGGAGACAGTGCTCCGCATCCGATGGACTACGACAAAAGGGGTTATGGTGACAGCAAACAACATGCGTGACGATTGGTGGAAGCAAGCCGTCGTCTACCAGATCTACCCGCGCAGCTTCAAAGACGTGAACGGCGACGGGTTGGGAGACATCGCCGGTGTCACCGAGAAAATGGATTACCTGAAGAATCTCGGCATCGACGCGATTTGGCTGAGCCCGTTCTACCCGTCCGACCTGGCCGATGGCGGCTACGACGTGATCGACTACCGCAACGTGGACCCGCGCCTCGGCACCATGGCCGATTTCGACGCGATGGCCGCCGCCGCGCATGAAGCCGGCATCAAGGTGATCGTCGACATCGTGCCGAACCACACGTCCAACAAGCACAAGATGTTCATCGAGGCGCTCGCCGCCGGCCGCGGTTCGGCCGCACGCGACCGCTACATCTTCCGCGAAGGCCGCGGCGAGCACGGCGAGCTGCCGCCGAACGACTGGCAGTCGCTGTTCGGCGGCCCGGCGTGGCAGCAGGTCGACGACGGCCAGTGGTACCTGCACATGTTCGCCAAGGAGCAGCCGGATTTGAATTGGAAGAATCCGGACGTGCACGAGGAATTCAAGAAGACATTGCGATTCTGGTCCGACCACGGAACCGACGGCTTCCGCATCGACGTGGCGCACGGCTTGGCCAAGGACCTCGATTCCGTGCCGCTGGCCGACATGGATCCGGCCGCGGTACAGCATGTGCTGCCGGCGGACGGCGCGTTCAGCCCGCTGTGGGACCGTCCGGAAGTGCACGACATCTACCGCGAATGGCGTCAGGTGTTCAACGAGTACAATCCGCCGCGTTTCGCCGTCGGCGAGGCGTGGGTGAAGGCCGAATCGCAGCATCTGTACGCGTCCACCGACGAGCTCGGCCAGGTGTTCAATTTCGAGTTCGCCGAAGCCAACTGGTTCGCCGACGAGTTCCGTACGGCCATTGCTGACGGCTTGCGCGCCGCCGAGGAAACGCACGGTTCCACCACGACGTGGGTTATGAACAACCACGATGTGCCGCGCAGTCCGTCGCGTTTCGGTCTGCCGCAGGTGAAGGACGCTCCGTACCACCAGCTGGCGCACGATTGGCTGTTGCGTGACGGAGAGACCTACCGCGAGAATCGTGAGCTCGGCACCCGTCGCGCCCGCACAGCCGCGCTGATGGAACTGGGCCTGCCGGGTTCCGCCTACGTGTATCAGGGCGAGGAACTGGGCCTGTTCGAAGTGGCGAACATTCCGTGGGATCGTCTTGAGGATCCGACGCCGTTCAACACCCGTCGCAACTTCACCGACAAGGGTCGTGACGGCTGCCGTGCACCGATGCCGTGGAAGGCTGCCGATTGCGGCGAACCGGCTTCGTGGAGCCCGGACTTCATCACCGGCGGCACGTTCGGTTTCGGCCCGGAGCAGGGCGATTCCGCCGACGCGCACCTGCCGCAGCCGGCCTGGTTCAAGGATTTCGCGGCCGACGTCGAGGCCGATGACAACGGTTCCATGCTGCACTTGTACCGCAAGCTGTTGCAGTTGCGACAGACGGTGCTGACGGCAACCGGAGACACGTCCGCCGACCTGCTGGACATGGGCGATACGGTGGTCGCCTACTCGCGTCCGGCCACGGAAGGCCGTCGATTCCTGTCCGTCACCAATTTCGGCGACGAGCCGATCGCCCTGCCGGACGATGCGGTCGCCATCGCCAATTCCGTGCCGTTGACGGACGACGGCAAGCTGGATAGCGACGCCTCAGTCTGGCTGCTGCTGGGCTGATCGACCGCTGAACCTGGCCGCTCCCAAATCGCCTTGCATATATGAAAAATTCCGGCCCTCCACAAGGAGGACCGGAATTTTGGTTTGTAAGGAAAGGGGAATGGTAAGTCTAAACGCTACTTCTCGCCGTTCATGATGGCGGCAAGCGATTGCACGCGCGGCAGATCGAACACCTCATCGGTGTGCACCACCTTGAGGTCCGGGCCTGCCAGCGGCACACGCCAGTTGGAGTATTCACTGGACGTGCCCGGCTGGTTCTGCGTGCGCGTCTCGCCCACGCCATCCACCAGCGCGGCCTGCAGCAGCACGGACGGCGACTTGAGCAGCATCTTGTGCATCGCCTCGACGATTTCCTGGATGTGGCCTTCCACATCGCCCGCCACTTCCGGCGTGATCAGGCCGGACTCCACGAGACGGTCCATCATCGCGTCGCGTTCGGCGGTGGCGGAAGCCTGGAACTCCTCGACCGGGCCGGACAGCAGGTGCAGCTGTTCGCGCAGCTTGACGTGCTCGAACTGCAGGTAGCCGGCGGTCGGCGGCAGGTCGTGCGTGGTGACGGAAGCCAGCGCGTACTTGCGGTACGTGGACGGATCGGCGTACGGGTCGCCGGCGTTGGGGGAGTCGTCCACGCGGGCGAACCATTCCACCATGCAGCCCAGCAGGCCGTGCTCGCCGAGTACCGTGCGTACGTAATCAGGCACGGTGCCCAGATCCTCGCCGACCACCAAACCGTTCACGCGGGACGCTTCAATGGTCAGGATCGCGATCATCGCCTCATAGTCGTACGTAACGTACGCGCCACCGCGCGCGCCTTCGCCCTGCGGAATCCACCACAGACGGAATAGGCCGAGTACATGGTCGATGCGCACCGCGCCCGCGTGCGAGAACATGTTGTGCACCATCTCGCGGTACACGCCATAACCAGTTTTGGCCAGATAATTCGGATTGAACGGCGGCTGGCCCCAATCCTGACCCTGCTGGTTGTAGAAGTCCGGTGGGCAGCCCACGGTTACGCTGCCTACTGCGAAACGTTCCGGATTCCACCACACGTCCGCGCCGAGCGAGTGCACGCCCACGGCCATATCCTGCATGAGGCCGAGTGCCATACCGCTGTCACGGGCGGCGTTCTGCGCGGCTGTCACCTGCTCGTCGGCGATCCACTGCAGCCAGCATTCGAAATCGACCATATCGGCGTGCTCGCGCATGAGCTCCACCACTTCAGGCGAATCGCGGTTCGTGTCCTTGAACCACGTGCCTTCCCACGGCGCGCCCCACACCTGGAACGCCACCGACCATGCGGCGAACGCGCGCAGATCCGGACCCGCGGCCTCCTTGAACGCGTCGAACGCGGCCTGACGCTCGACGGAACGCGGCACGTTGTACACAAGCTGCAGCGCCTGGCGCTTGTGCCACCAAGCGGAATTGATGTCGAGCGGCTCGATACTGTCGTTGGCTGGCGAGACTTCCGCGTGCAGACGCGCCACTTCGGCCTGGTCCGCCTCGTTGAGTTCCGCATATTCAGCGATATCCTGCGGACGGATGTACGTCACATTGAGAAAACGACGCGATTCGGGAAGATACGGCGACGGCTCCAGCGGCGGCACCGGCGCGGTGGCGTGAATCGGGTTGATAAGCATGAAATCGGCATGCGATTTCGTTGCCGCGTCGGACAGCAGCAGCTTCAGATCGCCATAGTCGCCCACGCCCCAGGATTCAGCGGAACGGATGGAATACATCTGTGCCATCCAGCCCCAACGTTGCTTTTCCGCTACTGCTGGCGGCAGTTCGTTGCGTGCCGGTGCGCAGATCAGCGCGGCTTCGGCGTGCAGCGGGCCGGCATCGACGGCCAGCGTGTGGTAGCCGGCGGGAATATCGTCCGGCAGCGTCAGTTGCAGCGAGCCGTCATCTGCGTGCGAGCCCGTCAGATACGCGGTCAGATCGCCCGCATATTCCGTGCCGTCTTCCAACGTCAGCTTCAGCGCCACGTCGTTTCCTTTCGCGCGGATTGGCGTGACGGCTTCCTTGCCGATGAACTTCACGACGGTCGGCTCAACAAGTGTGTCTGCGATGCGCTGCTGGGTCGCCGCATAGGAGGCGGTGATCGCTTCGTCGCTGGATGCGTCCACGCCGAGTGCGGCCAATACGGAGACGAGCACTTCGTCGCGGATTTCCACATAGGTGCCGAGCTGGTCGATATACGACGTGGAAATGCCATTGAGCTTGGCGAGCTGGATAAGAGGCCGTGCGATGCGTTCTGCGCTTTCGGTCTGCTGGGTCTGTGTCATAGGTCCCTTCTTTCCGCGCCGTTTGTGACGGCTGACATGCTACATTGCTTGCGATTGCCGCAGCTTCGATGCTGGTGGCATTCGCACCAAAGATAACTATATCACGGTATGATATCGTTTTCAAAGCGTGTTTTGCGGTAAGAGAGTGTTGCTATATTGCGATTTTGCTCTAATTTCAGGAATATAGATAACCGGAATTGTTTTTCCATATTGACTATCGTTTGCAATACGAAGGCGCAGCGCTCCGCATTGCAAACGATTATTCCAACGGGGCATTGCTCGTCTGCTACTCGGCTTCGAGAATTGCAAAGCTTTGCAGACCTAGACGCAGTGAAGTGCCGCTAATTTCGTTTTCGCCGATGCTGAAAATCGTCCGATAACTACCATCTGGTAGCTGCAAAGCTTTGCAATCGCGGCTTGGATTGACGGCTATGATCAGCTTCTGCAGGTGGGTGGAACGCTCGAAAACGAACACTCTATCGCGTTCGATTGCATGGAACGTAGCCCCCGACCGCAAGGCGTCGCATTCCCCCTTGACGTGGAGTATGGAGCGCACCGTATGCCACAGTGATTCGGCGTCGGCCTGCTGTGCGGCGACGGTCGGGGCGTCGGCGGACGGGTCGGCGGGCAGGTAGCTGCCACCGGTCACATCGCCAGCCCGAGTGTCCGATTCTGCAGAATCGGACACGTGAAGTGCTCCGGATGCGTCGTTCGCACCCCACTGCATCGGTGTGCGCGAACCGGTGCGCACGTAGCCGCCTTCTTTGCCGGGCAGTGCGCGGTATCGCATGCCGATTTCGTCGCCGTAATACAGGAACGGCACGCCCGGCATCGCGAACAGCGTGCAGTATGCCAGGGCGATTTCGCGCTGCGACAGTCGCGGCGCCACGCGTGCGGTGTCGTGGTTGCAGGTGATGAAATTAAAATTTCCGTCGGCCGTTTCCGCTTCGCGCAGACGCGGCTCGTACTCGTCCAGGAATTTGCTGATCGGCGTGCCGGAATCGGCGTTGAAATAGCTCTTGTCGCCCTTGCGGCTCAACGGGTCGTCCACGTTGCGCAACAGCATGTTGTAGCCGTTGGGAACGCCGTCCCAACGCCAATCGAGATAGAAATCCATGTCGAAGCCGGCGGCCATCGACTCCTCTGGCCGTCCCCATTCCGAAACGAACGCGGCTTCGGGGAAGGCCGGGCGGATCCGGGCGAACATGTACTGCCAGGTGCGGATGGTGTAAGGCTTGCCCTCATCGTCCTTTTTGACGAGGCTGTCGGCCATATCCACGCGGAAGCCGTCTGCGCCACGGGAAAGCCAGAACCGCATGACGTCCACCATCGCGTCGCAAGTGGCCTTCGCGTCCGGACCAAGGGCTGGCTTCTGCCAGCTACGTTCGGGGTGCGCGAAACCGTAGTTGAGCGCCGGCTGGCATTTGAAGAAGTTCAAGATGTAGGTACCGTTGCGGGGAGTTTCGCCGCCGATGAATGGCAGTCCGTCGCCACCGGAGATCCATGAGTCTGTCCAGATGTAGCGGTCGGAATAATTGTTTCGTTCGACCTTGCAACTGCGGTGGAACCACTCGTGTTCCTCGCTGGTGTGGCCTGGCACGAGATCGAGGATCACGTGCATGTCGCGCCGGTGGGCGGCGTCGAACAACGCAATGAGAT
>OGGT01000803.1_pt1 | contig 13039 bp, 7 predicted proteins | sample 1571311 | NCBI WGS metagenome assembly OGGT01 (sample SAMEA2581931, study PRJEB24529) | metagenome | biome: Human gut stool | place: China | collected 2011
TTACTCATAATATGGAGATAGTTCAGCAGATGAAGAAGAGAACTATTACTATGAGCGAAGGCAAGATTATCAGTGATTTGGAAAAAGGTGGTTATTTCTATGAAGATTAGATCGTTATTTTATCATATTAAAGACGGATTAAAGAACATCTATCGTAATAGATTGTTCTCTCTTGCGTCTATAGCAACAATTACAGCGTGTATATTCCTTTTTGGTGTATTCTATGCACTTGTATCCAATTTTCAGTATATGATTCATAAGGCTGAGAATGAAGTATGCGTAACAGTATTTTTCGATGAAGGACTTACAGACGCAGATATTAAGAAGCTTGGCGATACGATAAGCCAGCGTAATGAAGTGTCAAGAATTCATTATACATCAGCTGATGAAGCGTGGGAGAATTACAAGGCTGAGTATTTTAAAGATTACCCAGAACTTGCAGAAGGTTTCAAGGATGATAATCCTCTTGCTAATTCTTCATCATATGAGATATATCTTAATGAAGCTTCAAGTCAGGCTACACTTGTAACATACCTTGAAAATCTTGATGGCATAAGACAGGTTAACCGTTCAGAGGCAACAGCAAGTGGACTTGCCAGTGCCGCAAGACTTGTTAGTTACATAACAATAGCAATTATAGTTATTCTTCTTGCAGTATCTATATTCCTTATTACTAACACAATTGTAATAGGTATTACTGTCCGTAAAGAAGAGATTTCTATTATGAAGTATATAGGTGCTACAGATGCATTTGTTAATGCACCATTTTTCGTAGAAGGTATTGTAATTGGACTTGTTGGTTCAATTATTCCAATAGTTATTCTTAGATTTGTATATGAGAATATTATTAATTTTGTTATGAATAAGTTCTCGATACTTCAGAACATTCTTGCGTTTATGCCGGTTAATGATGTATTCAGAATACTGGTTCCAGTAGGAATTCTTCTTGGTATCGGAATAGGTGCATTAGGAAGCTTCTTTGCCGTAAGAAAGCATGCTAATGTATAGCAGATAATATTAGCCAGACATAGGACTGCTGCATTGAATTATATGATTATGTATTATATATGAAGATTATATTATGTGATTGTATATGATATGTGGAAGTCCTATTTAAAAATAAAAATGGTATCTGACAGTATAGATTGTTATGCTATTGTTAAGCGGCTGTTTGTATGCATTTTATAAATGGTCTGGCTGAATGGAGGAGTTGTATGAGGAGAGCATTAGCAAAAAGGCTTATTCCATTGTTGATGGTACTTGTGCTTGTAATACCATATTTTGCAGTGTCATATTATGATGTATATGGAGATGATAAGCAGAATCTCAATGATGCTAACAGCAAGAAAAAAGATTTGCAGAGCCAGTATGAACAGACAGAGAAAATAATTGAAGACTTAAAGGCACAGAACGATGATATGATAGCTTATATTGCCCAGCTTGATGCACAGATGTCCAGTGTTGATGGCGAGCTTAATGAGGTTAATGAGCAGGTTGAGCAGATAGAGGCTGAGATAGCGGATACAGAAGAAAAGCTTGCACAGGCAGAGATAGAGGCAGAAGAACAGTATAGTTCAATGAAGCTTAGAATTCAGTTTATGTATGAACATAATGATGAAACATATTTTGCATTGCTTATGAATTCCCAGAGTATGGGTGATATGCTTAATAAGGCGGAATATATTACAAAAATCTCACAGTATGACAGGGAAATGCTTGAAAAATATAATGCTACTGTTACTTATATAACTGTCGCCAAAGCACAGTTAGAAACGGACAGGGAGACACTTGTAACCAAGCAGGAGGAGCTTGAAGATAAGAGAGCTTCACTTTCACTGCTTGAGTCAACCAAGAAGAGTGAAATGGCTTCATTACAGAAGAATAAGCAGCAGCAGGAGAATTATAAAGCTAAGATAGAAGCTGATATAAAGGCTCAGGACGAATATATTGCCAAGATAGAGGCAGAGATTAAGGCCAAGGAGAATAGTGGAAGTGCCAATGTTGTAAAATATGATGGTGGAAAGTTCAAGTGGCCTACAGAGTCAACAAGGATAACCTCACCTTATGGTGATACAGAGGGCAGAAGCTCTCCGCATAAGGGAATTGATATCGGTGCACTTAACAGAGGCGTTGCGGGTGATGCTATATATGCGGCGTATGATGGTGATGTGGTAATTGCGACATTTAGTTCATCAGCGGGTAATTATATTATGATTAATCATGGTGGTGGATTGTATACAAGATATCTGCATGCTTCAAAGCTTCTTGTCAGTGCAGGAACACATGTAACTAAGGGACAGAAGATAGCACTTATGGGAACAACTGGTGATTCTGACGGAGTTCATCTACATTTTGATGTAAGATATAACGGAAGTTATGTTTCACCTTGGAACTACTTAAGCAAATAAATATTAATAAATGCAGAGGCATATAGGTATGGACAATCAAAATAACAACATTTATTCAAATGATAATGTCAATAGTGATGATTTTAATGCTGGTGATAACATTAATGTAATTAATAATGTTAATGCAGATAATGACAATAATGCCGGAAACAGAATTAATAATAGTGCTTCGGATAATCGTGGAAATATTGGTGATTTGTATGGAATGAATGATTTAAGAAGAAATGCACAGCCGCCAAGAAAGAAGAAATCACAAGGCTTTGCAAGTGGAATGATTATCGGTGCTGTATCAGCATTTATGGCTGTTATACTTCTAATATTAAGTGTGGCAGCAGTGTGTATAGCTAAAGGCTACATTCATATAGGTGTTAATGGAGATGTATATATACAATCTGATGCAGTCACAGATTCAGACGGAATTGGAAGTGAGGTAGAAGGCAAGCTTAATGCAATTGATTCTGTGCTTGAATCCTTTTATTTTGGTGATGTAGATGATGAAACCGCCAAAGATAACATTTACAAGGCGTACCTTAGTTCATATGGTGACAAGTATACTATGTATTATACAGCGGATGAATATAAAGCCTTAAAGGAGTCAACAAATGGCAAGTTCTATGGCATAGGAGCAGTCTGCCAGATCAGTGGTGAAGGTGGTGTTCTTCTTGTAGATGTATATGATAACGGAGCAGGTTATCAGGCTGGACTCAGGAGTGGAGACAGGGTCGTAAATGTTGATGGCAGGGACATAACAGATATGGAGCTTTCATCAGCAGTTGCACTTATTAAAGGCGACAAAGGTACATCTGTCACGCTTGAGGTCATTCGTGGAACTGAGCGACTGACATTTTCCGTGGTAAGAGATGCTGTTGAAGCAAAGACAGTGTCATATACACTTCTTGATAATAATATTGGTTATCTTTCGATATCACAGTTTGAGGAGGTAACAACAAAGCAGTTCAAGGCGGCTGTTGAAGATTTGCAGTCACAGGGGATGAAAGGACTTGTAATTGATATAAGAAACAATCCAGGTGGATTGCTTGATACAGTTGTAGGTATGCTTAAATATATGCTTCCTGACGGACTTATTGTGTATACAGAGGATAAGCAGGGCAATAGAAAAGAGTATAAAGGTCAGGATAATGATGAGTTCAATCTGCCACTGGCAGTCATTGTAAATGGCAACAGTGCCAGTGCCTCAGAGATATTTGCAGGTGCTATACAGGATTATGGCAAAGGAACGATAATTGGAACCCAGACATATGGCAAAGGAATTGTGCAGACAGTTAAACCACTTACAGATGGAAGTGCAATAAAGTTCACAATTGCCAAGTATTTTACACCAAAGGGTCAGGATATACACGGAAAAGGTGTTACTCCAGATATGGTAGTGGAATATGATACTGATGCAGATGTTGATACCCAGCTTGATGCGGCAATTAAGAATGTGGAAGCACAGATTAATTAAATATATGCAAATGGAAAATATATAAATTACAGTAAGCCTGATGGCTGATATGCAGATTGGCAGTTTGTTGAAATCTGTTGTGTATCAGCAGTCAGGTAATTTTTATTACAAAATAAAACAAATGTTCTATTTTTAATAGACAAAGGCATTTATTTGTAGTAAAATCAATATATAAGGTAAATACTATTAAATAATATTGTTGTTGACTATTTTACTATAGATTAACGAAGGGAGAATTGTTATGGAATTCAAGTTACACGCTCCTTATAAACCGACAGGAGATCAGCCCCGTGCAATAGAGAAGCTTGTGCAGGGATTTGAAGAGGGTAATCAGTTCGAGACACTTGTCGGTGTTACAGGCTCTGGTAAGACATTTACTATGGCAAACATTATCCAGCATGTACAGAAGCCTACTCTTATAATCAGTCATAATAAAACATTAGCAGCACAGCTGTACTCTGAGATGAAAGAGTTCTTTCCTGAGAATGCAGTAGAGTATTTTGTTTCTTATTATGATTATTATCAGCCGGAGGCTTATGTGCCACAGAGCGATACTTATATAGCCAAGGATTCTTCGATTAATGACGAGATAGATAAGTTAAGACATTCAGCAACAGCGGCACTGTCTGAAAGAAATGATGTAATCATAGTTGCTTCAGTTTCATGTATATATGGATTAGGTGCACCTATTGATTATAAGAATATGGTTATCTCACTTCGTCCAGGTATGGAAAAAGACAGGGATGAAATGATAAGAAAGCTTATAGATATACAGTATATGCGCAATGACCAGGATTTTAAGCGAGGAACATTCAGGGTAAGGGGAGATGTTGTAGAGATATATCCGTCAGCTTCCAGTGGAGATGCTGTGAGAGTCGAGTTCTTTGGTGATGAGATAGACAGGATAAGCGAGATTGATTCTCTTACCGGTGAGGTTAAATGTAACCTTGACCATGTTGCTATATTTCCTAATTCACATTATGTTGTTGAAAAAGAGAAGATGGAAAAGGCGATTGAGAATATAAAGAAAGAGCTTGCAGAGAGAATAGAGTATTTTAAGAGTGAGGATAAGCTTCTTGAGGCACAGAGAATAGAAGAACGAACGAACTTTGATATAGAGATGATGCAGGAAACAGGCTTCTGTTCAGGTATTGAGAATTATTCAAGACATTTAGCAGGGCTTCCGGCAGGGTGTCCACCATATACGCTTATGGACTATTTTCCAGATGATTTTATGATTATTGTCGATGAGTCACATATTACTATTCCACAGATAAGGGGAATGTATGCAGGCGATCAGGCAAGAAAGACGACACTTGTAGACTATGGCTTCAGGCTTCCTTCAGCGAAGGATAACAGACCGCTTAATTTTCAGGAGTTTGAGAGCAAGATATCACAGATGCTTTTTGTATCTGCTACGCCTAGCAGGTATGAGGAAGAACACGAACTTATGAGGGCAGAGCAGATTATAAGGCCTACAGGACTTCTTGATCCAGAGATAACAGTTAGACCAATAGAGGGTCAGATAGATGATCTTATAAGTGAGATTAATAAGGAAGTTGAGAAAAAGAATAAGATACTTGTAACTACACTTACCAAGCGTATGGCAGAGGATCTCACAGATTATCTTAAGGAAGTCGGCATAAGAGTTAAGTATCTTCATGCGGATATTGATACACTAGAGCGACAGAAGATTATAAGGGATATGCGACTTGACGGATTCGATGTGCTTGTTGGTATCAATCTGCTTAGAGAGGGACTTGATATTCCAGAGATAAGTCTTGTGGCTATTCTTGATGCTGATAAAGAGGGCTTCTTAAGAACAGAGACTTCACTTATCCAGACGATAGGACGAGCTGCCAGAAATGCAGAGGGACACGTTATTATGTATGCAGATACTATAACAGAGTCTATGGAAAAGGCTATATCTGAGACGGAAAGACGTAGAAAGATACAGCAGGAGTACAATGAGGTACACGGAATAACCCCTCAGACTATAAAGAAGGCAGTAAGAGATCTTATAAGTATATCTAAGGCAGCAGAAGCAGATAATTCAAATGGAAGGCTTGATGTAGATTATGAATCTATGAGCATTAAAGATCTTGAAAAGGTTAAGAAGCAGATTGAGAAAAATATGCGTAAGGCTGCAGCAGAGCTTGACTTTGAACAGGCGGCTATGCTTCGTGATAAGATGATCGAGATTAATAAGTATATTTATGAGGATAAGAAGTCAGGCAGATAGAATTAATAGCTATTATACAAGGTGAGGCTATAAGTTCAAAAGCAATATTACGCAGTCAGGAATGACAGGCAGATATTATCATTACAGTATTATATGATGTATGTGTCATAATTATAAAAAGCAGTTGCTGTTTACAGAAAAAGCATTATGTAATTGAGATGATTAAGGATTAAGAAAGAAGAAATAACGGAGAAAATAGAATATGGAAAAAGGCGATTACAGGAATTATATAAGAATAAGAGGTGCAAGTGAGCATAATCTTAAAAATATTGATGTAGATATACCAAGGGACAGTCTTGTAGTACTTACAGGTCTGTCTGGTTCTGGTAAGTCAAGTCTTGCCTTTGACACTATATATGCAGAAGGCCAGAGAAGATATATGGAGTCATTATCTTCATATGCAAGGCAATTCTTAGGACAGATGGAAAAGCCGGCGGTAGAGAGCATAGAAGGACTTTCACCAGCTATTTCCATAGACCAGAAGTCAACTAACAGAAATCCACGTTCAACAGTTGGAACTGTTACAGAGATATATGATTATTTCAGATTATTATATGCAAGAATAGGTACACCACATTGTCCAAAGTGTGGCAAAGTAATCAACAAGCAGACTGTAGACCAGATGGTTGATACTATTATGGAGCTTCCAGAAAGAACAAAGATACAGATATTAGCTCCAGTTGTAAGAGGAAGAAAAGGTGAACATAAGAAGCTTTTTGAACAGGCTAAAAAGAGTGGTTATGTAAGAGTTATTGCTGATGGCAATATGTATGAGCTTACAGATGAGATAAATCTTGATAAGAACAAGAAGCATAATATAGAAATTGTTGTTGACCGTCTTGTAGTTAAAGATGGAATTAACAAAAGACTTACAGACTCAATAGAAACAGCACTTAAGCTTGCAGAGGGACTTATGACAGTTGATGTTATAGATGGTGAGCCGATTAACTTTTCACAGAGCTTTTCGTGTCCGGATTGTGGCATAAGCATAGATGAGATAGAGCCAAGAAGCTTTTCGTTCAACAATCCATTTGGTGCGTGTCCTGATTGTTACGGACTTGGTTATACAATGAATTTTGATGCAGAGCTTCTTATACCAGATGATTCATTAAGCATCGATGAGGGAGCTATAGTTGGTATGGGATGGCAGTCTGTAAAGGATGAGGGCAGCTTTTCAAGGGCTATTATGAGTGCACTTGCAAAGGAATATAACTTCAGTTTATCAACACCATTTAAGGATTATCCAGATGATATTAAGGATATGATTATAAATGGTACTAAAGGCAGAAGTGTTAAAGTGCATTACAAAGGCCAGAGAGGCGTTGGAGAATACGATATAGCATTTGAAGGCCTTATCCATAATATGGAGAAAAGATATAGGGAAACTTACTCAGACAGTGCAAAGCAGCAGTATGAGGAATTCATGCGCATAAGACCTTGTAAGTCCTGCCACGGACAGAGATTAAAGCCATCATCTCTTGCTGTTACGATAGCAGATAAGAATATATATCAGATTACGGATATGTCTATTGTTAAGTTAAAGAAGTTCTTAGATGAGCTTGAACTTACAGACAGACAGAAGTTTATCGGTGCAGATATACTTAAGGAGATTAAGGCAAGAATACAGTTTCTTATGGATGTAGGACTTGATTATCTTTCATTATCAAGAGCAACAGGTACGCTTTCAGGTGGTGAGGCACAGAGAATAAGACTTGCGACACAGATAGGTTCAGGACTTGTTGGTGTGGCTTATATACTTGATGAGCCAAGTATCGGACTTCATCAGAGAGATAACGACAAGCTGCTTGGGACACTTATACATTTGCGTGATCTTGGTAACTCAGTTATTGTGGTTGAACACGATGAAGATACTATGCGTGCCGCAGATTATATTGTTGATATAGGACCGGGTGCCGGACGTAATGGAGGAGAAGTTGTTGCGACAGGAACAGCAGCTGATATTATGGCATGCAAGGATTCGCTTACAGGTGCATATCTTAGCGGAAGAATCAGGATTCCAGTGCCGGCGAAGAGAAGAAAGCCGACAGGCTGGATAACTGTTAAGGGTGCAAGGGAGAATAATCTTAAAAATATTGATGTTGATATACCACTCGGAGTATTTACATGTGTAACAGGTGTATCGGGTTCAGGAAAGAGTTCCCTAGTGAATGAAATTCTGTATAAGCACCTTGCTAAGTCTTTAAACCGTGCAAGATGTATCGCTGGTGACCATGATGATATTACAGGAATCGAGCAGCTTGATAAGGTTATAGATATTGACCAGTCGCCAATAGGAAGAACTCCACGTTCTAATCCTGCGACATATACAGGTGTATTTGATATGATAAGGGATCTTTTTGCTTCAACAACAGATGCTAAGGAAAGAGGTTATAACAAAGGACGTTTCAGCTTTAATGTAAAGGGAGGACGTTGTGAGGCTTGTTCCGGAGATGGTATTATCAAGATAGAAATGCATTTCCTGCCTGATGTATATGTTCCTTGTGAAGTGTGTGACGGAAAGCGTTATAACAGGGAAACACTTGAAGTTAAGTATAAGGGAAAGAGCATATATGATGTACTTGATATGACAGTTGAGGATGCAGTTGATTTCTTTGAAAATGTGCCATCAGTCAGAAGAAAAATAGAAACTCTTAATGACGTTGGACTTTCATACATTAAGTTAGGACAGCCATCTACAGAGCTTTCAGGTGGAGAGGCACAGAGAATAAAGCTTGCTACAGAGCTTTCAAAAAGAAGTACAGGAAAGACTATATACATTCTTGATGAGCCTACAACAGGACTTCATTTTGCAGACGTCCACAAGCTTGTTGATATACTTCATAAGCTTGCGGAGGGCGGTAACACTGTTGTTGTTATCGAGCATAATCTTGATGTTATCAAAACAGCCGATTATATTATAGATATGGGACCAGAAGGCGGCGACAGAGGTGGTACAGTTATTGCAAAGGGTACACCAGAAGAGGTTGCCAAGGTTAAGAAGTCTTATACGGGACAGTATGTTAAGAAGTATTTATAAGGATGGTGCAGATGACGGCATTGTGGATGAAAGTTCAATGATAGAAGATGTTTAAAGTCTCTAAATTGGCAAATTTGAAAATTGCAGGTGCTGGTCAGCGTTATAAATTATAAAAACATATCTTTTATAGTTACTTTAAATAATATAAAGTGTAAAAATACGATATTTGATTGCTAGGAGAAGAAAAATGGTATCAGGCATTATATTTGATATGGATGGCGTTCTTATAGATTCAGAAAGACAGTCTAATGAGGGCTGGCTATGGGCGGCAGGGCAGCTTGGAGTGGATATGCCCATGTGGCTTATAGACAGCTTTAAGGGTGCTCCGGCAGAGCTTTGCTGCAAGTTCTTTGATGATTATTACAAGGGTGTGATAGATTATTGGGAAGCGAAGGAGCTTAGAACACAGCATGTATACAAGATAAGGGAAACAGAAGGTATTCCTGTTAAAAAGGGCGTAAAGGACATATTTGAATATATAAGAAATAATGGATTAAAGTGTGCAGTTGCTACATCAACAAGGCGTGAAAGTGCTGAGAAAACACTTCATGAAATAGAAGTGTGGGATTATCTTGATGCGGTTGTATATGGAGATGAAGTCGAACATGGAAAGCCAGAACCAGATATATTTCTTCGTGCTGCTAAGGCAATAGGTATAAGTCCGTCAGAGGCAGTAGTAGTTGAGGATAGTATCAATGGAATTAAGGCTGGATATGCGGCAGGTATGAGAGTTGTCCATATTCCTGATACAATAGCAATAGATGATGATATCAGGAAGCTTACATATATGGTATGTGATGACCTTAATGGACTTATTAATGTTGTGGAAAGTATTAACAAACCAGTTATTAACAGGAAAAATGTTATCAATGCATTTGCAGAGTATGTAAGAAATTATGACCCATCAGATGAAAAGATAAAGCTTAAGATAGATCATACCTACAGAGTAGCAGGACTGTGTCAAAGAATTGCAGAATCATTAGGCTTAAGTGAACCGGATGTAGATATTGCATGGCTTCTTGGAATGTTACACGATATAGGAAGATTTGAGCAGATAAGGCGTTTCGGTACATTTAATGATGCCCAGTCAGTAGACCATGCAGAATTCGGGGCAGATCTGCTGTTTAAGGAATGTCTTATAAGGAAGTTTGCAGAAGGGTATTATGAAGAATGTGAGCTTGCACAATCGTATAATCAGTCTGATTATTGTCAGGAAGAACGGAAAATTAAAGAATTCTTAGTTAATAATGATGCAACGACTGTCGATGATGAGCAGATAATAAAAAATAATGAGTACCACAATAAAGATACAGGACTTCTTGAACTGGCGATAAGACAGCATAATAAGTATCGTGTAAAAGAAGACCTCACCGAAAGACAGCGTATGTTTTGTGATATACTGCGTGATGCGGATAAGGTTGACATATTTAAGGTGAATGCGGATATTCCTATGGAGATTATATATGATGTAACAACAGAGGAACTTAAGAATGGAATTATAACAAAAGAGGTACTTGAGAGCTTTTATAAGAAGGAAACAGTACTTAAAAGTGTAAGAAGGAGTGCTGTTGACCATATCGTAGGGCATATATCACTGCTTTTTGAACTTGTATACAAAGAAAGTTATAGACAGGCCAAGGAACAAGGTTATGTATATAAACTGCTGGATTTTAAGTCTGATGTACCTGAGGTTAATGCAGAATTTGGCGATATGAGGAAATATGTAGACGAGTTCCTTATGGAAATATAAAGCTGTATAAATCTGAAATTAAGCGGTATAAGCATACAACAGATTAATAATAGGAGGTTGTGTTGTATGGGATTGTAATAAAGATTGAAGAATATGCTTGTCATTATACCGCTTGTTTACTATAATAAATGTATATATGAGTTGTAGATGTGTTATATATACTGATATATACTTTGAAAGCAATAGGAGAAAATATAAGACAATAAAAGCAGTAAATTACTATACATAAATTGTTATGTAAAATATCCAATTAATATATGTGTGTTATATGTATACATTATAATATTATATATGTATATGTATATGTATATGTTATATATGTATATGTTATATATGTGCATATTATTTATATATGCACATTGTGTCTGTATATTTTTTATGATTGGCTGATTAAAGTATAGAAATGCATATAAAATATATCTTCAACGCAAACTTATGATTAGGAAAGGGACAATATGAATCAGGAAAAGGTTATAGTTATTGACTTTGGCGGACAGTACAATCAGTTAGTTGCACGTCGTGTCCGTGAATGTAACGTATATTGTGAGATATATTCTTACAAAACACCTCTTGAGCAGATTAAGGCGATGAACCCTAAAGGAATTATCCTTACAGGTGGTCCGAATAGCTGCTATGAAGAAGGTTCACCTACTTGTACTAAAGAGCTTTTTGAACTTGGTGTTCCAGTGCTTGGATTATGTTATGGTGCTCAGCTTATGCAGCACGTTCTTGGCGGCAAGGTTGAGAAAGCTCCAGTAAGAGAGTATGGAAAGACAGAGACATTTGTTGATAAGAGTAGTGCTTTATTTGGAGATGTTTCAGAAAAGACTATCGTGTGGATGAGCCATTTTGACTACATTTCACAGGTTGCTCCAGGATTTAAGATAATTGCACATACAGCAGACTGTCCAGTGGCAGCAGCAGAGTGTTCAGAAAAGAACCTCTATGCAATCCAGTTCCATCCAGAAGTTCTTCATACGCAGGAAGGTACAAAGATGCTTCACAACTTTGTGCGTGGAGTATGCGGATGTGCTGGAACCTGGAAAATGGATGCATTTGTAGAGAATACTATTAAGGAAATACGTGAAAAGGTTGGCGATGGTAAAGTATTACTTGCACTTTCTGGTGGAGTTGATTCATCAGTGGCAGCAGGTCTTCTTTCAAGAGCTATCGGAAAGCAGCTTACATGCGTATTCGTAGACCATGGTCTTCTTCGTAAGAACGAGGGCGATGAGGTTGAAAGCGTATTCGGTCCAGAAGGACAGTTTGACCTTAACTTTATAAGGGTAAATGCACAGGAAAGATATTACTCTAAGCTTGCAGGTGTTACTGAACCAGAGGCTAAGAGAAAGATAATCGGTGAAGAGTTCATTCGTGTGTTTGAGGAAGAAGCCAAGAAGATTGGTGCAGTTGACTTCCTTGCACAGGGAACTATATATCCAGACGTTGTAGAGAGTGGACTTGGCGGTGAATCTGCAGTAATCAAGTCACATCACAATGTTGGGGGGCTTCCTGATTTTGTTGATTTCAAGGAGATTATTGAGCCACTCCGTGACTTATTTAAGGATGAAGTACGTAAGGCTGGTCTTGAACTTGGCATACCAGAACATCTTGTGTTCCGTCAGCCATTCCCAGGTCCAGGACTTGGAATCCGTATTATCGGTGAAGTAACATCAGACAAGGTTCGTATCGTACAGGATGCTGATTACATCTATCGTGAAGAGGTAGACAAGGCAGTAGAAGCCTACAAGAAAGAAAATGGCAAGGCACCAGCCTGGATGCCAAACCAGTACTTTGCAGCCCTCACTAATATGCGTTCAGTTGGTGTTATGGGTGATGAAAGAACTTATGACTACGCAGTTGCACTTCGTGCAGTCAATACAATTGACTTTATGACAGCCGAAAGTGCCGAGATACCATTTGAGGTACTCCAGACAGTTATGAGTAGAATTATAAACGAGGTGCGTGGGGTTAATAGGGTATTCTATGACCTGACAAGTAAGCCACCGGGAACGATTGAATTTGAATAAATCGAGTTGCTTAAAAAAGCCAGTGTTTATGCGGGTTTCAGCGATTTCGATTAGTCTTTTGATAACAAATTGATAACAGTCATAGCAAGTGCCATTATTCTTGTTAT
>OGGT01000811.1_pt1 | contig 12928 bp, 6 predicted proteins | sample 1571311 | NCBI WGS metagenome assembly OGGT01 (sample SAMEA2581931, study PRJEB24529) | metagenome | biome: Human gut stool | place: China | collected 2011
TTTAAACAAAACTGCTTCCCCCATCGCTCAAAGATGGGGGTTTTGAAGAGCTTCCTTTACACTTATTCGACGCATTTTTCACCCGCCAGCGCCCGTCTTCGGCCCGGGATTTCGCCCTGAACAGCCCCCTGGGCCCGATCGTCTTCCGCCCTTTTTCATAGCGGGAGACTGCGCCCGCACGTCGGTGTCTCCCTCTCAGGATCATGCGCGCCCCTGCGGCGGCGTCGGAGGACGGAGTGAGGGAACGAACCGTTCGACGTCGCGCGTGAGGGCGCGCAAATGAAGAGAGGGGCATTGGGATGCATGGAGGTGTGCAGGCCCTTCACTGGAAGCGCACCGGGCGTGCATGAGGCATGCATGAGGGGCGCACGCCGCCGCCCGCGCGGCAGTGCGCGACGGCACGGAAGGTGCGGGAGGGGAATCAGGTGCGAAGCGCAGATAGACTAAAGGGGCTGATCGGAACTCCCTTTCAATTCCAATCAGCCCCCTAGCAGAGGAACGCGGAGTGTTAACGAGGCAGGACCAACCACATCGTCAATCTGCGTTTGAGGAGGAGCAATGAACTTTTGTTTTCTTGCTTGCAGATAAAGTTACTCGCATTTACCTCAGGTTGCAAATGTTCTGAAAACGGCTTCCAAGGCGGCTTGCAGGCTCTCCGGACGACAAATTCATACGATTTTTGAAAAAATATGAGCACCACTAGCGATGTTCGTAGGCGTCATTTTCTGCGTATAAATACGCAACTCGTATAACTTTTTCTTTTCCCGTCCGAATCTCCCGCACATCATCCGCACGGATGACCCTGACCACAAATGCAGGGGGCTTGTCTTATCATTTATTATTTGCGCCAGAAGCACGCTTCCGGTCCCGGATACTGACAAGACATAGTCAGGCAGCCGGCCTCCGTCCGCCCGAGCACCCTCCGGGCGGGATTTGAGCGGACGACGCCCTCCCCGATTCGAACTAGGACTATTAACAGTGAGCTCCAATCCCCAGAACCTTGCGGACGACGGCCTTGAACGCATCAAGGCGCTTGACGTCCTTACGACGCTTCCCGAACTCTTGACGCATCACCTGACCGTCAGGCCCGACGACGTTGCCTACAAGGTCTACGACAATGCGTCCAAGTCCTGGAAGGATCTCACCTTCAAGAACGTCTACGATCAGGTCCACGCCTGGCGCCATGCCTTCGCGGCGCGCTCCGAGCTCGTTCGCGGCGACCGCGTGGCGATGCTCCTGCCAAACTGCCCCGAAGCGGTCTTCTTCGACCTCTCCGCGCTCTCGAACACGCTCGTGCCGGTGCCGTTGCACGCCATCGACACGCCGAAGTCCTCCGCCTTCATCCTGAACGACTCCGGTGCCAAGGTCCTCGTGACCAACAAGCTCCTCAAGTGGAAGCAGATCCGCGAAGCCGCCGAGACGCCCGAGATCCGCCTTGTCGTCATCACCGACGACAAGGACTGCGACGATCTGGAGGCGCCGATTCCCGTCATGACCAAGGAAACCTTCCTCAAGCTCGGCGAAACGAGCCAGCTGCCCAAGGAGGCTCCCAAGGCCACCGACCTCGCCGCGCTCGTCTACACCTCGGGCACCACGGGCAACCCCAAGGGCGTGATGCTCACGCACCGCAACGTCATCTCGAACATCCAGGGCGTGCTCAAGAACCTGCAGCCGAGCGGTCACGAGACCTTCCTCTCGTTCCTGCCGCTCTCGCACACCTTCGAACGCACGACCTCCTACTACCTCGCGCTCGGTCTGGGCTACACCACCGCCTTCAACCGCTCCATCGCGAACCTGCAGGCCGACTTCCGCGAGATCCGCCCCACGGTCCTCATGTCCGTGCCGCGCGTCTATGAAATGATCTACGCGAAGCTGCAGGACGGCCTCGCCAAGAAGTCCAAGTTCGTCCGCTACCTCTTCGACTGGGCCGTCGAAGTGGGCTGGCGCCGCTTCTGCCGCGAGAACGGCCTGCCCGTCGAGTCGTCCTCCCGCGCCTGGCTCGACCCCTTCGTCGCAGGCTTCCTCGACAAGAAGGTCGGCAGCCAGCTGCGCGCCGTCTTCGGCGACCGCATCCACCTTTACATCTCGGGCGGCGCAGCCCTGAGCCCCGCCGTCGCGCGCACCTTCTTCGCGCTCGGCGTGCCCATCTATCAGGGCTACGGCATGACCGAGACCTCCCCGATCATCTCGGTGAACAAGGTCGGCCACAACCACCCGAACACCGTCGGCCCCGCCCTGCCCAACATCGAGGTCCGCCTCGGCGAGGGCGACGAGCTCCAGGTCCGCGGTCCCACAGTCATGAAGGGCTACTGGAACCGCGAGGAGGCCACCAAGGCCATCTTCACCGAGGACGGGTGGCTGCGCACGGGCGACGTCTGCACGATCTACCCCGACGGCAACATCCGCATCACGGGCCGAATCAAGGAGATCATCGTGACGAGCACCGGCGAAAAGGTGCCGCCCGCCGACCTCGAGTCCGCCATCACCTCCGACCGCCTCTTCTCGCAGTGCATGGTCGTGGGCGACGATCGTCCGTTCATCGCCGCCGTCGCGGTCGTCAATCCCGACGAGTTCAAGACGGTCTGCGGCGAGCTCGGCCTCGATCCCGCCAAGCCCGAGTCGCTTCAGGACCCCGCCTTCCGCAAGGCCGCCCTCAAGCGCATCAAGACCTCCACCGCGGGCTTCCCGAACTACGGCGTGCCGCGTCAGGTCCACTGCACGCTCGACGCGTGGACGATCGACAACGGGCTCCTCACGCCCACGCTCAAGATGAAGCGAAACCTCATCCGCCAGCGCTACACGGCCGAAATCAACGCGCTCTACGACACCCTCGTCAAGCGCTGATCCCCGCCTTCCGATGCCGCCCAGACGCCCCGCCGTCGGGCGGCATTTTTCAGCCTGAGGGGAACTTTTTACGGATATTAGGGTATACCCCGATTACTTTATCCGCATCCGCAGGCCATTTTTGAAGAAAATTGATCCGCTGGCCCGCGGCGCCCAAGTGCCGCGGCAACGAGACACCTTTCGCTTGAGAGACTCACGTGACGAACACCCGATCCTTTGTCGACGACTTCCGCACCATTCCGGACATGCTCCGCCACACGGTCGCCGCCTGGCCCGAACGCGAGGCGTTCCGCCAGTACGACTATGCGGAGCGCCGCTGGTACTCCATCACCTGGCGGACGTTCCACGAACAGGTGATGCGCTGGCGCCGCGCCTTCACGCACATGGGCCTTGTCAAGGGCGAGCGCGTCGCGATGCTGCTCACCAACTGCATCGACGCCGTCACGTTCGACGAGGCGGCCCTGTGCGGCGGCCTCGTGCCCACGCCCCTTCACGCCATCGACACCGCGGGCTCCTCCGCCTACATCCTCAGGGACTCCAACGCGCGCTTCCTCGTCACCACGTCGCGCGCACGCTGGAACGCCATCGCCGAGGCCGCAGGCGAGGAGGGCCTGCCCGATATGCAGCTCGTCGTCTTCACGAACGAGCAGGTCGAGCCCGGCTCCGTCACGCACCTGGGCGGCAGGGATATCGTCCTTTCGAGCCTCGAGGGCTGGCTTGCCACCGGCGAGGGCGTCTCCGACGACGAGCTCCCGCCCGAGCCCTGCGCCGACGACCTCGCGGGCTTCATCTACACCTCGGGCACCACGGGCCGCCCCAAGGGCGTGATGATCACGCACCGCAACATCGTCTCCAACGTCCAGCAGATCAACAAGTGCTACGACTTTAACGAGGAGGACGTCTTCCTCTCGTTCCTGCCCTTCTCGCACACGTTCGAGCGCACCGTCGCGCACTACAACTCGCTCGCCAACGGAGGCGCCATGGCCTTCGCCCGCAACGCCGCGCAGATCGAGAACGACCTGCGCGAAGTAAGGCCCACGCTCATGTGCTCGGTGCCCCGCATCTACGAGAAGATCCACCAGAGGCTCCTGCACGAGCTTGCAGAGAGCTCCGAGGAGAAGCGCCACCAGACCGCTTGGGCGCTTGAGACCGGCTGGCGCCGCTTCGCCGAGGCCAACCACCTTCCGATCGAGCTCTCGCCCCGCGCACAGCTCGACGAAACCGTCTGGCCCCAGCTCGACGTCGAGATCGCGTCCGAAGTCCGTGAGATCTTCGGCGGCCGCCTGCGCGCCACGTTTGCGGGCGGCGCAAGCCTCAACTACGCCGTCGCACGCTTCTTCTGCGCGCTCGGCATCAACATCCTGCAGCTCTATGGCCTCACCGAAACCTCGCCCATCGTCTCCTTCACCCGCATGAAGGACAACCACCCCGACTGCGTGGGCCATCCCGTGCCCGACTGCGAAGTGAAGCTCGGCGCCAACGACGAGCTCCTCGTGCGCGGTCCCCAGGTGATGAAGGGCTACTGGAACCGTCCGCTCGACACGGCCGCGGCCTTCGAGGACGGCTGGTTCCGCACGGGTGATCAGGCCGACCTCTCCGACGGCGGCCGCGTGCGCATCAAGGGCCGCATCAAGGAAATCATCGTCACGAGCACCGGTGAGAAGATCCCGCCCGTCGACGTCGAGTTCGCCATCCAGGAGGACCGTCTCTTTGAGCAGGTCCTCGTCATCGGCGACAACCTGCCCTACGTCACCTGCCTCGTCGTCGTCAATCCTAAGCTCTGGCCCGCCTTCTGCGCCGACCTCGACCTCGACCCCGAGGATCCCGCCACGCTCCAGTCCCGCGACGTCCAGCGCCAGTGCCTGCGCCGCGTGCGTCATGCCTGCCGCGCCTTCCCGCAGTACGGCGTCCCGCGCGCCGTCGCCATCACGCGCGAACCCTGGACCGTCGACAACGGCCTGCTCACGCCCACCATGAAGCTGCGCCGCCCGCAGATCATGACAGCCCACGCCAAGCTCATCGAAAGGCTCTACGCTTCCCGCTGAGACCCGAGGCACACCTTCCCAGAGGGGCGTCCGAAAAGGACGCCCCTTTCTTTCATTGTCGGCAGCGGTTTCGGGGACGCTCGAAAATATTTCATCCAAAATCCCCCAAGCCGCAAAAAACGCGCTACACTACTGCCGCAAATCAATCTCCCAATTGCAGAACCGGTCGAGACCACTCCCGCTTCTGCAGAAGAGCAGGTCAGCGGATGCCAGATCCCTCCTGTACTGCGGGCGTTCAATTTCCTATTTACGCGCGCATCTTCGACCTTCGCATACACGTCGAGGATACGCACGTATATTTTTTTTTGTGCTTAGAGGTTGTTATGCGAATCCTTCAGAAGGCTCTCACCTTCGACGACGTTCTTCTCGTCCCCGCCTATTCCGAAGTCCTCCCCCGCGATACCCAGCTCGCCACGCAGCTGACGCGTAATCTCCGTATCAACATTCCGATGGTTTCCGCCGTGATGGACACGGTTACGGAAGCCCGTCTCGCCATCGCCATCGCTCAGGAAGGCGGCATCGGCTTCATTCACAAGAACATGTCCGCCGACCAGCAGGCCGCTGAAGTCCTCAAGGTCAAGCGTCATGAAGCCGGCGTCGTTTCCGAACCGATCACCATCGGCCCCGACATGCTCGTCGGCGACGTCATCGCCCTCGCCCGCGAAAAGCACATCTCCGGTCTCCCGGTCGTTGACGGCAAGAAGGTTCTCGGCATGGTCACCAACCGTGACCTCCGCTTCGAAACCCGCATGTCCGTTCCGGTCTCCGAAGTCATGACCCCGCGTGAACGCCTGGTCACGGTCAAGGAAGGCGCCTCCCTCGAGGAAGCCAAGGCCCTCATGCACGCCCACCGCCTCGAGCGCGTTCTCGTCGTTGACGACGACTTCAACCTCGCCGGCCTCATGACCGTCAAGGACATCACCAAGGCCACGGACCACCCGTTCGCTGCCAAGGACGCCTCCGGCAAGCTGCTCGTCGGTGCCGGCGTCTCCGTCGGCGGCAGCACGGAAGAACGTGTCGAGAAGCTCGTTGACGCCGGTGTCGACGTCATCGTCGTCGACACGGCCCACGGCCACTCCCAGGGCGTTCTGAACCGCGTCAAGTGGGTCAAGGAACACTATCCCAACCTGCAGGTCATCGGCGGCAACATCGCCACGGCCGCTGCCGCTCTGGCTCTCGTTGATGCCGGCGCCGACTGCGTCAAGGTCGGTATCGGCCCGGGCTCCATTTGCACGACCCGCATCGTCGCCGGTGTCGGCGTTCCGCAGATCTCCGCCATCTCCAACGTCGCCGAAGCTCTCCGCGACACGGGCGTTCCCTGCATCGCCGACGGCGGCATCCGCTTCTCCGGCGACATCTCCAAGGCCATCGCTGCCGGCGCCAACGCCGTCATGATGGGCGGCATGTTCGCCGGTACGGACGAAGCCCCGGGTGAAGTCATCCTCTACCAGGGCCGCTCCTACAAGTCCTACCGCGGCATGGGCTCCCTCGGTGCCATGGGCAAGGGTTCCGCCGACCGCTACTTCCAGGACAACAACCAGGGCAACATCGACAAGTTCGTTCCGGAAGGCATCGAAGGCATGGTCCCGTACAAGGGCCCGCTCGCCCAGATCATCTATCAGATGATCGGCGGCCTGCGCTCCTCCATGGGCTACTGCGGCTGCCGCACGATCGACGAAATGCGCACCCGCGCCCAGTTCGTCGAAATCACGGCCGCCGGCTGGCGTGAATCCCACGTCCATGACGTGAAGATCACGAAGGAAGCCCCGAACTACCGTCAGGAACACTAATTCCGACGGCTGACAGGCTCTGACGTCAAGGCGCGGCGGTTTTTCCCGCCGCGCCTTTCGCATTTCTTATAGAATGCAATCGCCAATTTCTTTTTCCACACGGACTACAGATACATGTCTCACGACCGCATCCTCATTCTCGACTTCGGCAGCCAGGTGACCCAGCTCATCGCCCGCCGCGTGCGCGAAGCCCACGTCTACTGTGAAGTTCACCCCAACGACGTGTCCGCGGAATTCATCCGCGAATACAACCCGAAGGGCATCATTCTTTCCGGCTCTCACATGAGCGCCTATGAAGAAAGCAACGACCAGGCCAGCCAGGCCGTGTTCGAAGCCGGCGTTCCGGTTCTCGGCATCTGCTACGGCATGCAGACGATGGCCCAGCAGCTCGGCGGCCGCGTCGAAAGCGGCACGAAGCGTGAATTCGGCTACGCCGAAGTCCGCGCCCACGGCCACACCAAGCTTCTCGAAGGCATTGAGGACTTCCGCACCGAGGAAGGCCACGGCATGCTCAAGGTCTGGATGAGCCACGGCGACAAGGTTGCCGAGCTTCCCCCGGGCTTCAAGGTCATGTGCTCCACGCCCTCCTGCCCGATCGCCGGCATGTGCAACGAGGAAAAGGGCTTTTATGCCGTCCAGTTCCATCCGGAAGTGACGCACACGCTCAAGGGCCGCGAAATGCTCAACCGCTTCGTGCTCGACATCTGCAAGTGCTCCGCCGACTGGGTCATGGGCGACTACGTCGCCGAAGCCGTCGCGCAGATCCGCGAGCAGGTCGGTGACGAAGAAGTCATTCTCGGCCTCTCCGGCGGCGTCGACTCATCCGTGGCCGCCGCGCTCATCCACCGCGCCATCGGCAAGCAGCTCACCTGCGTCTTCGTCGACAACGGCCTCCTTCGCAAGAACGAGCGCGAGCAGGTCCGTGAAACGTTCGAAAAGAACATGGGCCTCAAGCTCATCGTCGTCGATGCCGTCGACCGCTTCATGAACGAACTCGCCGGCGTCACCGATCCGGAACAGAAGCGCAAGATCATCGGCCGCGTCTTCGTCGAGATCTTCCAGGAAGAAGCCTCCAAGCTCACGGCCGCCAAGTGGCTCGCCCAGGGCACGATCTACCCCGACGTCATCGAGTCCGCCGGCGCCAAGACGAAGAAGGCCAAGACCATCAAGTCCCACCACAACGTGGGCGGTCTTCCCGACACGCTGCACCTCAAGCTCCTCGAACCGCTGCGCTCCCTCTTCAAGGACGAAGTCCGCGAGCTCGGCGTCGAACTCGGCCTTCCGGCCGAAATGGTATATCGTCACCCGTTCCCGGGTCCGGGCCTCGGCGTGCGCATCCTCGGAGAAGTCAAGCGTGAATACGCCGACCTTCTCCGTGAAGCCGACGCGATCTTCATCGAAGAGCTCCGCAACTTCGACCTCTACGACAAGGTGAGCCAGGCCTTCGTGGTCTTCCTCCCGGTCAAGTCCGTGGGCGTCATGGGCGACGGTCGCACCTACGAATGGGTCGTCAGCCTGCGCTGCGTCGAAACGTCCGACTTCATGACCGCCGTCTGGAGCCACCTGCCGTACGAACTCCTCGGCAAGGTTTCCAACCGCATCATCAATGAAGTCCGCGGCATCAACCGCGTCGTCTATGACGTCTCGGGCAAGCCGCCCGCCACCATTGAATGGGAATAACCTGCCCGCTCTGACTTAATGTCAAACCCTGGAAAACTCTTGTTTTTCAGGGTTTTCTTTTTTTCTCAGAGCTCCCTCTTTCGGGCAACCGCCCAACTCCCCCGACACTTGCTCCAAGTCATGTCTTGGCTTCTGATTTTCGTCTGAGAGAGCGCATCCCAAGAGTAGACTTGTTCAGATCATTCGTCCGCTTTCATCGGGAGACCAACCAGACTGACCGTCCGCCACGACCTTACTCTCTCGATGAGGATCTTGACAGGAACATGCTCATGACCCAATTCACCGTTTCCCGCCGCGCAGTTCTCGGCGGAGCAGCTTCCGCACTGCTCGTCCCTGCAGCCGCCCACGCAGCAAAGCCTGCACGCCACTATGACGAAATGACCGACGTGCTCATTGTCGGCTCAGGATTCGCCGGCATGGCAGCTGCGCTTGCAGCTGCCGAAAAAGGCGTCAAGGTCAAGGTTATTGAGAAAATGGCCTTCCTCGGCGGAAACTCGTCTCTCTCCGGCGGCATGATGGCCGTACCTGGATCAAGCGTTCAGAAAGCCCAGGGCATCGAAGATTCCCCCGAAAAGCTGATTACCGACATGACTCGAATCGGTCAGGGACTTGGCAATCCTGAGCTAATTCGCTTTGTCTGCGAAAAAGCCTCGGAAACTTTTGAGTGGACCCGCACGTCCATGGGAGTTGAGTGGAACACGCACTTGACAGGCAAGGGAGGACACTCCGCAGCCCGATGCATGGTGACAAAACAGGGAACCGGTCAGGGCATTCTCGTTCCATGTTCCTCCAAGCTCAAAGCGATGGGCGTTCCGCTTTGCACCCGCACTTTGCTGGAGAAGATCTTCCGAGAAGAGGATGGACGCGTGACTGGCGTGCAAGTGCGCGAAGGGTGGACGTTCAACAAGCCCGAGTCTGGAACAGTTAAAACTATCGGCGTCACTCGCGGCGTTGTGCTCGCCTTCGGCGGCTTCGGTGCGGACGTCAACTACAGAAAGCGTCTCGATCCCAAGCTCGGAGAAGCGTTCCTCACAACCAACCAGCCGGGAGCCACTGCAGAGGGACTGCGTCAAGCCAGTCGTATTGGTGCGAATGTCATTCAGGCTGACTGGATCCAGTGCCTGCCCTCCTGCTCGCCTGTCGAAAAAGGCATGGGGCTTGCGAGCCATTTTGCCACTATCGCAGGCAACCTCTACGGCGTCTGGGTTGACTCCAAGACAGGGAGTCGCTTTGTCGATGAGTTCGGAGACCGCAAGGTATGCACTGACGCCATACTCGGCGTCATCAACCGCGGAGGCAAGGCTCTTGCCATTTCCGATCAAAACGGCGTTGACGAAATGGAAGTCGTCCGTCCCAGCCTGACTCAAAAGATCCTAAAATCCGGGGCCTTGCGTCAGTTTGCCTCGCTCGCCGAACTTGCCGAGGCTTACGGCATCGACCGCAAATCTCTTGACTCCACCATTGCCCGCTATAACGAACTGCTCTCCGCTGGACGCGACGCAGACTTCGGCCGACGCTTCGACAAGCGCGCCAAAGCACTTGGCCGAGCCCCGTTCTACGTATCAGAAATGAGCCCGAAGGTTCATCATTGCATGGGCGGCGTCGCCGTCAATGTTGAGACAGCCGTTCTCGACGTTGAAACGGATAAGCCGATCCCCGGTCTTTTTGCTGCCGGTGAATGCGTGGGCGGCATTCATGGTGCAGTTCGAATCGGTGCTTGCGCCGTGATGGATTGCCTCGTGAACGGCCGTCAGGCCGGTCTTTCCGCAGCAGCCAGTCCCAAGGCCTGAGCAGTTGACCTGTAACCTTCCGGAACAGCGTCACCAATGATCCAAGCGCCCGCCTGATGAAAAACATCAGCGGGCGCTTTGCTTTCACTCAGAAGCTCAATGGTGCATCAAGCTCACTTGTTGCCGCCGAACCACTTGGCGTAGATCTTGTCGTAGGTGCCGTCGGCGCGGATTTCGTCGAGGGCCTTGTCAAGACGGGCGCGCAGCTTGTCGTCGCCCTTGCGGATGGCAAAGCCGTAGTTTTCCGCCTTCAGGACACCGGGCACCTCGCGCAGGTTGAGGTTGGCGGAGGCCTTCTGAGTCAGGAAGTACTCGTTGACGGGCTTGTCGTTGACGATGGCCTCGCAGCCCTTGTTGTTGAGTTCAAGGAAGGCTTCACCCGCCGAATTGAAGGTGCGGATTTTGGCGCCCTTGATGGAAGCATCGTCCTTGCGGGCCATGATGGAAAGCCCAGATTCATAGTACGGCTTCGTGAAGTCGACCTTGGCGGCACGCTCCGGCGTAATCGTGAGTGCGGAGACCGCCACGTCGATGGATCCCGACATCAGGGCGGGAATGAGGCCGTCAAGCCCCATGGAGAGAATCTGGGGTTCGAACCCGGCGCGCTTGGCCACCTCGTCGATCAGATCGATGTCGAAGCCGACGTACTTGCCTGAGTTGGAGTCGAGGAATTCGAAAGGAGGATAGACGGTTTCACTGCCGACGCGCAGTGTTTCGGCTCCGGCCTGAGGGCCGACAACCATAAGAGCGAGCGCAGCCGCTGCGACGAGCTTCTTCATGCTCATACCGAAGGTTCCTTTTCCTGTGTTCTACTGGATTGTTCCGGTGTTGAGCGAATTGTCGCGTCCGGCTCCCGCCGGGCGTCACAAGCGGCCCGTCGGCCGCTCGACAGGAATGAGCTCCGACAAATTGTTGTGAAAGTTGGTGTTTAGGGGGCGTACTGATCTTTCTCTAGCAGAGAGGGAGGCGCGGATGATTTTTTCAACTTTTATATACGCTCCCCCCCACATCTATACACGGCGTAAACGATCTTGCAGATATCCTGAAAGTTGCGGCGACTGGAAACTTGTGCCCGTCGTCCATATTCACTCATCAATAGAGAGAGTCCCATGACAGATGACCTGTTTATGATCGCGTTCGCCATCGCACTGGCCTCAGTGCCCTATCTCCTCGTCCGACTGTTGAGCAGTTTCTTTAATCATCAATGAGAACCGCCTCATGTCTCCCATTGACTATTTGTTTGTCGGCACATCCCTTGCGTTGGTTGTCTGGCTCATTGTCGAACTCCTACGCGCGTGACTGACCCATCATGACATCCAATACTTTTTATACCCTTGCCGTCTTCGCCATCGTGCTGCTCATCATCACCAAGCCCATCGGGCTATGGTTGACGCCGATTGCTCAAGGCCGCACTCCCGCTGTTGTCGATGCAATCGACAGACGCCTTATTTCCGTTCTCGCACCCAGTGGACGTGAGGAATCGTGGCAACGTTATGCCGTTTCGCTTCTTACCTTCAATACACTGGGACTCATTTTTCTATATGTCCTGCAGCGTATTCAAGGTTGGTTGCCGCTTAATCCGCAGGGCTTCGAAGGAGTCGCCCCCGATCAGGCATTCAACACTGCCGTGAGTTTTGTCACGAACACAAATTGGCAAAGCTACGGCGGCGAAATGACGATGAGCTACTTGACTCAAATGTTGGGCATGGGGGTACAAAATTTCCTGTCCGCCGCCACCGGCATTGCTGTTGCCTTCGCGCTCATGCGCGGCTTTTCGCGACATGAGTCCTCAACGATCGGCTGCTTTGCCCATGACGTGATTCGAATCACGCTCTGGGTGCTTCTGCCGATGTGCCTGACGTACGCTCTTTTTCTCGTGAGTCAAGGCGTCATTCAGAACATGTCAGACTACTTGACGGTGACTACACTTGCGGGTGATAACCAGTCGATTGCCATGGGACCGGTTGCCTCTCAGGAAGCCGTCAAGCTCCTTGGGACGAACGGCGGCGGGTTCTTCAACGTCAACTCCGCTCATCCCTTTGAAAATCCGACCCCCCTAACTAACTTTTTAGAAGCGCTTGCCATTTTCGCCATTCCGACCGGTCTCACTTATGCCTTTGGGCGCATGGTCGGTCATCAACGTGAGGGTTGGATGCTTTGGCAAGTAATGGGCGCCTTGTTTGTGCTCGCCTTTACCGCTTTCGTCTATACCGAATCAACAGGGAATCCGCTTTTGCAGGCCATCGGCGCGGAAGGCTTGAGTTGGGAAGGGAAGGATGCGCGGTTTGATCTAGGTGCCCTGTCACTCTTTTCCACCGTGACGACGTCTGCATCCTGCGGTGCGGTCGCGGTGATGCATGACAGCCTCATGCCGCTTTCAGGCATGGTGACGATGGTACTCATGCAGTTGGGTGAAGTCGTTTTCGGCGGTGTCGGTGCGGGCTTTTACGGCATGATCGTCATGGCTGTCATCGCGGTCTTCATCGCCAGCCTGATGGTGGGACGCACGCCGGAATATCTCGGTAAAAAGATAACGCCGAAGGAAATGAAGCTGGCTGCGCTGACGATGTTGACCGTTCCCTTCATCGTTCTCGCCGGTACCGGCATCAATCTCATGTTGCCGGGGGCTCTAGAAAGCCTCAACAACCCCGGTGCTCACGGCCTTTCCGAAATTCTCTACGCATGGACATCCGCTGCCAACAACAACGGCTCGGCATTCGCGGGTTTGAATGCGAACACCGCCTTCTACAACATCGGGCTTGCGATTGCGATGTGGCTC
>OGGT01000819.1_pt1 | contig 12763 bp, 13 predicted proteins | sample 1571311 | NCBI WGS metagenome assembly OGGT01 (sample SAMEA2581931, study PRJEB24529) | metagenome | biome: Human gut stool | place: China | collected 2011
GCAGCGTCCTCGAGATGTATCGTTTTGCCCCGGATGCCGATGACACTTCCCGCGATAATCTGATGCCGCTTCCCAATATAGCGATAATGTCCTGAAGTTCCTTATAGCGTTGCAATATCTCCTTTACCCTTTGCGCGCATTCATAATGTTCCTTACCCACAATCAGAGGATCCAATATACGCGATGTGCTGCCTAACGGATCCACGGCAGGATAAATACCAAGCTCGGTTATCTTACGCGAGAGTTCCGTTGTGGCATCAAGGTGTGTGAACGTGGTTGCCGGTGCCGGGTCAGTAAGGTCGTCTGCCGGAACGTAAACCGCCTGTACTGACGTGATTGAACCCTTTTTCGTTGAAGTTATTCGTTCCTGCATCGCACCCATTTCGCTGGCAAGTGTCGGCTGGTAACCCACGGCTGAAGGCATTCGACCCAAAAGTGCGGACACCTCAGAGCCTGCCTGGGTGAAACGGAAGATATTATCTATAAAGAACAATATGTCGGCAGCGCCGCCATTCTGTCCTCCATTATCACGGAACTCCTCGGCGACAGTCAGACCGGAAAGCGCTACTGAGGCACGTGCTCCGGGCGGTTCATTCATCTGACCATACACAAGGGTAGCCTGGCTCTTCTTCAGTTCCTCCGGATCAACCAACGAAAGATCCCACTTTCCTTCCTCCATCGCCTTTTTGAACTTCTCGCCATACCGGACGACACCGGACTCGATCATCTCCCGGATGAGGTCGTTTCCCTCACGGGTTCTTTCTCCCACTCCGGCAAAAACAGAATATCCGTTATGTCCCTTGGCAATATTGTTGATAAGCTCCATAATCAGCACCGTCTTGCCAACGCCCGCTCCACCGAACAGACCGATTTTTCCTCCTTTAAGATAAGGTTCAAGAAGGTCAATGACCTTGATTCCGGTTGCGAGCATTTCTTTCCTTGTAGACAGTTCTTCAAACTGCGGAGCATCACGATGAATAGGATAAGAGCCTTCCATATCGAGCTCTTTCATTCCGTCGATAGGCTGTCCTATCACATTCAGCATCCTTCCCTTTATCTGGTCACCGGCAGGCATCCTTATAGGAGACCCCTGCGGAACTGCCGCCATGCCACGCTTCAAGCCATCGGTGTTGTCCATTGCCACACAGCGTACCGTATCCTCTCCTATGTGCTGCTGAACCTCCACGATGAGCTCGCGACCGTCACCGCGGTCAATCTTTAACGCATCATATATTTTCGGCAATACTTTCTCCGAGTCCTGTCCTTTTGTGTCAAAATAGACATCAATAACAGGTCCTATTATCTGAGAAATATGTCCAATGATCTGTGCCATATAAGTTATTTTTTTATTAATATTTTTTCGTATGCAAAGATAAAAAATATTTCCTCATTTGCCCTATCATATCGCTTAAATCTTACCTAAGGGACATTAATAAAGCTGTTTATCCGACAAATGTAAAAGCTTATATACTCAATTCGTCAAGAACCTTTATCAGTTTACGGTCAAATGGTTTGTCACTTCGAATAGCTTCACTGAGAGGTACGTATACAACCTCATTGTTTCTCACTCCAATCATCACATTTCTTTGTCCCTGCATAATTGCCTCTATGGCTCCGACACCTGTTCGTGAGGCAAGAATCCTGTCGTGAGCGCTCGGACGGCCGCCACGCTGCAAATGACCCAATATGGATACGCGCACATCATATTGCGGGAACTCCTTTCTAACACGGTCCGCATAGTAAAGAGCACCGCATTTCGGACTTTCCGAAACAATCACGATACAGCTTTTCTTCGACTTTCTTATTCCACGTTCCATAAACCTTGACAACTGGTCGACATCCGTAGAATCTTCCGGAATGATAGCAGCCTCGGCACCGCTTGCTATCGCGCTGTTCTGCGCAAGGAATCCAGCATCGCGTCCCATTACCTCTACAAAGAATATGCGCTCATGACTTTGGGCAGTATCCCGTATTCTGTCGACACACTCTACTATCGTATTCAATGTGGTGTCATATCCGATTGTTGAATCCGTACCGTACAAATCGTTATCTATAGTCCCCGGCAGTCCTATACAGCACAAGTCATAATCCTGGGCGAAAAGCATGGCTCCCGTCAGAGAACCGTTACCTCCAATCACAACCAATGCGTCTATCTCGCTTGCCTTCAGGTTTTCATAAGCCTTCTGCCTGCCTTCCGGTGTAAGGAATTCCTTTGAACGCGCCGTCTTCAGAATCGTACCGCCGGACATTATTATACCGCTGACATTCTCCGTGGTGAAATCCTCTATCTCTCCGTTTATCAGTCCGGCGTACCCGCGGTATATACCTTTGATCTTGTAACCGTTACATATTCCGGCGCGCGTCACCGCACGTATAGCAGCATTCATACCTGGCGCGTCACCGCCGGAAGTCAAAATACCGATAGTGTTAATCTTTGCCATAATCAACCTTAATATATCATATAAATAAAACAATCATAATAAGAAAACCGGTCAGTCCGCCGACCAGGCACTTCCATCCAATGTTTCTCATATACCAGCCTACGTGCAGGCGTTCCATCTGCATAAGCGCAAGACCGCTCATGGAACCCGAACACAGGATGTTCCCACCTACTGCCGACGCGTATGCTATGACCTTCCAGTAGAGTCCGTTCTGCACATACGGAGAGACGTCCTGAACCATACCGGGAAGAACCGCAGCGGCATCAGCCTCACGTAGGGAAATCATCGTCATCGCAGTAGCGAAATTGTCAAGGACAGAGCTTACCGCACCCGTGAATACACCCATCAGCCAGACGTTGCTCATCCTTTCATCCAAGAACGCCGAGCATTCCGACATGACACCCGTCTCACGCACCACTCCCACAACCAGCATTATGCCCATCACGAACAATATCATCTGTATGACACCGTATTGGAGAGCGCGCGGCACACGTCTTTGCACGACATCAGAGACATACATGGACTTTCTGTTTACCACCTCGTTGAAAACCCACAATACACCCAATACGCATAATGCTCCGATGAAAGGGCTTAGCTTGGTTATGTTATGGAATGTAGGCACGAACCACAAGCCTCCTATGCCAATCACAAACATGAGCATCTTCTGCCACAGGCTCAGGTTGGCGTCATCGCCACGGTATGGCATCGTAATCCATTCCGTGTCGAGACGTTCCGGCAAGGAACGCCCAATCCACCACACCGGTATGCACCATGCCGCCAGACACGGCAAGGCAAGCGACAGCGAATAATTTGTAGCCGTCACAAGACCGCTGTTCCACAATACCAGTCCCGTAGGGTCGCCAATGACAGTCAACGCCCCGCCGCAATTCGCGGATATGGCGACAGCGCATCCGAGAAGCATTCTCTGCCTGCGGTTTTTCACCACGCCGTGCATCATTGTCAGAACCATCACTGTCGATGTGAGATTGTCAAGATTTGCCGAAAGCACAAAAGTGAAAGCAGACAATATCCACAGCATCTTCCTGCTGTTGCGTGTCCGCATATACTGGGATATAAAATCAAAGCACCCGTTATTCTGCATTATCTCGACGATTGTCATTGTCGCCAGAATAAACAGGACTATCTCAGATGCCTTACCGACATATTTCAGGAACACATTCTGGGCGATGAACTGCTTGACAAGACTGCCGGAAGGCTCCTCACCGCCGGAAAATATCAGGTATTCATCCAAGTGCTGCTTCAGGACATAATCGCTACCGTTACTTATATACAGCATCCAAGCCAACGTGCCTATAAAAATAGCCACCGCAGTTTTATTTATATTCGTAAGCCTTTCCGTCGAGATAAGGAAAAAACCCACAAACAATATAGCAACAATAACAATTGTCATAAAGCTGAACATATATGTGCAAAGATACACAAATATATCAGAACGGCAAAGCGGAGTCACACAAATTTAATACGTTTAACAGTACATTAAAAATTAAACACTGCCCTATTATCACGCCGCCATGCACACATTCACTGTTGCCTGCCAGCCCTTCATCCGTCCTCTCCGCAGCTGCCGCCATCCGGCAATGTGCCTTTTGCCCTCGCGTCACGCCGGGTCTCTGATAAAAACGGAAGCCTGCACGCCCTGAAGCGACACATAACAGGCATGTGGTATGACAGCCTTTCCGGGTTAAAGAAACAAGCATCACCACACGTTTTAATAACAGAAACGGCATGCGAATAATATATTTTATTTATATTTGCACCGTAAAAATCCCGCAAGAAACATTTTTATAAAAAACAAAACAAAGAAAAGGACACCACCGCAATGAATGAATTGTATTCATCTCACAACACAGAGCCACTGGTCAGCTTTATCATAACATCATACAACATTCCGTCACACATGATAAAGGAGTGTATCGGCAGTCTTCTGAAATTATCGCTCAGCAACGAAGAGCGTGAGATAATACTGGTTGACGACGGCTCCGACATATCCGTAATTAACGAGATAACCGAACTAAGAGACGAGCTGGTCTACGTACGGCAAAGGAACAAGGGACTCTCCGTAGCACGTAACACCGGACTCAGGTATGCCTCTGGCAGATACATACAATTCGTCGACGGCGACGACTTCATAATTCCCGCACCTTACGAGCACTGCCTTGACATCGCAAGATACCAGACGCCGGACATGATAATGTTTAAGATGACAAGCATCACAGACGTAGGTGTACCGTTCTCATACAGCGAGCCTGTAAGCGGCAGCAACTACATGAAAAACAACAATCTCATAGCTTCAGTATGCGGATTCTTGTTCAGAAGGAACATCCTCGGAGACTTGCGCTTCCGCCCGGGCATAGTCCATGAGGATGAGGACTTCACGCCACAGCTGCTTTTAAGGGCTGAAAATGTCATCTCGACAAATGCATCCGCCTACTATTACAGAAAAAGAAACAACTCCATAACCAACAATAAAGACAAGTCACACATATACAACCGGCTGTCTGATTTCAAGAACGTGATACTTCATCTGCAATCGATAATCGAGACAATACCCGAGACCGACAGACCGGCACTGCAACGGCGGATAGCCCAACTGACAATGGACTACATATACAACATCATCCGTCTCACGCACGACAGGGAATATCTCGACAACGCGATAATACAGATGGAAGAGCACATGCTGTTTCCCTTGCCTGAGAAAAACTACACGAAGAAATACGTCTGTTTCAGAAAAGTAGTAAATAACAGACTATTACGCAACCTGTTATTCACAATGACAACAAAATGAAGATACTTTTAATCGGTGAATACAGTAACGTGCACTGGACTCTTGCCGAAGGTCTCAGGCAATTAGGACACACGGTGACGGTCATATCAAACGGTGATTACTGGAAGAACTACAACCGCGACATATCCCTGACAAGAAGCTATTCAAAAACAGGAGGTCTGAGATACATTACGAAACTCATAAAGACTCTCCCCCTAATGCGCGGATATGACATCGTGCAGATTATCAACCCTATATTTCTGGAGATAAAGGCTGACCTGATCTTTCCGATATACAGATATATCAGAAAGCATAATAACGGACTGGTACTCTGCGCTTTCGGTATGGATTACTACTGGGTCAAGACATGCTGCGACTCCAAACCGCTAAGATACAGCGACTTTAACATTGGAGACAGTCTCCGCAACAACGCCGATGCCATAAAAGAACGGAAAGACTGGATAGGCACATCAAAAGAGCGGCTTAACAAATATATCGCTGACGACTGCGACATGATAGTGGCTGGACTTTACGAGTATTTCGTGTGCTACAGGCAGGCTTTCGCCGAAAAGACGGCTTACATACCGTTCCCCATAAAACCGGAGAGGAACGCACTCCCTTGCGACAGCCGTCCGGGAAACATGCCCTTAAGAATATTCATAGGCATCAACAAGACACGCAACGAATATAAAGGCACTGACATAATGCTTGAAGCGGCGGAGGACATACAACGGAAATATAAGGAAAAGGTGGAACTTATAAAAGTAGAGTCTGTACCTTTCGGGGAATATGTCAGGCTGATGAACAATTCAGACGTCCTGCTTGACCAGCTCTACAGCTACACGCCTGCCATGAACGCGCTGCAAGCCATGGCAAAAGGAATAATATGCGTCGGCGGCGGAGAGCCCGAGAACTATGACATATTGAATGAAGACAGACTGAGACCCATAGTCAATGTCCTCCCAGAATACGACAGCGTGTATGACAGTCTTGAACGTCTTGTACTGCATCCCGAGATGATTCCGTCATTGAAAAGACAAAGCATTGAATACATCGGCAAGCATCATGACTATATAAAGGTGGCACGGCAATACGAGTCTCTATATTATAAGATAATCGGTGAGAGGCAATGAAAAGCTTTTGCGTCCTGACAACAGACTCACCGGTAAATGCGTTTGACGAGACATGCGGGAAGCAAAAATACGGCGGAAAAAAGAAAAAGCCGCACGGGCGGATATGATGCGACATGTCGGCTGGGACGATGCGCATATTCAGCAATACAGTAGAGGCTGTACGAATAATCATACAATGTAAAGTCCGCGAGAATCGCGCAGAGGCAAAGCAGGAACGTTTTACCTCCGTATACGCGATTTATGACACTTTTTCACAATACGTTCAATATCAGCAAAATACGCAAACAGTCATGAAAAATGCCTTTAAACAGCGTACGAAAAAGGCTTTTCCGCCATGCGGAAGAGGCTCTTCGGGCATATGGAAAAGCCCGTATGGGGACATGACATTGCCTTTTCCGCTACACGGCATGCCTGCCATACAAGGCAGGACAGTATGAAAAAGCACTGCGGGAGAGCATATATAAGGAAATAAAGAAGAATTTTGCGGGGGAGCATCTGAATCCTGGCAATATACGGATAAGCCCAAACACTCACAAGACAGTGCCCGGGCGTTCATTGCGGTTCTGTTTTCCGGAAAATCAATGTAAAGATTTTTTACTTTCCATTCTGAATAAATATCCATTCCGGATGAACGGTGACACATGTGCGGACTACACACGTGAAGCAATCGTAATATTCAAGTCATGGATGATTATAATGAAAAACAGAATCATCTTTCATGTCCGCCGACGTGCGTACAGCGGTTCAGGCATACATGCAAAAGACGTATGTCTGCGGCAGCATGCCTCCTTATGAGAGCCAGGTGTCACACAGACTCGCATTGAGTACCGATTGGCTGCAATATAAAAAATTACGTTAAAACCGTCCATTCTTTATTATTTTTTATTTATCTTTGTTCGGTATTAAATTACGATTAACCAATGAGACAAAGAATATATTTACTTATTATCGCATCGTTTGTAGCTTCCTGCGTCCTGTCGCAAGTGCGCAGACAAAAGCATCACAATAAGCCAAAGGTCCAGAACACGGAGACGGAGGAGACGGATATGGCAAGCATGCTTTATGAGAGCATGTTGCCCAACACACAGAAGCTGTTCATAATAGACAGCACCGTTGTTGACCGCAACCGCCTGTCAGACGCCATCCCCCTCCCAAAGGACTATGGACAGATATTGCCATACGACAAGTTTTTCAACACAAAAAAGGGAACTGACACATACGTGTATGTGAACGGATTCGGCAACAAGTGCTTTTATTCTGAGATGTCAGCCGACAGCACATTCAGGCTCATGACCAGAGACCGGCTGAACGACGTCGAATGGAGCCAGCCGCAACTGCTTGAAGGCTTCGACATTCCCTTTACTGAGATAAACTATCCGTACATGACGTCTGACGGAACCACGCTTTACTTTGCGGCAAAGTCGGAAGAAGGGCTCGGCGGATACGACATTTATGTCACTACCTACGACTCCGAGACAGGCAGATTCCTCAAAGCAGAGAATGTGGGTCTGCCGTTCAACTCAGACAAAGACGACATGATGTATGTCGAAGACGATACAGACGGCATAGCCTGGTTTGCCACCACAAGAAGGCAACCGGAAGGAAAAGTATGCGTCTACACTGTTTCGCTGTCGTCCACAAGGCATAATTACAACGGTGAGATTGATGAGAACACGCTCCGCAACTACGCTGCCATAACAAGCATTAAAGACACATGGGAGTCGGAGGAATCAAGACAGAAAGCCATGGCACGGCTTCAGAAAGCCGTCGCGCGTGACAATAAGGCGGTGGCGTCCGGCACATCCGTCAGCTTTGTCATCAACGACGAGGTGGAATATACAGATTTGTCCGACTTCTCTTCCGACAAGAACAGGTCTCTTTATCTGAGCATCAGGAAACGGCAGAAACAGCTGGACGAAGAGTCCGAACAGACAGAACAGCTGCGTGCCAGATACCGCTCGACAACGGGCTCGGAGCGAAGCAGTCTGGCTACCAAGATTCTGAATGCCGAGAAATCAGGCGAAACGCTCAGACAATCAATCATAAACGACATGAACGCTCTTAGAAAGAGCGAATATGAGCAAATGAAAAAATAACCCTCTAAAACCTATTTATTATGGTAAAGAAGTATTTTGAAGAATCCGAACTAATAATAAATGCAGACGGAAGCATTTTCCACCTACATATCAGACCGGAACAGCTCGCCGGCAAAATAATACTGGTAGGTGACCCCGGACGGGTTGCCACGGTAGCCTCACACTTCACAGAGACAGAATGCGAGACAGAAAGCCGGGAGTTCCATTCAGTCACAGGATACTACAAAGGCAAACGCATCACCGTGATATCAACAGGTATCGGATGCGACAACATCGACATTGTGATGAACGAGATTGACGCCCTTGCCAACATCGATTTCAACACCAGACAGGAAAAAGAACATCTCACACAACTTGAGATAGTGCGCATCGGCACATGCGGAGGACTCCAGCCGCACACTCCCATAGGGACATACATCTGTTCGGAGAAATCTGTCGGCTTCGACGGACTTCTTAATTTCTATGCCGGACGCAACGCCGTGTGTGACCTGCAACTGGAGCGCGCGCTGCTTAACCATCTCGGATGGAGCGGAAACATGTGCGCGCCGGCACCTTATGTCATCGATTCGGACAAGGAACTTGCCGACCGCATTTCCGGTGATGACATGGTGAAGGGCATCACAGTGGCGTGCGGAGGCTTTTTCGGGCAGACAGCTGCGCCTGCCTCTGGCTGACCCGCACCAGAATGAAAAGATAGAGAGCTTCAGATATGAAGGCATGTGCATAACCAACTTCGAGATGGAAAGCTCAGCCCTTGCGGGGCTCGCACGTCTCATGGGGCACAAAGCCACAACAGTATGCATGGTAATTGCCAACAGGTATGCCAAAGAGGCGAACACAGGCTACAAGAACAAGATAGACGACCTGATAAGAACTGTTCTGGAACGTATATAAACACATAAACACGATAATGACAACATACAGACACCCTGCGCCGGACGGCAAAGCAACGGAATACGTATGTTGTCATTATATTTTTATAATACAGATAAACTATATAAATGGGCAGAAACAGTAAGAACAGCTATTCACACATTCTGAAATATACAGGATTGTTTGGAGGCATACAGTTTCTCAATCTTCTCATATCAATCGTCAGAAATAAGTTTGTCGCACTGATATTAGGTCCCTTGGGAATGGGACTGATATCTCTTTTCAATTCCACGATAAACCTTGTCTCCAACACGACAAACCTCGGCATATCTATGAGCGCGGTCAAGAACATAGCCGAGTCATACGAGAACAGGGATGCGGAGCACATCTCCGGAACAATAAGCATGATTCGATCGTGGAGTCTTATCACCGCCGTTGCGGGCACATTGCTATGCATCATCGCCAGTCCTTTGCTCAATGCGTTCACCTTCACGTGGGGAGACCACACCTTGCACTTCATATGTCTCTCCCCCATCGTAGCGCTGATGGCTGTCACGGGAGGCGAGACAGCCATCCTCAAAGGCACCGGACATCTCAACGCCCTTGCCGGAATATCAATAATAAACGTCATAATAGCGCTTCTGACATCCGTCCCTATATACTATCTTTTCGGTGAGGCAGGCATCATACCGTCCCTTATCATAATATCACTGTGCCAGATGCTGCTCACCATACACACATCATACAGACTGTTCCCGCTAAGCATATCGATGCGGAAAGACTCGTTGAGACAAGGCTTCTACATGGTGAAGCTCGGCTCGGCATTTGTCATTGCAGGCATATTCGGCAGCGGTGCTGACTTTGTAATACGCTCCTTCCTCAACACAACGTCCTCTCTTGACACGGTGGGACTCTACAACGCAGGCTACATGATGACAATGGTGTACGCCGGAATGGTATTCACCGCAATGGAGACCGATTATTTCCCGAGGTTGTCGGCGGTAAACCAGGATGTAAAGAAACGCAACATCATCATCAACAGACAGATAGAAGTGTCGCTCCTTCTGCTCTCACCCATGCTCGTGGCATTCATGGTCAGCCTGCCGCTGCTGCTGCCATTGCTATACAGCAACAAGTTCATTCCGGTGACAGACATGATACGCATAACCATCATAGCGATGTACTTCAGAACCATAAAGCTCCCCATTGCCTATCTGACATTGGCGAGAGGCAACTCAAAAGCCTATCTGTTTCTTGAGGCTACATACGATGTAATCGTCATAATCCTTACTGTCGTCGGCTTCACGGCATTCGGTCTTGTCGGAGCCGGATACGCAATAACGCTTACATGTATCATAGACGTGTGCATCATCCTGCTGTTCACATATTACAAATACAGATATGTCATCTCCATACCGGTTATAAAATACTTCCTTATCCAGTTCCCCATAGGCATTGCCGCCATGCTTACAATGTTCATAGACAATACCGCAGCATACTGGATTATCGGAATAATTCTTATTTGCACAAGCACTTTCATTTCCTTAAAGATACTTCAAGGAAAGACATCATTGTGGAACAAGCTAATGTCAAAATTCAAATCCTATAACTGAGAAATGTGTCAGGTATCCGTTCTTGTCGCTGTATATAACTCGGCGAAATATATAAGTCGCTGTATGGACTCGCTTCTTGCACAGACGCTGAAAGACATACAGATAATATGTATTGACGATTGCTCCACCGACGAATCGCTGGAAATACTCAACAAATACGCCGATACCGACCCTCGGATTGACGTAATATCACTGAAAGAAAACTGTGGACAGGCACACGCACGCAATGAAGGACTCAGTCTGGCGGGCGGGAAATACATCACATTTGTAGACAGCGACGACTGGCTGGAGCCTGATGCGCTGCGTAAAAGTGTCGATGTCTTTACAGAGTATTCTGAAACCGACTGCGTGCTATTCGACGTGGTGACGCGCAATGAAGGCACCGATGAAGAAAAGCCATTCCCCATGCGTCCCTTCAATGAGATGTCCGGAAACGACGCTTTCATCGCAAGCCTCACATGGGACATACACGGCTGGTACATGGTGAGGGCTGAGATACATAAGGCTTTTCCCTATGACGAGACATGCAGGGCATATAGCGATGACAACACCACACGCATCCATTATCTCAACAGCCGCAAAGTGAGGTGCTGCAAAGGCAAATACTATTATTTCCAGAACCCGCTCTCAACGACTCATGCGGTATCCGTGAGACGCTTCGACCACATCAGAGCAAACGAAAGCATGAGGAGACAATTGCTAAGACTCAATGTAGGGAAAGACATTCTGAATCTTTATGAGAAAACAAGATGGCTTGTCCTTGTAGACACCTACATGTTTTATTTCACCAACAGAGCCAGGCTTACGGCAGAGGAACGCTCATACGGACTTGCGGAAATGCACCGCATATGGAGAGATATAGACACAAAGGCTCTTCCGCTTTCATTGAAATACAAGTTCGGATACATGCCTTTCAAATATTCATGGTGCCTGTTCCGCATGCAGGAGGAAATATATTTCATGCTCAAATCGGCTCTTACATAAACAGAAACGCAAGCTGATATCCATACGGAATGTCATTCCCGACATAAGACTGGTTTTGGTCTGCGCCGGATATAAGACCCGACGCCTGCATAAGCAAAGGAAAGCTGCATTAAGAAGTCCACATTATTATATATATAAAAGTTGATGCACGTAACCCCCATGTAACATAGGAAGTTCAAACTTAGAGATGACTTTATTGTACCCAAAAAGAACAAAAAAACATTCTTTTAAAATTTCAGAAAAAAGAAGATATATGTCTTCTAACATAATAATCATTCAAATTACCGACTAAAAGTTGCGAAAGCAGCCATTTACCTATTTTTTTGTTCACAGAACAACATCATTTAACAAAATACCGATTTTGTTTACAACTAGTAAGTTATTCTCTAATTTTGACTTATAATAAAAGAATCCTTTATACATAATGCATAGCAACAGTATATCTTGAAAAGGATTATTCATGCTTTTGAACAAAATTCATTATCTTTGTTTCCCAATCAACTAATAATTGCTATGGTAGATACAACGCATATCGTATTCTTTTCGCCTACGCATACTTCGGCGAAAATAGCTCGTGCCATCGGAGATGGTATAGGAATGGAACGCAGAATAGAAACAGACCTGACACTTGATGAGAGTATCACACCTATTGAAATTAAGAATGCACTGACTATTATCGCAGTGCCAGTTTATGCCGGCCGAGTGGCACCTATTGCCCTACAGCGAATCCGACGATTAAAAGGAGAAAATGCTCCGGTTGTTTTGGTTGCCGTTTATGGCAACCGGGATTATGAAGATGCATTGGTGGAACTAAAAGATGAGACAACCTGCTTAG
>OGGT01000829.1_pt1 | contig 12629 bp, 2 predicted proteins | sample 1571311 | NCBI WGS metagenome assembly OGGT01 (sample SAMEA2581931, study PRJEB24529) | metagenome | biome: Human gut stool | place: China | collected 2011
ACGTTCGCGTAGGCACTCAAGCCTATCGAGATGTTCCAGTTGGCGTCTATGCCTGTTTCAGAATCGTTAAGCAGTCCCCAAGTCACTCCGTCGTTAGAATATAGGTTGCCCCTTCCGCTGTTTGCCGGGCCACGGTCGTAGCCGAGCGGAGCGGTGATTTCGTTGTGCTCTATGTAAAGAGCCACGAGCAGGTCTTTCGACGGGTCAACGGCGAGAGGTTCGTCAAGCTTGACGTTGTTGAACGAATACTGGCGCATCGTTGGCACATACTGCTGACGCACGAGGGTGTTGCCCTCATAGATGAGGATGAACAGTGCGTCGGGTACCTGGTTGATGTAGAACTCGACATCGGTAAGCGACAGCTCCTCATAATCCTTCAAATCGTCGGCATACCAGCGTGCTCCGGCGTAGAACGCGCCTCCGCTCGACAGTCCTCCGGCGTCATAGCTGTTGCCGTCGTGCCAGCGCAGGTAAATCGGTTCGCCAAGTGCCGGGAACTGCCAGCTGAGCTTCACGTTGCCGTCAGGCTCAAATCCGGCTGTAAGTCCGGTCGGTGCAAGTCCGCCGTTGTCATAGTCGAGGTCGATGCCGACCTTTTCTGACAGGTCGCTGACTGCCGCCGTCATCGTGGTAAGGCGCACCTGGTAGTCATAGTGGCCGGGCAGCAGGTTGCGGTCAATGTAGCTTATGCCCTGCACAGGCTCGTCGTTGCGGAATATGTCGTAAGCATAAACCGTCTGCTCGGGTTCTGACGAGAACAGGCGTATAGCATCGACAAGTTGCGGAGCTACGCCGGCATCTTTCCTTACTGCGATGTACGACGTTCCGGCGGGTATCTCCGCCTCAACCTCGCTCCAAGCCTCGTTGGTCTGATATACGTTCATGCGTATGAAGTCGGCCTCATCGGTGCCGCCGATTGAACGCAAGAGCGTCAGCGAGCCGTGCCCGTTGTGGTCGTCAGCGTTGCGTACGGCCATCTTCAGGTGCGTGCTTCCGTTCACAGGGATGATGATTGTGGCCTCGGCGTCTTCGTCGGCTGTAATCGCCTTCGTGCCCTCGTATGCATAGTCGGATGTCGCCGTCCATGCGTTGCCGGTGTTGCCCCATCCGTTTATGTTTACGGGAGCTTGCAGTTCGGCGTTCTCGAAGCCTTCGGCCACGTCAGCGCCTTCATTCATCTGCGGGTCTACAAACGACAGGAGAACATTGTAGCCGTAGGTAGACTGCACGGCCTTGACGTCTTCAGGCACTTCTGCCGTACCCTTGGGCTGGATTTGTATGTCTACCGTTGCACGGCTGTCAGACTTGCTTCCGTCAATATAAACCGTCTCGATTTCATACTTGTAAGAGCCTTCATTGTCAAGACTTTCCGCAAAATAGCGGCGTGTCAGCGGTTCATCGTTCACCTGCTCGCCGTTGCGGTAGACGTTATAGCCCGTCACTCCGCTTACGCCTTCAAGCTCGATGAATGCGAACTTGGTGTTGTCGTCCTGGCGTTGCAGCGCCAAGGCAAGGAACTTAGAACCGTCGGGACGCGACACAACAGACATACCTCCGGCCGAAGCTGTTGATATTCCTGTTATCTCGGAGTAAGCAGTCACGTCGATGCTGCCCACCCGTTGAGAAGTCGCGAAGTCGTATATGCCTATTGTACGGGTGTTGTCACCGCCCTGTTCGAAGGCATACAGCAGGCCGTCATTATATGCCGTGCCGCTCGCTCCGAGCAAAGTAGGCCCATTGCCAATCTTGCTTCCGTCTTTCCTTACATAGATACTGGTCTCCCAGTCGCCAACCTCGAAGCCGCCGTTGCCGCCGTCAAGCTCGGGGATGTATGCCAGATGGCGAGAGAACTCGGAAATGGTCATCGTGGCAAGAACCATGTGCGCCTCCATGTCAACCTTGTAAATGTTGGTGCTGTAATCGCCTACATAGAAGTCAGTGCCGTCGTAAACGATGTTCCTTATTCCCTCGATGCCGTCTATTGTAAAGCTTTCGATGTACTCTCCGTCCATCGAGTACTTGTTCACATAACCGTCCTTAGAGTAAGTGGAGGTGTAGATGAAGTTGTTGTCTGACGCTATACCCATCTCAACACCCTCGTCATGGCCGGTGAAAGAATTGACATATTCGGGCATGTTGTCGTCAACAGTCACAGGACGGGTCGTGATGTCAGCCTTCAATGTATGCGTGCCGTCCGTCGGATAGTCCCAGCGCAGGGTTACATCCCTGTTGATATGCACGTCCGCATCAACCGCAGAAGGTGCGTAAGGACCGTATATGCCGACTATCTCAACGCTTACGCTCTCGCTTTCAGCCGACTCTCCGCCGTCAGAATAAACCGACGTTAAGGTGTACTCGTGGGTTCCTGACTCGCTTACAACGTCAGTATAGCTCGTGGCTGTAACGGGTTTGTCATTAACCTTCTCTCCGTCGCGGTACACATTGTAGCCTGAAGGAGCCTCTTCGGCCATGCTTTCATCAGGAACAACGTCAATCTTTATGTTGAAGTTGCCGGCGATGCCTTGGTAAGAAGCCGGGAACCATGTCTCTCCGTCTATCGACAGGAGGTTGCCCTTGCCGTCAACTGCCTGGCTGGCGTCCATTCCCAACGGCTTTATGCCTTGCGCATTCTGCAGCTGGAAGGCAAACCTGTACTCCGCACCCGGCTCAATTAGGAGCGGCTCGTCAATGGTTACGTCGGTATATGTGCCGTCATACAAGATGTTGCCGTTGTACGTTTTCGAATAAATACTTTCTCCGTCCTTATACACGAACAGTCTAAGATACGAGCAAGGGTTGACGAGTTGTACCGACACTGACGACACACGCTTGTTGCGGTAAGGCACAAGGTCTTCGGCAGTCCAATCCGAAGCGGCATAGAAAGTGCCACCGTCGGCAACGCCCATTGCATCAGCATATACGCCGGTTGACCATGATACGCTGTTGCTCTCGCCAGCATTTACAAGCGGAGACTTCCACGTCAGGTTGACGTTATTGTTGCCTTCAGCCACTGCGGCAGGCTCAAGCGGAGCGTAATACTGCGCGCCCTGCTTTACGAAAGCTGCCACGGAGTCTGACGGGAGCGACTCTTCACCACCGTCATAAACGGCCGTCACCTTATAATAATACTCTCCGTAAACAAGCTTGTCGTCCGTGAACGCCGCCTCTGTAACGGCTTCAGTGTTCACTTTCGTGCCGTCACGGTAAACATTGTAACCCATCGGCGCACGGCTTTCGTCGCCCGGTTTCCATGTAAGCTGTACCGAAGCCTGTCCCGGTTCGGCCTTAAGCTCTACAGGACGCGGCGACGCAGCATCGGCATTAACGTCCATACTTACAGCCAAAGACTGCTCTCCAAGTTCGGGAACGGTCAGTATTTCAGCTGTAGTCTCAAACTTGTCACCCTTCTTTGCGTCAACTGAATTGAAGCCGAAAGTGATGTCCTGGCTGTCGCCGGGCTGAAGCGTACCGTGCTTTGGCGACATTTCAACCCATTCTCCTATTTCACACAGAGTGTAGTTGAAGATTAATCCGGGCGACTGCTGCAGCACTCCGGTGAGCGTAAGCGTTCCGTTCTTTATGTCGAACGAAGACGACAGACCGCCAAGCCTGTTCACTCCCGTAGAAGCACTACCTATTTTATAACCGGGAATGTCGGTAGCAAGATGCTTTACGCCGGTAAGTCTGGCTGTGTTAATATTGTACTGATATATCGTAACGCAGTCAATCATGTTCTCTGACGCTATTCCGTCGGCCAGCCAAAGGTAAGGACCGCCGGGCGTAACATTGTCGTAGGCCGAACCAATGACCGAAAGCGTCGTGTTACGGTCAAAGTCCTCAACCGATACCATGATTTTTCCTGTCATGTCGATAAGACCCAACGTATTCCATCCGCCAATCCAAAGACCGCCAAGGTCGGGGTCATAGCAGCAGTGGGTGATTTTCAGACCCGGCTCGGCATCAACCGTAATGATGTCGGCCACGCGCTTGTTGTAGAAGTCGAACTTGAACACACGGTTGGTGCCGTCGCCTCCATAGAAGTAGCGTCCGTCGAAAGTGAGGTCGTAAACGGGGAAGTACATGTCAGGCAGACGGAAGCGTTCAACGAGTGTTCCGTTCTTGTCGTACTTCCAGAACTCGCCAAGCTCCGTGAACGAGCTTGTATAATAGTTCTCGCCGTCGAATGCCACGCACGACTGGAGGTCGCCCGACGCGGTGAACGTGCCCTGTATTTCCCAAAGGCGTGACGCGTCGCCGCTGCCTGCCTTATGCTGCGTGTTGAGATACCATGTCATCGGGCCGTCGCCGGTATTGCTCAATGTGACGGTCTTCTCGATGCTGCTTTCAGCAGCGATTTCGGCAGCCACGTCGGTTGACGACAATGTCATAACAGGCCGTTTAAGCTCAGCGGTGAATGCGTTTTCACCTTCCTTGCTTACGGTCCACTCGCTTTCGTATATGTTATAGCCGTCGTTCACGATTGACACGGTGTATGTGTCGTCCTCGATTTCATCGAATACGACCTTGCCGTCATCGCCGGTGGTGGCTGTGTACACGCCTCCCGAATTGCCGGTAAGCGTCACGGGGCAGCCTGCAACAGCTCCGTCGGCCGACATTACGGTGAGCGTTGCCGTTGTCCATTCGGGGTTCCAGACCTTTATGTCGTCAACATACCAGTAGTCGATGTATGTCGCCACGGCGCCGTAAGCACGGAAACGGATACGGAAAAGGTTGTCGTCGAGCAGGCTGCCGATGTTGTACTGGCATACTTTCCAGTCGAACGCGCCCTGCTTGTTGTCAAACGTCGCCACGTTCTTCCACGTCTTTCCGCCGTCGCTGGTTACTTCCACTGCAAGGTAGTCGTCGTTCTCGTGGAGTTCATTCTGCAGCTTCAGGTTGAAGCGCAGGTAAGTAGCACCCCTGTTTTCAGTGTTCAGTTCACGGGTGACAAGCGACTGGTCGTAGTTCACCAGGTTTGAATATCCGAACGTTGCGCACGGGTCAACCAGGCCAGTAGCATAGTAGTCTATGCCCCAGTTGTTCACATCGTATGCGTCGCCGTTCATCGTGCTCCACTTGTCTTCGGCCAAAGTCCATGTCTCGAAGTCGTCCTCAAAAGGCAGAAGCCTGATGTCAGGCACTTCAACCGTCAGCGCTTCAGACTGTTCAGACTCGCTGCCGTCAGAATAAACGGCGGCTACCGTATAGCTGAATGTGCCGTAGTCGTCAACCGTATCGGTGTATCTCACCTCGGTTACAGGCTCACGGTTAACCTTTGTGCCGTCACGGTATATGTTGAAGCCGGTAAGTTTTACCCCTGTGGCAGGAGCATTCATCGGCATCACGCCCGGGCGTACTTCGTTCGTACCGACGAAGATGTCGTCGATTAGAAGCATGAAGGCGTCGTCAGACACGCAGTTGATTGTAACATACTTGGCCTCCTGGGGTATCTCGTATTCATACAAGTTCCACTCTGCCGGAAGCTCCACGTAGTCGCCTCCTTGCACCCATGTGAAGTTTGACGGGCTTATGCCAGTGGTAGAATAGCCCACGCGGATGCGCTCAAGCGCATAAGTGTCATTGTAGCTGCGTGCGCGGAAGCTGATTTTGAAGTCGCTCGAGAAGTTGAGTTCAGGCGATATTATGAAGTCGTTGTTTGGCACATCTGCCGCGCAGAAGTCAACCAGCATCTTATTGCCCGAGAATGGTTTATAGTTAGGGTTGGTGTCTGTCGCCGGCGATGTCATCGACGGGTTCATCACGATGAAGGCCATCTTCTGTCCCATATTGGGGAAGGTGCAGGCCTGCCACGTGTACGTCATCGCGTTGTCGGCGTCGATATACTGCCAGCCGACACTGCCGGGCGAGTTGATTACAAAGTCGTCATGGGTCTCGAAGTCGTCCCAGTAGCCGTCAGTAGGCTCGGGAGTGTTCCAGCTCAGCGACACTTCCCTGTCGTTGACTCCCATAAGGCGGAGTCCGTAAGGTATGCCGTCCTCGCTGCCTGCAAGGTTAATCAGCGAATAGGGCGACCGCTGCGTGTCGACCTTGGCGGGCATGTTTTCCGCCGGCTTCACTTTCTCCTGTTTGTCGTCATTGCGCCCGTCGGCTATCGCGGCCTCGAAGCCGGCGCCCCCGGCTGCCGCCACTAACGACAAGATGTATTTCCTTATTTTCATTGTTTTGTTGTTATCTTTTGTTTATTCGGCGTTGTCCCTGCATGCCAGTTGGCGGCGTTTTGCCGCCTTGGCGTAACAATCTGGCTGCCAGCATGTTGCGTATGGCTTTGCAAAAGGCCGTCTTTTAGCCTGTGAAAAGCCGTGTTTCAGGCGGTGAAAGGTGGCCTTTCGCCTTGCAAAAGGCTGTCTTTTACATTTCCGCCTGCCTCATGCCGCCCTGCCGGGCGTCTGCCGTGAGGACATTGCCTGTGGCATTTTATCTTACTATCACCTTTGTACGGTATGTCTGGCCGTCGCCTTCAATGCTTACGAGCACGATGCCGCGCTGGCCGTCAAGCCTGATGTCGGCGTGCTGGCCGTCGGCCTCTCCGCTGTAAAGCAGGGCGCCCGAAGGCGAAGCGCACGTGATGCGGTAGCCCGGCTTAAGGCCGTCTATGCCTAAATAGCCCTCGCCCGCTGTGACGCTTATGCCCGATTCGCCGATTGTTTCGGTTATCGACGACGGGCCGCCGTACTCGTAGTAAGCGTTCTCCGACTGGTCGTAGAAGAAGTTTCCGTCGCCGGAAGCCACCCATACCACATAACGTCCATTGTTAAACTCACCGGGAGTCACCGCATTGATTACCATCGAAGTATGAAGTACTCCCGTTTCTTCATCCCATGTTCCGCCTGCAGAAAGGTCTTCGATAATCTTTCCGTCGGTATAGCCGAGCGTAAGATACCTCACGCGTCCGTTGCGTCCGCCGTGTGTGAACCTGAAGCGCAGCTTCTTGAAGCCCTGGTCTTGCACATAGGCAAGCCAGTCGCACTCCTGTCCCTCGTTGTCATATTCGCTAAGAGTAAGCCTCTGGCCTACGCTTGTCCACGTTGTGCCGTCCTTTGTTCCCTCTACAAGCAGGGTTGAAGTGCCGGTTGGGCCTGACGTCGTGAGCATGAATTTAAGGTCGGTTATGCCTTCGGGGAATTCCCTAAGCTCAACGGTAGCGTCGCCGGTGAAGAGCATCGAACCTGTGCTCAGCTGCACGTCGCCCTCAACTTTCTCGAAGAACGACATCGGGGCGAACACCAGAACCTCGTTAGGCTCGTCGGTTTCCTTTCCGAAATACAGGTAATAGTTCTTGGCCTTTTCCACCGGCGTCCACTCTACAAACAGCTGGTCGGGAGCGGTCTGGTCAAATGTGGTGATGGTAGGAGCCGGCAGTTTCTCGGTAACTGCTACGTTCCAAATCCACAGGTTGGTCTGAAGCTTCTCCGAACAGCACCTGAAGGCGATGTAAATATCCTGTCCGGCGAAACGGTTCAAGTCTATTTCCTCGATGTGCTGCTCGCTGAAATAGTCGGCAAACGACATCCTTTCAATGAGATAGAAATCGTCGATGTCGCTCGTCTTGGTTGACACATAGATTTCCAAATCCTCAACGGTGGTTGTCTCAGCCACGCCGCGTGAGAAGAACAGCACCGCGTTCTCCGGCACATGTATGCGCCTCTTGCTTATAAGCCAGTCGTCGGCGTTGTTCCAGTAGTTGAACTGGTAAACCAGTCCGCCGGTGCTCTCGTCGAGAATCCATGTTGTGCCGTCGCCGTTGCGGTCTACAATCTGCCAGCAGTCGGGCTGCCCGTTAGTCCATGACAGGAAGTCGGCGATGAACGGAGCTGATGCCGTTGCACACTCGGTTGTGAACAATATCGCCGAGCCGTAATTTACAGTACCGTCGCTCATCCTTGCGTATGCCCTTACGTTGTAGTTGCTTCCGGGCTGCAGGTTGTCAACGGCTGCGCTGAACTTGCCGTCAGCCATCGCCGCAGTCTTGTGCTCTCCCTCCACCGTCGGGTTCTCCTCGAGCGACCAGCAGAAACCTGTCTCGGTCACTTCCGCCGTGTTTCCGCTCATCTCCGCTGTGAAAGTAGCCGACACGTCGCGTATGTCAGTCGGCACGTTAGTCTTCACGAAGTCCCATGTCGATGTGCCTCCGCCTACCTGGAAACGTATGATGCCGTCCTGCTCGATGATGTTCGTCACGGGCACGTTTACCGGCTCGTTGCTCCAGTTCAAAGAGTTTGGTGTAGAAGTGTCGGTAAACTCGGTGTTCGCACTTGTTCCTGGATATGTGTCTCCGGCACGCGAGTTCTCGTCGTCAACGCCGTCGGCCGCCTTGATGTACATGCAGCGGTGGTTTGCGTTGTTGTTGGGACCGTTCACGCTCCAGTATTCGTCCACCATTTCCTGTGTATAGTCATAGTGGTATATAAGCAGTCCGTGAGCCGGTATGTACGAGGCCCAGCCGGTCTTCTGCCTGTTTTCAAGCACAAACCACTCGTAACCCGTGCCGGGTTCGCGGTCGGGCTGTGCGTTGATGTATCTCGCCTTGTTTGTCGCGACATTGTCGAGCGTCACGTCCTCGGCGTTTTTCAGCTCAACTATGTCGGTGCCTTCCTTTGCCCATCCCATCTGCAAACGCTCGAAAGCCATCAGGCAGGGAGGCGTGCGGCTGTCGTTGTTGTAACTGCCAGAAGCATACAGGCTGTACGCGCCCGGGTCAACTCCGTAGCCGTTTGTATAATCGTCGGTGTCATACATGTCCTTCAGACCGAGAATGTGTCCGAACTCGTGGGTGAACGTTCCGATGCCGTCCATAGTCGGCACAGCCGGCGCTCCGGGCATGCCCACAAGCTCGGCGGAGCATGAGTATTCGTCTATCTTCACTCCGTCAATCTCGAACACGTCGTCACCCATCGTCCAGCTGTGTGGCCACATGTCATTAGGGTTGGCCGTGCTGGCCTCGCTGTAGCCCGCGTATATTACATAACAGTTGTCAACAACGCCGTCGCCGTCGTTGTCAAACTTGCTGAAATCAAGGCCGGGATTGGCCCCCTTGGCCAGCTGGCAGGCCTCCTTTATCATAGAACGGGGGTCGATGTCCTCGCCGGTGTCTTCCGCATTGCCTGCGTATGCAACCAGAGGCTTGGACAAAGTGTAAGGCCCTACCACCGTGAAGTTGGGCACAAACTGCCCCATTGAATTGTCCCTCCAGTAGTCTTTAACGCTGCCGCTACCGCCGTTTGTGCTGTAGCCCGGCTCGTTGAGCCATGTCTCAAAGTCTTCATTCTTGTACTTGAACGTGCTGTCGGCGAAATTCACGAGTATTACAAGATACTCGCAGTCGCCGCTAACAGTTCTCGCCGCCGCGGCGTTGGCGGCATTCGCCTTTGCCGCCGGTTGTTTTTCAAGCCATGGCCGCACCGTCCTGCCCGGCTGTTTCAGCGTCAAGGGGCGGCGTGTCTTCATGTCGGCGGTAATCAGGGTGGCCGCCTTCAGGTTGGCAACGAACGTCTTTTCCTCGGCAGTACGTTCGCCTACGTTGCGCGCACGCAACGCGGAGAGAGTCTTCTTGCCCGTCTTGAAGTCGTAGTCGACATAGCGGAAGAAGCCCGCCTTGTCCATTTCGAGCATGAAACCGTCGATTGTCGTGGTGTAATGGAAACTCTCATCACCGTGAATCCTCACCGTGATTTTCGTGCCGTCGGGCTGCGTTATGGTGACAGGACGCGGATAAGCCTTTACGGCATCGGCGTCTTGCGGCACACACAACAGCAGGCCCAAGCCCACCAAAAGTTTTTTCAGAATTTTCATGTATTGAATGTTTAATGAGTATTTTAAGGCGTTTGCCGCCACCAGACAACGCTGGGACAACAAACGCCCGTATGTATTGATACTATTTTACGATAACTTTCTTCACAGTATTGTTGATTTTAACAATGTAAATGCCTTTGTCCAAGCTGAACGACGCGCTGCCAGAAACCTTCTCGCTGACAACCTCAGCACCTGAAACGGTGTACACCCTGACGTCGGCATTGTCGGCATTGATGTTGAGAGTACCGCCGTTTACGCTGATTGAAGAGCCTGTCCCAACGCTGCCTATGCCTGACGTTCCGTCAGAAGTGAATGTCATATTGGTATTGCCATAGCACTGGTCTATCATTATATAATAATCACCTGCAGCCGCAACCTCCTTGGTAAAGGTGTAGGTTGTTACGTAAGTTTCTTCGTCATAGCTGTAGTTGAATGTCATGTATTCGCCCGAACCTGTAGTAGACTCCAAGCCTTGATACCAATATCCGCTGATAAAATTGTCGGCTGTAATGGTAATATTGCATGCTTCCGGCAAAGAAACCTTATACCACATAGGCGCTGTACGCGATACGGAAGGAACGGATACGGTCTCGTCTTTCTGCAGTTCGATGGCTGTAGAAGCCGACTCGCCAGCCTCAAAGTCCCTTATGGTGAATGTGATTACGCATCCTTCGTGGGGAGCCGCCATCTTCAAGTTGACAAGGAACACATGACCTGCGGCTACACTCACCTCCGCACCATAAACGGTTGTTGACGTGCTGCCGTCATAGCTGCTCATAACCATGTCTGACAAATAGCTGTCCGTAGACCTGCCGTACTGCATTCTTTCAGTATAATTATAAGGAACATCGCTCTCGATGACAAGCTTTCCGGCCCTGTCGGCAGTGTATTGCAGCCAATAGTCGCCGTAAGTCTCCGCGCCGAAGGTGAACTTTCCGTCTTCAACTATCACGGGATTGTCGCGCGTTTCACCCTGTTCAAACTCGGCCTCCGCCAAAGTGAACTCGTCGCCTGCCTTGGCATTGTCTATCTGTATGTAATACTCAGTGCCCTCGGTAGCTGTAAGCGAGTATTCGGCTCCGGTCTGCGACGCTGTAACAGGAGTATAATAACCGTAGCTGTACACGGAGAATGACACGGCCATTTCAATCGTTCCGGCCAGAACAAGCTTGCAGTTCTTGGTGGGAGTGTACTTGTAATACCTTGTGCCGTCGGCATCGATTTCGTTTGTACCGAGCACTGCGTCGAGCGGTTCGCTTATCAGGTCGCCTTGCCTGATGTCTTCAAACGAGGCGGTAAACTCTATCGGCGACGACTCTGAAGACGTCCACCTTATTATATAACGCTGACCCGACGTGCCACCGTTCACCTCCGCGCGGACGGAAGCGTTGCCGCTTGTAGCGTTATAGCTGTTGCCCTGCACATATACGGCAACCGAGGTTGCTGTGTTCGTTATTTCAGACAGTGCCTCTACGTTGAGGAACTTATGCTCTCCGGCAGGCACATCCACGGCGTAATAGTAAGTTCCGCCTGCATTTGATGTGGTTTCGGTTGCGGGCAAGCTCTCCAGTACAATCGGGTCGTCTTCCTTCTCGCCCTGCTTATAGTCCTCAACCGTAAAGGTCAATGTACTTGGCTGGTCAACACTTATTCCACGCTTTACCCATATATAATATGTAGTGCCAGGATAAGGCAGCTCGAAACGTACGTCAAAGCTACCGGGTTGTTCCGACTCTGCATAAGTCTGGTCGTAATCAATGTTGGCCTTGTTGTTGTAGACTTTTACCTGTGCCCTAAGTCCCGTGCCACCGTTAATAACGCCATAGCCGGTGCTGGTATTTGTAAACGTGTACCAATATTCGCCGGCCTCAGCAGGCAGCTCGTTGTCACCCTCCACAAGCGTGAAAGGCATGTCCAAAGTGCCTTCAACGGGGTGGGTCACCTCCGCCGTGAGGATGAACGGACCGTAGTGGGTAAACGTAAGGTCGTAGGTCTGGCCGTTTTCAACGGTAAATTTGTAAACATACTCACCGCTGCTTACCGACTCAGCGGATGTCGGCGCACCGCCGTTGACCGAAACCTGCACGTATGTTGTCAATGTAAGCTGCAGGACTCCGTCTTCAGTAGCTGTGTATTCGGCATACGATGTCAGGTTGCTGCCGGCCACTATTGACGAACCCATGTAAGCCTCCTCGCCAACTACGATTGGCATCGGGTCGTCAGCCGACAAGCCCTTGCCAATGTTCTCACCGATAGTCATCTCGGCTGTGAGCGTACCCGTATCACTGCCACCGGCCAGTACATAATACCTACGGCCGCTTTCCAAACTGAAGATGCTTGTCAGCTGCGACGGGTTTACGCCTCTCAGATAAACCTGGGTAGCGGCGTCACCTTCGCCGTCATACGTGTAAACGGAAATATACCCCGCCGACGGAGACACCGTAAGCAGTGTATTTTCAGTGGGTGTATAATACCAATAGGCATAACCGCCGGGGGCGTCAAGAGTCCAAGGATTCTCTCCCCCTTGCAATTCCAGCGCAGTTTCTTCAGAACTCTGCGCCATTGCAGTGACGGCGCAGACCGCCGTCAACAACAAGAGTAAAAGTTTTTTCATATTCAAGACATATTTGGTTAATATTAATCATCCAGCTTAAGATTTGTTATAACAGTGGCATCTGTTGTATTAATAAATCGTTATTCCGGCGGCAAATTTACAAAATTAAAATGCAAACAATGATTAATTTCGGATTTTTCTTACAAATTAAACCCGTTGGCGGAATTAATTTAGTGCGTACTTAATTCTGCCAATAGGTTTGTTA
>OGGT01000836.1_pt1 | contig 12560 bp, 12 predicted proteins | sample 1571311 | NCBI WGS metagenome assembly OGGT01 (sample SAMEA2581931, study PRJEB24529) | metagenome | biome: Human gut stool | place: China | collected 2011
CTGCGAAATTTTCCATATCCGTCAGGAAACAAGTCGTCTTCACGACAGCTTCCATATCGGCGCCGGCCTTCTTCAGCACAGCCTCGATATTTGCGCAAACCTGCTCAGCCTGAGCCTCCAGACCCTCAGCAAGCTTTCCCGTTTCCGGATTGATTCCGATCTGACCGGATAAAAATACAAGATTTCCGACCTTCTTAGCCTGAGAATACGGTCCCAGCGCAGCCGGAGCATGCTTCGTTTCAATAGTCTTCATAGAAATCCCTCCAATGGAAAAATATAAAGATTCTGACCTAAATATAAACCTTAGATAGATATAAAAGCAAGAAGTACCCAAAGGGGAACCACTGTAAGAATGGACAGGGAATTTGATTGACAATAAGCAGGAAAGCATTGAAAATGAATAGAAAAGGAAGGAGGCGGGCCGATGGCATTCACGGTTAAAGATGCACTGGCTTTGGATAATCTGAAAAGCGCAAAAGTTGTGGCAGGTCTTAATGGTGAGGATCGTGTGATTCAGTATGTGGATATCATGGAGACACCGGATGCATATAAGTGGATTCGCAAGAATGAGCTCATTATTACGACTGGGTATACCATTCGGGAAGATCTGGATGCACAGCTCCGGCTGGCCCGTCAGGCGTGGGCAGATGATGCAGCAGGACTTGCTATCAAATTTGGAAGGTATATAGGCAAGGTGCCGTCTGAAATGATTGAACTCTGCAACCGACTGGACTTTCCGCTCATTGCACTCCCGGATGAGATTCCGTATATCGACATCACGCATCCCATTATGACAGGGATTATTAATTTGCAGGCGGAAGAGCTTGCATATTCAGATGATGTATATAAGAAGCTGACGAAAGTAGCCCTGGAAACAAACAGCATTGAGAGAATCGCAGAAGAATTATCCGGCATACTGGGAAAGGAAGTCCATATTTATCCGCATAATCTGAGCAAGGAAGCTCTGTCTTCCATGGATAAATTCAAGGTCTTTCCGATTATGATAAAGTCATCCAATTATGGGTATATCGCTGTAAAATCATTGATTCCTTTGACAGAGAAAGAAATGATCGCCATCGAGCATGCTAAAGTTCTGGCGGCTCTTCAGCGAATCAATTATGAGCTGGCAACAGAATCTCATTGGAATGAGAGGCGTGATCTTCTTGATGATTTAATCAGTGGAAAACCTGTAAACTGGGACCTGGTCTCTGCGCGTGCAGCGGAATTCGGTTTTTCCCTGGAGGGTGAAAAGTGTGTTTGCATAATTGATATTGACAGATACTCGGCCTACCTTTTAAGGAACAAGCTGACGGAAAGAGAATCTATGATGTTCCGAAGAAGTTTCTATCATATCGTGCAGGATACCGTACGCGTCTATGGGCATATTGGGCTCAACTTCCTGACTGCCCAGCAAAACGATAAGATTATTCTTCTCTGCCCATCGGGTGACGACATCTCTATGGACTGGGATAAGATTCTTCGGATTATTCGTGAGAAGCTGGGAAAGCTGGGGAATGGAGTGACTGCAACATGTGCAATCAGTAATGATGTCAAAAATATCATGGAAATTCCACATGCTTATAAAACTGCTCAGCACCTTATTACACTTTCAAGGAAAATTTATGGAGAAGGGCATACAATCCGCCAGAAAGATGCGGAATTGTACCTGATTCTTGAAAAAATCGATTCGATCTCTTTATCCAACTCGCTCCTTGCCCCGGTTCTTCGGTCAAAGAAAAAGGATGAATATCTTCTGACACTCCGGACTTATCTTGCTTGTGACAGCAATGTGTCTGAAGCTGCGGAGAAGCTCTTCATTCACCGGAATACGATGCAGTACAGGCTTAAGCAGATAGAAAAGCTGATTGGACAGCCGATGGACAGCGCTGAGACGAAGACGCTTCTCTGGCTTCTTTTAAAAGCTCATGAATTATTATAGTAAAAGGTCATAATTGTGCAGTTTGCACAAAAACTGAACTATTCTTTATTCATCTCAATCTAGGATGAAAAGAAGGTTTTAAGGTACACTAAGGTCATGTAATGGGAATCCTTTGTTCCTGAGACAGACTGAGGGTACCTTATTTTTTATGGTTCAGGAGGCAGTATATGAGCGTACAGACCGTGCAGGAAAAGCATCCGAGTGCCCTAGAGCCCGGCGTGCTGACTATGAACGTGCTCCTCTCATTTTTTGGGGCAATCATAGGCCTGCAAATCATCACATCTTTGGGCGTAACGCCGAACACAGCAATTATCGGGGTATTGATCTCGCTGATTGTTTCTAGGATTCCTATCGGTGCTTTCATGAAATTCAAGGATATGCATCGACAGAATTTAGTGCAGACTGCTATATCCAGTGCGACTTTCGGCGCAGCGAATTCACTCTTGCTGCCAATCGCCATTCCTTATCTGCTGGGACATGCTGAACTTGTATGGCCGATGCTGATGGGTGCGGTTCTGGGGATGTCCATTGATATGTGCATGCTGTACTGGCTCTTCGACTCCAAGGCATTTCCCGGCAAGGCTGCATGGCCGGCAGGTATCGCAGCTGCTGAGGCCATTAAGGCAGGAAATAAAGGCGGAAAGCAGGCAATGCTTCTTATGTGGGGCATTGGTGCCGGCATTGTCGGCTCTTTCTTCAAGATTCCTATGTCAGCACTTGGAATCACCATGATTGCCAATATGTGGGCTATGCTGATGTTTGCCATTGGCCTTCTGCTCCGCGGCTATTCCAAGATGTTCTTCGGGATTGATCTCAATGCGCTCTACATGCCGCATGGATTCATGATTGGTGCCGGCCTCGTCGCTGCATTCCAGATCCTGATGGTATTCCTGGAGAAGAAAGGCAAGAAAGCAGTAGAAGATGATGTGGAACCCTATCAGTACACAAGAAGCGATAATGCAGTTGAACACAGCATTATCCGCGGGTTCGTTCTCTATATTTTTTCTGCAATTCTTCTGTCTTTTGTAGCAGGTCTTTATACAGGCATGTCTCTTCCATATCTCTGTCTTTGGATCCTGTATGCTGCTGTTGCCTGCATCCTGGCTGAATTTATTATCGGTCTTTCTGCAATGCATTCCGGATGGTTCCCTGCTTTTGCAACATCCCTTATTTTCCTGATTATCGGAATTCTTCTTGGATTCCCGCCTGTTGCTCTGGCAATTCTTGTAGGGTTCATTTCCAGCGGCGGTCCGGCATTTGCCGACGGCGGCTTCGATTTCCGTACAGGCTGGATTCTTCGTGGATTTGGCAAGGATCCTGCATTTGAAATGGAAGGACGCCGCGAACAGTTCATTTCTGCTTTCGTTGGGTTTGGTGTCAGTGCTATTACCGTTGCCTTGACACATGATATGTATTTCTCGCAGAGCTTATTCCCGCCGGTTGCTAATGTTTTCGTGGCAACAATCAATGCAGGCATTGATCCGGGAATTGTCAAGAATCTTCTTCTTTGGGCTATTCCTGGTGCACTGCTTCAGTTCTTTGGCGGTTCTGCAAGGCAGATGGGAATCATGATGGCGACAGGGCTCCTGATTGTCAGCCCGATAGCCGGACTGACCGTTGTTGCCGGACTCCTGGTCCGCTTGATTATCATTAAGACTAAGGGTGAGGAAGCAATGATACCGGTCACCGTCATGGCAGCCGGCTGTATCGCGGGCGATGCACTCTATGGCTTCTTCAATTCTTTGGTTCGTGTAAGCCTTAAGAAATAATACAGATGAATTTTTTGGGGAGGTAAAATAATGGCTTTAAAACAGGTTTTAGACGTTTATGAAATTTTAGATGACATCCACGTTAATGGTGAAGTTGTTACTGAATATGCAAAAAGCAAAGGAATCCTGGACGCCACATACACTCGCGTTGATGAAGGAAAAGGTCCGACTGATTTTATCCGCCTCGTTATTCCGGGTAGAAACGGGAAATTAAACGGTGGCAAAGCTCCGACACTTGGCATTATCGGCCAGCTCGGCGGAATCGGCGCAAGACCAGAGAGAATCGGATTTGTATCTGACGGTGACGGTGCACTTTCTGCCGTTGCAACTGCCATTAAGCTGATTGATATGGTCGGAAAAGGCGATCAGATCGATGGGGATGTTATTGTATCCACTCATATTTGCCAGACCGCTCCTACAATGCCGCATGATCCGGTTCCTTTTATGGGATCCCCTGTTGATATGGCAACAAACGTCAAATTGACCGTTGATCCGGACATGGACGCTATTCTTTCTGTTGATACGACAAAGGGAAACAGAATTCTCAATAAGAGAGGATTCGCGCTGACTCCTACCGTCAAAGCCGGCTATATTCTGCATATCAGCGAAGATCTCCTGCAGATCCAGCAGACTTCTACCGGAGAACTCCCATGCGTGCTGGCTCTGACAACGCAGGATATAACACCATATGGCAATGGGCTCTATCATATGAACAGCATTCTTCAGCCCTGCTGCGGGACGGATGCTCCGGTCGTAGGTGTGGCAATCACGACGGAATCTTCTGTACCGGGATGTGCAACAGGAGCAACTCACGAAGTTGACGTCGCTGAAGTTGTTCAATTCTGCGTCGAAGCTGCTAAGGAATTTACGGCAGGGAAGTGCAGCTTCTATGATAAGGATGAGTTCGAAATGATCCAGAAACTTTATGGATCCATGAAAGTTCTTCAGACAAGAGGAAATCAGTAATTTTATCATAAAATATGGACGACCACCGGGAGCATCTCCCGGTGGTTCTGCCCGTGAAAGGAGTTCTCATGAAAAAGATTGGCGCAATTACAGTCGGGCAGGCACCCCGCGTAGATGTGACCCCGGATATAGAGCCGCTTCTCAGAGGAATTACCCTTGTTCAAAGAGGCGCTCTTGATGGAATGACGAAAGAGGAATTGAAAGCAATTGAACCGGAAGAGGGCGATTATGTTCTTGTATCCCGCCTTAAGGACGGGACTTCGGTCAAAATGGCTGAAAAGCATATTCTGCCTCGTATCCAGAAGATCATCACAGAGCTGAATGAGGAAGGCATGGAAGCTATCCTTATGCTCTGCACAGGGCAATTTCCTCATTTCGAATCCAAAGTGCCACTTTTCTATCCGCAGGTACTTCTTCAATACTTTGCGGAAGCGGTTATTGGTGAAAAGACACTGGGCGTATTGACACCTGATGAAAGCCAGTTCCCACAGTCCATCCAGAGATGGAAAGAAAATGGAGTGAAGAATGTTCTTGTCGAGGCAGTATCTCCGTATACGGAAGCGGACAAAGTTCCAGAGGCCGCAAAACGTCTGAAAGATAAAGGCGCAGACATGATTGTCCTTGACTGCATTGGCTATTCAGAGGCTATGAAGCAGGCGCTTCATGAAGCCGTAGATATTCCTGCCATTCTCGGGCGCACAGTGGCAGCACGTTTTATTGCAGAACTATATAACGAAGGAAAGGAGCTCTGACATGGAAAATTATCATTTCATTGATCCTCTTAAATTTTTATCTGAGGCGACATCCCCTTATCAGACGGTGATTAAGAGCGCAGAAATTTTGAAAGAAAATGGATTTGAAGAGCTGGAATTGGATCAGGATTGGAAGCTGGAACCCGGGACAGATTATTTTGTCAAGGTTTATGGCTCCACACTGGTTGCATTCCATTTTGGTAAAAATTTAAGAAGCCGTCTTCACCTGGGAGCCGCTCATACAGATTCTCCCTGTCTCAGGATCAAACCGAATGCGGAAACGACCACAAGAAACTATGGCAAACTCAATGTAGAAGTATATGGCGGTATGATCAGAAGCACCTGGATAGACAGGCCGCTTTCTCTTGCAGGAAAGATTGTTCTGAAGTCGAATGATCCTTATCATCCTAAGACCGTTTTCGTAGATGCACGCCGTCCGCTGATGGTAATTCCGCATCTGGCCATTCATATGAATCGTCAGATGAATGATGGGGAATCCTTCAATCAGCAGAAAGACATGCTTCCTTTGATTACAATGCTTGACGGGAATCGTTTGTCTGAACCATTCTTCATGAACTTCCTTGGAAGCGAGTTCAAGCTGCCGGTTGAAGATATCTTTTCTTATGAGCTGACTGTGTATCCCTGCGATCCGCCATGCCTCGTGGGCATTCATAATGAATTTATTTCAGGATCCCGTCTGGATAATCTGACATCCGTAATGGCCTGCCTGAATGGCATCATCAACGGAAGCAAGAAAGATGGTCTTCATGCAGTTGCACTTTTTGATAATGAAGAAGTAGGCAGCAAATCCAAACAGGGTGCTGCGTCAATGGTTCTGCCGGATATTCTGGAAAGGATCTATCTGAATCAGTGCTTTACGACAGAACAATATCTGGCGGATTTGGGGAAGGCATTCTTCTTCTCCCTGGATGTGGCACATGCGCTGCATCCCAATGTACCTGAGAAAAACGATATTACAAATTTCCCAGTTCTAAATGGCGGCGTGACACTTAAAATTGCCTGCTCTCAGTCTTATGCAGGCGATGCGGAGGCGATTGCCATTGCTAAGTCCCTGTGCAGCGGGCACAATATTCCCTGCCAGGTATTCCTGAATCGTTCCGATATTGCCGGCGGATTCACACTTGGACCTCTGCTTTCGGCAAATCTTCCAATCCATACAATGGATATTGGTGTTACGGTTCTCGGAATGCATTCTGCACGTGAAACAATGGGCGCTGATGATCAGGATGCCATTAACAGGCTGATGACTGTTTTCTTTGAATAAATAAAAGCATAATTCATGCAATGTGAGAAGCTCGTGCTGTCTTGGCGCGGGCTTTTTGCACTGCATTCGGCGCCGCATCCATTCGTATTTCCTGGCCTTCTTTTTTCCTTTCCTTGCTATATGTGGTAGAATAGAAACAGATAGTATTCAAAAATTTAAATATATACGAAACAATGAATACAGAACAAATTTATAAGGAGATGGGCATCATAGAATTTCATCCGTTTCGCATAGAAGATAAGAAAATGATCGACGGATTCTTCCGCATTCACCATTATGAGCAGATCGACTGCACATTCAATACGCTTTTCATCTGGCAGAAGGCGCACGACACGTCCTGGGCTGTTCAGGATAATATTCTTTTCATCCGTGCAGGACATGGCAAGGACCTTTTCTTCCTTCCGCCATTTGCCAAGGAAGAAGAGGAATTCAAGCATGGCCTTGACCTGATTCATGAAGAACTCGATAAGCTGGGCATGCCTTTCCGCCTGAAGTCCGCATCCCGCTGGGTGACGGAACAGATCGAAAGACTGCTGCCGGGCAAGTATGATTTTATCGAAGACAGAGACAATGAGGAGTACGTATACCGCACCGCTGACATGATCAGCCTGCCGGGCAAGAAGCTCCGCATGAAGAAGAATCACCTGAATGCATTCCTCCGTCAGTACGGCGGGGATTACACCTACGAATGGAAGATGCGAAAGCGGGCATCCATGAATGGTTCGAACGTCATGGCGACATCGAGGAAGAAGAGGAAGCCATGAAGATCTGCTTTGACAACTGGGATGAACTGGGCGTCAAAGGCGCGATCATTCGTATTTACGGCAAGGTGGAAGCCTTCACCAATGGCGACCTTGTCAATGAAAGAATGGCGCATATTATTTTCGAAAAGGCAAATCCGAATATATCCTGCGCAATGACGCTTGAAATTATATAGAGGAGGTTATTGTGTATACTTATCATTCTCTGAAAGAATTGTTTGATTTGGCAGATAAAGCGGAATGCTCCCCGGGCATCATTGCCTGCCGGGCAGAAGCAGAAGAGAGCGGAAAAAGCTGTGAGGAAGTCTGGAACCGCATGAAAAAGACGATTCCTGTATTCAGGAATGCAATTCGTCAGGGACTGTCTGATACAGGAAAATCGGCAAGCGGCCTCGTCGGAGGAGATGCAAGCCGTCTCTATCACGGGAAGATGCGTTTCTTAAGCCCCATCTGCCAGAGGGCTGCTTCTTATGCGCTGGCAACCGCGGAATCGAATGCGAAGATGCACAGGGTCGTTGCCTGCCCGACAGCAGGTGCCTGCGGCATACTTCCGGCTGTCATTGCTGCAGTTTCCGAAGAAGAAAACTCCGGTGAGGAAGATATTACAAGAGCTCTCTTTACGGCAGGTGCCGTAGGAAGAATCGTTGCCGAGAAAGCATCGATTGCCGGCGCTGTCGGCGGATGCCAGGCAGAATGCGGGACGGCCTGCGGAATGGCAGCGGCGGCCGCTGTCGATCTGATCGGCGGCACGACCGAGGAAATGGGGCATGCCTTTGCCCTTGCCGTCAAGAACATTTTAGGCCTTGTCTGCGATCCGGTGGGCGGTCTTGTCGAAGTCCCCTGCGTGAAGAGAAATGCATTCCATGCCGTACACGCCCTGACATCGGTTGAAATGGTCATGAGCGGCATCAGAAGCGTCATACCTCCCGACGAAGTCATTGAAGCTTTGAACGATGTGGGCAGGAGACTTCCTGTGGAACTCAGGGAAACGAGTCTGGCGGGCCTTGCCATGACGCCAACCGGCAGAAGAATCAATAAGAGGCTGGAAGAATGCGCCCGCAAGGTGTGATCATATAGCAATAAAGAGCTGCGGAAAGCGAACTCGCGTGGATCCGCAGCTTTTTTGCTGAAGAAATAGACGTTTTCTTTTACAAATCGCCAAAACTGTGCCAAAATAAGTGAAGAATATATTCCTCTTTGGAGGCTCACATGGACTTTTTAATGATATTTCTTGCCATAGGATTTCTTGAGACCATCTGGATGTGGTCTGCTTCCCGAAAAAAATCACCAACCGTTATTTATCCGGTCTGGTATCGTCCTCTCCGGTTTCTTCTGATGGCAATTATTTTCCTTCCCTGCCTTCTGATTGCTTTCGATCTTTTTCCTTCCGAGGAATCTTTGCGTATGGCCGTTGCCGTTGAACTGGCTGCGCTTGTCCTCCTTTTCATGCTTGGCCGCGTGAAGGGGAAGAGAGTGGAAACAAGACCTGAAACGGAAGAAGAAAAAAATGCAAGGTGGAAAGCGCAGCGCTCGCAGGCAGGAAGCCTCTGGCTCATTACCTTTGCCGAATCGCTTGCCGCAGTCTATTTCATTTATTTCCGATAAATTAATGGTGCAATCGATATTTCACTATTGGTTTCATCCATGCTAAAATAAAAGAGTCAATCTAATTTATTCGTTTACTATTGCATACAGCTTAAAAGGAGTTTTTATGCTGAGTCAGATTCAAGGCTTGTTCATGACGATGCGCCTGTGGGATGTCCTGGATATCCTGGTCGTTGCATTTTTCTTATACCGTATATATATCCTCATCCGCGATACACGCGCGACAGCTCTTCTGAAAGGGCTCATTTTCCTGGGAATTTTCACTGTCCTGGCCGGATGGCTGCAGCTCCATGTCGTCAGCTGGATCCTGGACAAACTTATGACGGTCCTTATTGTCGCCCTCCCCGTCGTATTCCAGCCGGAACTCCGCCGTGCCCTTGAACAGATCGGCCGTGGCAAGTTCTACGTTTCCTCACGCATGATGAATGATGTGGAATGGGATCATGTCATCGGGGATGTCGTAGAAGCAGCCATGATCATGTCAGCCAATAAGATCGGTGCTCTTATCGTTTTTGAAAGAAGCGTCGGCCTTGATGACAGGATTGATACGGGCATCCGTATCGAGGGCCTTGTCTCCAAGGAACTTCTCGGAAATATTTTCATCGTCAATACACCGCTTCATGACGGAGCGGTCATCATCAGGGAAAACAGGGTCATGGCAGCAGGATGCCTTCTTCCTCTGACAAGAGACCATAGTCTTTCTTCCGAACTGGGCACGCGCCACCGCGCTGCTATCGGCATGTCTGAGCAGGCAGACTGCGTTGTCGTCGTCGTCAGTGAAGAAACAGGGATCGTTTCCTACACCTATGGCGGCAATATCCATCGCGGCCAGGATGCAGAGAGCCTCAGGAATGTCCTTAGAAATTACCTGATGCGTAGCAAGCCGAAGGGCGTCAGTGATGTGCTGCAGAAATGGAGTCCGCTTAAATGAAATATTCAAGAACGCAGTGGTGGCTGCCTAAGCTTCTTTGTTTAATAGCAGCCTGTGCTTTTTGGGTTTATGTCATGAATGAACAGAACCCTGTCATGGAAAACACATATACGATTCCTGTCGAGGTCAGAAACCTGGACCGTTCGCTTGTTGCAACGAATGTGCCTTCGAAGGTGCGCGTAAAAATCAGGATGTCCAGAAGCGATATGATATCTCTCCGTACGGATGATATCAAAGCCTACGTGGATCTTTCCGGTGTGACGGACGGCGATCATCCCAATACGCAGATCCATGTTTCCGTTCCGGGCGATGAAACAGTCCTCTCCGTATCCCCGCAGTTCTTCAATCTGAATGTGGATACGTACGCAGTGAAATCCCTGCCGGCTACGGTTGAGATCTTCGGCAACCCTGACCCGAACTTCACCGTGGGGGACAATAAGGTAACGCCCGGGTCCATCATGATTGCAGGCAGCTCTTCCAAGATTTCTGAAGCCAACAGAGCCGTTGTTTCTGTCAATATTGCAGGAAAAGACAAGAACTTCACCGAGTTTGGTTCCGTCAATATTCTGGATGCTGACGGAAATACAGTGACCGGCCTTGAAATCATGCCAAGCCTGGTCAAGGTTTCTGTGAACGTCAAGGAAAACCAGAAGGTCGGGAACCTTCAGGTAAAGGCATCGACGAAGGGTGAAGTAGCCAAAGGCTACCGTATTACGGATGTCATCGTTACGCCTCCGGTTGCAACGGTAACGGCTCCGATCAGTTACTTTGACAAGAACAAGGCCATCGAGCTCGATCCCATCGACGTGACGGGAGCAAGCAAGGATGTCGTTCAGACGGTGAATGTACCGGCTCCTCTGGGAGGAAGCGTGGCTGTGCCGCAGGTAACGGTTACCATCAAGATAGAGAAGGATTGACAGGCAGTACCTTTCGGGCAGGTTTACCTTCCTTTACTGCAAAATAAAGTATGAATCGTACATCTTGACGAAATGATACTTTAGGGGTATGCTTGTTAGGTTATTTGTATGATTTTGGGAGGAACTTAAATGGTTACTTTATTTGGGACGGACGGCGTCCGCGGACTGGTCAATTCTACACTCATGCCGGAACTGGCATACCAGCTGGGACGCGCGGCTGGCGCTTATTTCTGTAAATCAGGCAAAAGTCATCGTTTCCTGATCGGCATGGACACACGTGTTTCCGGTCCGATGCTGACCGCTGCCATTTCTGCCGGATTATGCGCATCCGGAATCGATGTTGATATCGTCGGCGTGATTCCAACGCCTGGTGTTGCTTATCTGACAAAAACGGAAGGCTATGATGCAGGCGTCGTTATTTCTGCTTCACACAATCCGTTCCCGGATAATGGGATCAAGTTCTTTGACAAGAGAGGGTACAAACTGCCGGACCGTACGGAAGAAGAAGTTGAAAATATTCTCCGTCATGATGAAGAAATCATCCGCCCGACAGGCGACGGCATCGGAACGATCCGCCAGAGCCCTGAACTGGCTGCCAAGTACAGGGATTACGTCAAATCTACTGTCACCTGCAGCTTTGAAGGAATGAAGATCGTAACAGATTCCGCCAATGGCGCAGCCAGCGATTTCCTGCCGGAAATCTTAAGAGAACTCGGCGCTGACGTGACTGCCATTTTCCGTGAACCCAACGGCGTGAATATCAATAACGGCTGCGGTTCCACGCATATGGAAACACTGCAGAAGACCGTCGTTGAACTCGGTGCTGACTGCGGCATTGCCAATGACGGCGATGCAGATCGTTGCCTTTTCGTTGATGAAAAGGGCGAAGTCCTGGACGGCGATCATCTGATGCTGATCAATGCCCTTGAGATGAAGGAAGAAGGAAGACTCAATGATTCCATGGTTGTCGGAACTGTCATGAGCAACCTTGGATTTGGCAAAGCGCTCAGAGAGCATGGATGCAGGACCGTATCCACACAGGTCGGCGACCGTTACGTTCTTGAAGAAATGATGAAGCACAATTACTCCATCGGCGGAGAACAGTCCGGCCACATCATTTTCCCGGAATTCAATACGACAGGCGACGGTCTCATTACGGCTGTCCAGACACTTAAAGTCATGGAGAAGTGGAACAAGCCGCTTTCGGAAATGAATCATCTGATGGTGACCTATCCGCAGATCTTGAAAAATGTCAGGGTGTACAGCAAGAACGGCTGGCAGGATAATGAACTGATCAGCGATTCCATCAAGGCCGGCGAAGAGGAACTGGGAAGCGACGGGCGCATCCTCGTCCGTGCATCCGGTACGGAACCTTTGATCCGCGTCATGGGCGAAGGGAAAGAAATCAACCAGCTCGAAAGAATCATTGATGATATCGCATCCGTGATCGAACACGAACTCGGCGTTGAAAATAATTAATGGGAAAGCTGCTTCGGCAGCTTTTTCTAATGGAATCCCCGATTTGCTTTTGTGAAATGAAATATTTTTGTCGCGCATAATGGGGATGTGGTATACTTTCAATGTGTATGGAAATGAATTTTCCGGCAGGTGCCGGCACATTGTTTGTGGGAATTT